>JAEEGH010020922.1_pt1 | contig 13554 bp, 16 predicted proteins | sample 9134181 | NCBI WGS metagenome assembly JAEEGH01 (sample SAMN16246544, study PRJNA631951) | gut metagenome | biome: gut microbiome; feature: rumen; material: DP-attached | host: Bos | place: Iran: Karaj | collected 2018-10
TAGAGCTATTGTTTATCCTTTTTATGTTCCATGCAAAAGCATTCCGGATGAAGGCTGGTATATAATATATCTAACCACTGATGGAAATATTCAATCTTATGAGCTTGATTCTTATGGTTTTATTTATGATGTGGAATCAAAGAAAAATTTACGATCAAATATTTTGTCAGATATTTATGCTTATTTAGCGAAGAAATATTTAAATCAAATTGCAGAGGAAGAGTTTAGATAGTGAAAATATTGTTCTCAATTTGAATTTATTATTTTATCTGTTAACAAGTTTGGAATTCTTTTCCTATTCCCCATGAGAGTGGGAGAAAAATGCAACTAAGTTGGTATTTTTATTATTTGTATCTGAGCAGGTTTCATATTCGCTGAATGATAATAATGTATACAAATATGGAATAATTGATGATATTGATAAATTGTCAGATATTCCTTATTTAGAAACTCAAGCGCAATTTGTAGGAGATTTTGCAGAGTTGTATTATAAAATACGATACGAAGGTTCATCAATTGGTATGAAACAACTCGTTAAAATGAATCAAATTGTTGAAAATTCAGGAATTAATTCCGAGGTAACAAAATGGATAGACGAAAATTTAAAATAATCATTTTATTATTATTTATATTAAATTTTTTTAATAGTTGCATTTTATATAATTCGTTGAATGTAAAAGAACTTCTGATTGATAATAACAACCTTGAAATATATTTGGAAGGAAAGCCTAATCCAGGTACAATAAAATATGTAGAATATTATGAGGAGAGAAATAATATAAATTTTAAATCTCCCTCTGTTGCTTTTTTTTATGATGGATATACATATGAAAAAAATTACAAACAAAAAATGAGTGTTATGAAGATTCCATTTCCTTCATCTACATTGAAATATGGAATTAACTCTGTAATAATCAGTTTTGATGATGGCTACATCGAAATACAATTTATTATCTGGAGTGATAAACATAAAGAAAATGAAATTATAAAAGATGAAGATCTAAAAAATTGCAGAATTGGATTAATTGAATCAACATGCTCATTTGGTAATTAGTCACACAAATCGTGATTTGTATGCCCAGCATAAATTGTAATTTAACAGGACTAAATCACGGTTTTTGGAGAGCAAAAAAAATCCACGCTAACAGTAGCGTAGTTTGTATGATAAAACTTCTTTTATGAAAAATATTTCCATACAAAAATTGTATGCTAGCGATGGTCCTCTTGTTTTTACAGAATCAGAATATGTTCCAAAAAAAGCATGGAAAGGTCGAAATGATTATATAAAAGAATATGGTCAGATCCCTCAAGGTTTAGTGGAGATTAAATGAAATATTTTAAGTATTTATTAATAATTTTAAGTTTATCAGTTCTAACAATACTCTTTGTCTTTATGAGAAATAGAAATGTGAAATTGTATAAAGAATTTGAATTGTATTCTTCAGAGCCAGTCTCTGGACTTGCTTGGCTTGTAATTTCTTCTCCAAAACAGGCTTCAATACTTGAAGAAAAGCAAGGAATAAAATTTCCTGAAATAGATTTCAATAAAAACTTTTTGGTAGAAATATTATAGGAGATCAAGTTGAAAACAAAATATTTTTATTTAATTATATTGTTTTTTGTTAACATGGCACTTTTTTCACAGGAAGAGTTTAGTATGTCATGGTATCGCGGTTTTGAACTAGATACATATTTTTGTACAGTAAAGTTTTATGAAAATCATACAATTGAATTTCAGGATGATGCTTGTTCATATTCTTATTATCTCTGGAACCAAAGTTTTCATTATACATCAGAAGGCAGCAAAGGAATTTATAAAATTAAACTGGACAATGGAAAAGAGCTAGTTGGTCTGGTATCAAAAAACTATTTAGTGCTATATGAAGTCGGGGAGTTAAAGCCCTTTTTTATAGGAGGAATTGGAATTTCAGTTGAAGCAACATATCCTCTTGGTGGGGTAGAATCATCTTCTTTTTTGACGGAAAATGGCAAAGAATATAAATCTTCAAATCTGGATAATTTAAATTCTGACAGTCCCTGGGTTGAAGGTGTGAAAGGATATGGCGTTGGAGAAAAATTAATCTTTCACACCAATATGCCGGGAATTGCTTTTTTCTCAGGATATTTTTCTATAAACAATCTATCACTTTATGAAAAAAACTCCCGTGTAAAGAAAGTCAAATTTAAATGTCTTGAAAATGGAAAAGAAGAAATCTGGAACTTTGAAGATACAGCCGGAGGTCAGCAAGTCGATTTGTCCAACCTTTTCAAATATGATGGCAGCGCAGGAGTTCATATAGAAATGGAAATCCTTGAAGTTTATAAAGGAACAAAATATGCAGACACATGTATTAACGGAATGTACACTGCATTTAGCAGAGAATAATATATGAAGTTTTATTACTTCTATAAATCGTGATTTGTAATTCCTGCATAGACTTCAGAAATTGTTTTTATTGGGATTCACTTGCATTTAATCTATCTGATTCATATGCATTTGGCCCTGGATCTGCTGGGATTGGTGGTAGTTTTTCCGGACAACTGGGTATTGTGAAAGGTCAGATAGGTACTTCAGTTTTGAATGGATTTGCAAAAAATAGTGTTGTTGGTCCTTCCCCCAAAAATTGTCCCACTTGAAAGGAGAGTTTTTCTACCGATAAATTAAAGGAAGGTAGAAAAATGAAGAAAAGATTCTCCGAAGAACAGATTGTAAAAATGATTCAGGAACACAAACAGGGAAAAAGTGTTTCTGAGATCAGCCGCGAGTATGGCGTTGCCGAGCAGACATTTTATAAATGGCAGCAAAAATACGGCGATATGAAAGTAAACGAAGTCAAGAAAATGAAATCGCTTGAAGATGAAAACGCCCGGTTAAAAAGGCTTGTTGCAGAACTTTCACTTGAAAAAATGGTGATGAGTGATGTAATAAAAAACTTCTCAAGCCCGGATTAATCAGGACAATCGTAAACTTTGTTCTTGAACGATTCGGGCTTAGCGTTCGGAAAGCCTGCAGGATTCTTGGAATCAACCGCACGACTTTTCTTTACGAAGGAAAGCCGAAAGATGATTCATTCATCCTTGAAAAGATGAATGAAATTATTTCAAAGCATCCAAGAGCCGGCAGTAATTCGATTACAATGTACCTTCACAGAGACGGCATCGCAATCAATCATAAACGTGTAGAACGGTTGTATTCTGAAAACAAAATGCAGCTTAAGAACCGTAAAAAAGGACACAAAAAGTATTCTGTAAAGAAACGGGAAGAACATATTCTTACAGAAAAAGCCGGAAACTGGATTGCCATTGATTTTGTAATCGACAGCATTGCAAACAAAAGGCCCCTTAAGAATCTTACAGTAATTGATCCAGTTTCCAAGGTTGCTCCAAGAATAGTTCCAGCGTTTTCAATGCAGGGAGAAGGGGTTGCCAAAGTTCTGGATGAAATCTGGCACGAAGAAAAATTTAAGTTTCTTCAGACAGATAATGGTCCTGAATTCAGAAGTTCTGCAGTTCAAACATGGTGTATAGACCATAATGTAAAACAGGTTTTCTCAAGGCCTGGAAAACCAACAGACAACTGTTTTATTGAATCTTTCAACCGGATTTTCCGTGATGAATGTCTTAATCAATATTATTTTTCGTCTCTGTCAGAGGCTAAACAAATAATTGAATCCTGGCGGATAGATTACAACGAAAATCGCCCGCAGAAGGGGTTAAAAGAATTGACTCCAACTCAATTCAAAACTAAACTTAAAGGTATGAAAAACTCTCCTTAAATTTGGTCAAATTTTGGGGGATGAAATATTGTGAAATATGGTTTATAATAGATCAGAGTAAGCATCAAAGTAACCATTTTACAATCTATCCATTCCCCATGAGTTTTATCTACTTTATTATTATTTGGTTTGGAATAGGAGAGGAAAATGAATTCAAACAAGGAATTAGATTTGCAATCACTTCAAGAGGATTTGTGTAAGTACAATTTTACAATAAGAAACTCAAACGGAATAATTTGTATTACAAATAAAAATGGAGTGACTTTAGGAATAGGAATGGCCCCTGTTTCTTTACAGATGGAAAGAAAGTACAATCTTGATTCTAGTCTTAGTTTATGTTTTGGATTACCAAATGTTCCACGAGAATGGACTGATGCTGATAAAATTATAACTTATATTAGAAAAAAGTATTTGCCTATGGCCCAATATTTAGGAGGTCATTCAGAACTTACAGAAATAGAATGTGAATCATTGATAAAGAATATTTTAGAGAATAGAAAAATAGATTTCACATTTGAAGAGAATAAATCTATTAAAGTAAGAATTTTTTTTGAAAAATTAAAACCTTATGCAAGATTTTGTGAATTTTTTTATAAGGGCTTTTTAATTGATTATAAGGGAAGAAAATATTTTATAAAATCAACCAAATATATCAGCTTTATTGAACTTTTAGAAAATGATGAAGTTGGTTTTGAGTATTCCTGGAATGTTTTTTGCCCAATTACAAAATCTGGAAAAGAATATGTATGCACAAGTATAAATAATTTTCTGGATTTTATAAGTTCAATATGATTAACAAGAGATAAAAATATGAGTATAAGAGAAGATGTGAATATTGAATCGATTCAGTATGCAATCGATAGATACAATTTTTCGATTGAATATGAAGAAGAAATAATAAAACTTAAAAATCATAACGGAGCAGCCATTACAATCATTGAAAGAAGTTCTGTTATTAACGATAAAAAATTTTTAATTTGTGATAAATTCGAGGATTATCAATTAAATTATGACGGAGTTATTAGAGAATGGGTGGATGTAGAAAAGATGAAAGTGTTTTTAGCTTTTCAGTATCTCCCATTTTTTCAACATTTGGGGGGTAGTGAAACTATTTCGAATAAAGACTGTCTTGAAGAAATAAAGAGAGTTCTTGATGCACGAAATATAGATTTTAAATTTAAAGAACAAATAAAGTTGAAAACAAGAGTTTTTGAATATATAAATGACAGATATAAGGAATACGATGAAGTTACAACAAATGGTTTTTTATTATTCTTAAATGAAAATCAGTTTTTAATTGATTTAAAAGAATCCTTTATACGTTTAATTAAAATAATAAATGCTAATGAGATAGAAAATGAATATAACTGGTTTTCATTCTGCCCATTAGTTAAGACAGGAAAAGATTATGTAAGAACTGTAATCAATAATTTTTTGGATTTTGTAGAAAATATTGATAAATAAAGTTCTGAAAAACTATAGTAATAAATGTAGGTGAAAATACAAATGAATAAGTTTAGACTTTTACGATTGTTTGTTTTATTTATAATCCTTAATTCTGTTTGTTATGGAAGTGAAATAGAACATATTAGAATTGAATTAAATCCTGAAAATGAAAATCAGCAGATAAAATTAATATACGATAGTTCTGTTAATAATAATGCATATCCTTTTAACGTTTTCGCTTCGTGCTTAGAAGGCTGGGGAAGAAAAGGTGGTCTGAAAAAAGCAAATATAATGAAAATTCCTAAAACTATACAACCGGAAGGTTCTTATATTATTTATGTGAAGATAAAAAAAACTAACTTAATAAAAAAATATCGGTTAATGAATTTTTATGTAATGCAAGATATTAATACGGGTATTTATTATGAAACAGATTTACTTCAATATTTGTATGGTTATTTATCCCAAGAGTACATTAAAATGTTAGACTAAAAATATTAATGATTAGGAAAAATCTCACTCCCATAAATCCTGATTTGTAATTCCTGCACAAACTTCAACTTGTATCACAATGGGGGGAGCAGGTAAAGTAAGTACAAAAGGAACATTGTTACATATATGGTGGGATACATATGATTGGCATGATAATTCCTTTGCAGAAGTTCCAGGATTTGGAAATGTAAATGATGATGATGCTAATTTTTTGGTAAAAACAGGTGAGGCTGCACCTTTCATTATGAGGAGTAATTGGGTACTGAATATGAAAAAACTTTTTAGATTAATTAATATGATTTTTTTCGCTGGAATTATCTGCTCGTGTCAGATTAAAGATGATATGGTAAGGTTTCAGCCTGTAGAATATAACATACAAGCAGAAGCCTTTTATAGAACAAATGAATATAGCGAGGAATTTGAACAAACTTTTATAAAAGTTTTACATTTTTTTAAGGAAGAATACGAGTATAAAAATGGAATTTTATTCATAAATAGAAAATTGAATGACGATGAAGAATGGCTATGGAATTTGTGCAGAAAATCAAAAGACCCAAGTTGGATAGAATTAATGACAAATATCCAAGGGTAAAAAAAATTATTTCAGATATTGAATCAAGTTTGAAAATGAAATTTAAAGAAGATGAAAAATAAAGAGTAAAAAAAATCCCCAAAAAAATCACAAAAAAAGCCGCCCGAAAATGAAGTGCTGAAGTGAAGCGCATTCACAAACGGGTGGCTTTAATTGTTACTTTAACTGCATTAAAGAATCAAAGTATGAATTATTTGCTTGAAATGAGCAGTGTTTTTGAATCAAGTTTAAGAGTTGATTCAACTGCACCATTTTTTCCTGCCTTTAAGATGTTCAGCTGTGTTACAGAAGCCTTTGAAGAAAGGTGAATAACGTGTGAGAAATATGGAAGAATTGCTTTTGGTGCAGAATCTTCTAATTTGTCACTGTCAGCTGTAGAGCTTAACCATACCTTTGTTTTTGTTGCCTTCGCATAGCTTGAAACAGACTGAATATCAGCTTCCTTTACCTTAGAGAAATCAACACCATCAATTACAACTCCTGCAACTGCAATTCCACCTGCTTTAAGGGCATTAAGTGTGTTAACAACTTTTTCAAGATTGAAATTATCCTGGTTAAAATTGAGAATTGTTCTGTTGCGGAGTAACTGTTCCTTAACATCTGCTGCTTTTGCAATTACTTTCTTCTTTGAGATTTCATTGAAGATTGCATCGTACCAGTAGATGACATTTTCAGAGTGCTGGTCAAATGAAACATGTACCAGCTGTTTTCCATTGAGAAGAGTGTCCATTCCGAACTGTACCAGAATAGCTGTTTTTCCCAATCCTTTCTTTGCAGTTACAAGACCCAGTTCTCCTGCTTTGAGTCCACCGTTTGCAACTTCATTATAAGCCTTTACCGGGCTGCGGTCATAAAGTTCTTGTTTTGCCATAAATATCTCCTTTAATTTTGTATTTTTTTATAAAATTTTTTATAAAAAAAATGAGTCAGCAGAATTGCTTCCACTGACTCATATTATAACACATTAATACAAATATTTGTTAATTAATGCGAATTATTTGTTACCTGCAGCTCTCTTTGCAGCATATTCCTTAATAAGAGTATCTGCAACAGCATTTGGTACCTTTGCATATTTTTCGAATTCCATTGTGAATTCAGCCTTACCCTGTGTTGAAGAGCGGAGAATTGTTGAGAATCCGAACATTTCTGAAAGAGGTACTTCTGCGTTAACTGTAGATGTTCCATTTTCATCTGTAGAATCGATGATAACACCACGGCGCTGGTTGATAAGACCGAACATGTTACCCTGGAATTCTGTAGGTCCGGCAATCTGTACCTTCATTACAGGTTCGAGGATAGATGGCTTAGCCTTTGCATAACCTTCACGGAATGCACCAATAGCAGCAGTCTGGAATGCGTTATCGTTAGAGTCAACTGGGTGATACTGACCATCGTTGATTGTAACCTTTACACCAACTACTGGAGCACCAATAAGTGAACCCTTTTCCATAGCGCGCTTGAAACCCTTATCACAAGATGGGATGTATTCGTTAGGAATAGCACCACCCTTGATAGAGTCAACAAATTCGTAATCCTTGTCTGCCAGTGGTTCCATGAAACCTGCTACACGACCGTACTGACCAGAACCACCAGTCTGCTTCTTGTGTGTGTAGTTGAAGTCTGCACGCTGAGAAATTGATTCGCGGTATGCAACTTCTGGCTGTGAAACGTTTACGTCACACTTGTATTCACGACGCATACGTTCAATGTATACTTCAAGGTGAAGTTCACCCATACCCTTGATGATTGTCTGATTTGATTCAGGATCAACGTAGGTCTGGAATGTTGGGTCTTCTTTTGTAAAGCGGTTAAGAGCTTTAGCCATGTTAGCAGCATCCTGCTTGTTTTTTGGTTCGATAGCCATAGAAATAACAGGGTTTGGTACGTACATAGATGTCATGGCAATGTTGAGGCCGCCGCCACAGAATGTATCACCAGAAGCACAGTCAATACCGAAGAGGGCAATGATGTCACCTGGCATACCTTCGTTAATATCCTGCATTTCAGCAGAGTTCATACGAACGATACGACCTACCTTAAACTTCTTCTGAGCACGAACGTTGTAAAGTTCATCACCCTTACAAATCTTACCCTGGTAGATACGTACATATGTTAACTGACCGAACTGACCGTCATCAAGCTTGAATGCCAATGCAACACAAGGCTTGTTTTCAACGTTGAACAATTCAACCTGTTCTTCGTTATTATCGCGGTCAAGACCGTAGTTGTGTACTTCTGTTGGGTTTGGAAGATAGCGCTGTACAGCATCAAGCAATGGCTGAATACCCTTGTTAACGTGAGCAGAACCGAGGAATACACCAACGTACTGTTCTGCAAGAGTACCCTTACGGATAGCTGCAATTACTTCTTCTTCTGTTGGTTCTTCACCTTCCAGTACCTTTTCCATCAATGCATCGTCGAAGTTACAAGCTTCTTCAATCATTTCCTGGTGATATTTCTTTGCATCATCAAGGAGGTGAGCAGGAATATCTGCATAGCGGAGGTCTTCACCGTTTGGACCATCAAAGTAGATAGCCTTCATTGAAACCAGGTCTACTACACCTTCGAGTTTATCTTCAAGTCCGATTGGGAGTTCCATCATGTGGGCATTAAGACCCAGCTTATCGCGGAGCTGTCCACAAACACGGATAGGGTTAGCACCCTGGCGGTCACACTTGTTAACGAAAGCAACGCGAGGTACATGATAGCGCTTGAGCTGGCGGTCTACTGTGATTGACTGAGACTGAACACCTGCTACTGCACAAAGAATCATGATAGCACCATCAAGAACGCGGAGTGAGCGTTCTACTTCTACTGTGAAGTCTACGTGACCTGGTGTGTCGATAAGGTTGATTGTTGTGTCTTTCCACTGAACCTGAGTTGCTGCTGACTGGATTGTGATACCACGTTCACGTTCCAGATCCATGTTGTCCATTACAGCACCTACACCGTCCTTACCGCGTACTTCGTGAATCTGGTGAATCTTGTTACAGTAGAACAGAATACGTTCTGAAGTTGTTGTCTTACCAGAGTCAATGTGGGCACTGATACCGATATTACGTACTTTAGTAATATCAAAAGCCATATTGTTACCTCTCAAAAAAAGATTTTCGGGTTTACTTATCCGGGCAAATTTCCACCGGATTATAAATTGATTTGGAGCACATATTAATGGAAAATTGCGTAAAATTCAATAGACAAGCCCCTAATCCGGCCCTAAGTTAACAGGGTTTTTAAGGAATTTTAAGGATTTTCTGTCAGATTGATATTCACCTTAAAACTTAAATATCCTGAAAACCGAATGTTCTTTTTATCCCTCTGAAAAACTAAATTCAGGGAAAGATTCTCTGAACTGGGGCTAAAATCCTTAAAAACTAATTTTGACTGAAAAGTGATGGATTTAAGCGGCTGTATTTTTTCAGGCCCCCTCTCATATGAAACAATACTGCCCTCCGGTAGGTTCATATCCTGAAGCTTGGGGAGAGGGGGAAGAAGTTTTGTCTGCTGAAAGGTAAATTTCTGAGTCAAATTAAGGGAAAACTGGTCCTGGTCCCAGTTAAAGAGGATTGTACTGGAACTTTGCAGACCTTTTGCCTTTTTAGAAAAACTAAGACCTGCGGAAAAATCCCTGAAATCAGCAGAGTTAAATAATTTACAGCCCGCCCTGGCATTTAGAGAAAACTTCTTTCCTGTAAGATTCAGGTCACCCCGGAAATTGTCTGTTGTGTTAAAGAACTCCCTGCTTTCCTGGTCCCATGAAAAATCCCGCTGATAAAGAAAACCTGCTTCCAGATTAGAAAGGCCTGCTTTAACTTTCACCTGGGGATTTATGGCAAACTGCAGCTCTTTTGTAAAAAGACGGCTGCCCGGACACAAAAGCCCGTGACTTCCCCAGAAGAATCCTGTTTTAATAAAAAGTGGCCCCGCTGAAAATGCCTGCTGACTTTTAACATAATAACCTGCTCCTCCAAAAGGCGACTGATTCAATCCCCCTGCAAAATTCATTTTAAACCCTGGAAAAAGGAGATTTGCTTCACTTTCAAGAAAGAGCAGTTTTTCCTGTCGGAAGGGTTTCTGTTTTAAATAATAGCCGCTGGAAGAAGGTTCTTTTTTTTCATTAAGAAGGGCCGCTGTCAAAGAAAGAGAATACTGACTTCCGCTGCTCAGGGAAATATTTTTGAAAACTGAAGAAAGAAAATCCCCGTTAAAAAAACAAACTGCCTGCAGGTCTGGTAAAAAGAGAAGTTCTTTTTTTCGTGGAGATAAACTTATGGAAAGTCCGCCTTCTCCTGCTGTAGAAGAAAGGCCTGAAAGGTGGGGAGAAAGTCCCGGCTGTAAAAAAATTGTCCTGTTAAGGGAAGAGGCAAAAGTCAAACCTGGAGACTTCATTCTTGAAAAAGAAGCCCCTGTGCACAAAGAACCTGCCGCCATGCTTATTCCAACTGGTAAGGATTTTAAATTTAGTATGCTCTCTGCGCCCCAGGAAAAATTCAGTTTTTCAAAATAGGGCAAATATGGAAAGTCCTCCTGAGGAATAAAACTTTGTGGAAAAAGTTTAAAAGCCATTTCTTTTTGGGAAAGAGTAAACTTCAGATTAAAATAATTGAAATGGAGTTTACAGCCTTGTGTAAAAAGAATTTTACTGCCGGAAAAATTCTCCCCTATATTTTCACCATTTGAATTTAAACCTGATGAAAAAGCCGCTTTTGAATACAGGTCAATCTTATTAAAAGTGACTGGGCCTGCTGAAATTTCCGGGCTGCTGAATGTCAGTTTCAGTAAAAAAAATCCTGCTGACAGTCCGGCCTTAAAAAAATGATTTTTGTTCAAATTGATTCTAAATTGTTTTCCGTTCACACTATATTAATAGGCAGCGTTTTATTCTTTTTTGCAAAAAAAATCCTTAAAATCGAAAAATAAATAAAAAATTTGTTTAAAAAGGGGCTAAAATCAATACTTTCCTTGTAATTTAGGGATAAAACTTGTAAACTACGCGGACTTATATGGAAAATACTAATGAAATCCCAGAAGATCAGCTTCTGGATGGGGACATTGGTTTGAACAGCGACGAAGACTCTGAGGTAAAGGGGTTTGAATCATCTTCTGAAACTGAACTTAATCAGTCTGAAGATGTTCGCATTTATGAGGAATCTGAAGATGAATCTGATGATTCATATGATTCCTTCGATGATGAAGAGTCTGTCGATGAAAACCAATCTGAAACTATTTCTTTTGAAGACTTAGGTCTTGACGAAATCACTCTTAAAGCAATTCAAAAAAAAGGCTTTGTATCGCCTAGTCCGATTCAGGTTCTGGCCATTCCGCGTCTTTTGAATGGTGATGCTAATGTTATTGCCAGAGCAAGAACAGGTACTGGAAAAACTGCTGCTTTCGGTCTGCCTCTGGTTCAGTCACTTAGAAGTGAAAGTGATTGTGTAAAAGCCATTATTCTTGAACCAACCCGTGAACTTGCAATGCAGACTTGTACAGAAATGGCTTCCTTTACATCCGGCCGTTTTCCAAGAACCTGTGTTGTTTACGGCGGCGCTTCAATGGGCGAGCAGATTCGTCAGCTCAAGCGTGGTGAAGAAATTGTAGTTGGTACTCCTGGTCGCGTACAGGATTTAATGGAAAGGGGACTTCTTGATATCAGCAAAATTGAATACTTCATTCTTGATGAAGGGGATGAAATGCTGGATATGGGATTTGTTGATGATATTGAAAATATTTTTTCAAAAGCAAATCCGGAATGCCGCGTACTGCTTTTCTCTGCAACAATCCCTGCTCCAATCCTTAAAATTGCCCAGAAGTTTATGGGAGAATATGAGATTGTTGAGGAAGAAGGTGTTGTAGAAGAGCCGCTTCTCATTGATCAGAAATACTGGCTTGTTCGTGAAAGTGATAAGGTTGAAGCTCTTGTTCGTCTGATTGATATTTCTGATGATTTTTACGGTCTGGTATTCGTTCAGAAAAAAACTGATGCAGATTATGTTTCTAAAGCTCTGGATGAAAAAGGCTACGAAGCTGCTGCCCTTCACGGAGATATTCCACAGGGACAGCGTGAAAAAATCCTTGCACGTTTCAGAAGCGGAAAGACCCGCATACTGGTTGCTACAGATGTAGCTGCCCGTGGTATTGATATTGAAGGTCTTACACACGTTGTGAATTACGAAATGCCTTTTGATGGTCCTACTTACGTTCACAGAATTGGTAGAACAGGTCGTGCAGGTTCATCTGGTATAGCAGTTACTTTAGTCCGCCCTGAAGAAAGAAGACGCTTAAGTTACCTTCGCAGTGCAATCATGAAGCAGGCAAAGGGTGAAATGGAAGAAGCAAAGGTTCCTTCTGTTGAAGAAGTAATCAATGCAAAAAGGGAAAGACTTTTTAAGAAAATAAAAGATTCTCTTGAAGCTCAGATTAAGGCCGACGGTGAAAGTGAAAATCCATCTTCTTTTGTTGAACTTGCAAAGGATTTGTGCCAGGACAAAAACGGTGAAGCAGTTGTAGCCTCTCTTCTTAACATGATTTATGGTCAGGAATTGAATCATAAACGCTACAACAAAATCACTCCTTGTGAAAAAGGTAGAGGCGGAAGGGAAAGAGACCGGGGCAGTCGTGACAGAGGTAGAGGTGGTCGTGAAAGACCTGCTGCTTTTGTTCGTGATGATCAGCTTCGTCTTTACGTTCAGATGGGATGGCACGACGGCTATAATCCAAAAAAGATTGCGGCTTATTTAAGCGAACTCCTTAAGATAAAAAACAAGGATGTTGATGCAATTGATATGGCTGACAAATTCTGTCTGCTTAATCTTCCACAGGAAGCTGCAAAAAGAGCTTTAGCATTAAGCGAGGGCAGTTCAAAAATCCCTCATATGCATCTTGATACAAGGGCATCAAAATCTTCTTTTGGAGAAGGCCGCGGTTCAAGAGAAAGAGGTGAAAGAAACAGAAGCCGTGGAGCTGGACGTGAACGTGAAAGCTTCAGGGGTAGAGACAGAAGTTCCCGTGGAAAGAACTCAAGTCATGCAAGGGCAGGCGTTCATACTGCAACCCGCAGAAGTGGACAGGCTGCACTTTATAAAAAATCTTCAAACGCTGAAGAATATTAATCAAATCTAATTTCAGGTTTTGAAAAGTTGCTAACATTACAAAAAAAACGGCGCGAAGGAGTGAAAACAACTTACGAAAACACTTATTTTGTGCTGCCGCGGTAGCGGCAAACGTAAATAATTACAAGCACAAAATACG
>JAEEGH010020932.1_pt1 | contig 13553 bp, 10 predicted proteins | sample 9134181 | NCBI WGS metagenome assembly JAEEGH01 (sample SAMN16246544, study PRJNA631951) | gut metagenome | biome: gut microbiome; feature: rumen; material: DP-attached | host: Bos | place: Iran: Karaj | collected 2018-10
ACAGCATCGAATTTGATGAAGAAAACTAATAGTTAACTCATTTATGAGTTAAAAGAATAGAATCCCCTCAAAAATGGGGATTTTTTCTTTAACAAAATATTTCTTTTAAAATATATTGCAATTCCGTTTTTTGTTTGTAATAATATATGTACCAGTGGTAATACAGTGGGAGAAAGTGGGAAAAAATGTTTTTTGGAAGTTTTGCTCATACTTTAGATGAAAAAGGACGTTTAATGATTCCTCGTAAAATGCGAGAAGAACTCGGCTACAAGGTCTACATTATGCAAGGCTTTGACGGTTCCTTAAGTGTTTATACCGAAGAAAGATTTGTTCTTTTATCGGAAGAGTTTTCTAAGCTTCCATTCAACATGAGAAAAAACCGTGATTATCTCCGCGCCCAGTTTGCGACAACATATGAAATCGATGTCGATAAACTAGGACGTGTGCAAATACCAACCGCTCTTCTTAAGAAGTTTGGCATCTCTCGTAACGTGACCGTCCTTGGCATGGGTGACCATATTGAAATTTGGGACTCTGCTAAATACGAAGCGTACGAAGCGGAAGCGATTGAGAACTTCGATAAGAATGCGGAAGAGATTTAACTCTTATGGCAGAGCACGTTCCTGTACTTCTTAATGAAGTAATCGCTGGACTCAACATTAAGCCAGATGGCACATACGTTGATCTAACCGTTGGACGTGGTGGTCATAGTAGCGAAATATTGACTCGCTTAACAAGTGGCCGCCTCATCTGTGTTGATCAAGATGAAGAAGCAATTGTCGCTTCTACTGCCAGGCTTAGCAAAATCAGCAGCAACTTCACTGTTATTCGTGCTAACTTCTCCGCTCTTGACTCAATATTGAAAGAGCAAGGCATTGATCAAGTTGATGGCATCTTGATGGACCTTGGTGTCTCATCCCCACAATTCGATCAAGGAGAAAGAGGCTTCTCATATAACAGTGATGCTCGCCTTGATATGCGCATGGACCAAAGACAAAGTCTTACCGCTTATCAAATCGTTAACACTTATTCACTAGAAGATTTAAATAAAATCTTCCAAACATATGGCGAAGAGAAATATTCTTACTCAATCGCTAAAAACATCATTAAAGATCGTGAGATAGCTCCAATCGAAACGACCTTCCAATTGGTGGAAGTAATTAAAAGGAGCAAGCCAATGAAAGAGCTGAAGAAAGTTGGTCATCCCGCTAAGCAAGTCTTTCAGGCCTTAAGAATCGCAGTCAACGATGAACTTAATGTCTTAATAAAAACATTAACTATCGCATTAGATCATCTAAAACCAGGTGGAAGGCTCGCCGTCATCACCTTCCATAGTGGCGAAGATAGAATCGTCAAGAACATCTTCAAAGAAGCGGCAGTGGAAGTCGGTAACCGCATCGATGGTCCGATGAAAGCAGAAACAAAAGAATTCGACCTTATTAATCATAAACCGATTACCGCTAGCGAAGAGGAATTGCAAAGCAATCACCGCAGCGCTAGTGCAAAGTTAAGGATTATTGCAAAGAAAGAAAGGGGGCAACAATCATGATGGTAATGAAGGACAAGTTAGTCAAATTCAATCACAAAGGTATGTATTATCGCTTTAGAAAACTAGGTATTGTTTTCCTAGCTGTTATCTCTATTGGAACGATTGTTGCTGTTCCAACCTACATCACCTTCCGTGAAATGAACAATCAAGCGCAACACGCGGAAGAAGAACAACCAAGTTTATTAGAAGAAGATGAAGTCGAACTCTCTTCTTATTAATAAAGTTTCTCCTTATTTGTCCATCTCCTCAATGGACCAAAGTCGCAAGTGACATTGCGGCTTCTTTTTTTATTCGTGGTGGTGTAGATCCTCTCTTTTCTATATTAATTAAAGATAATGTTTAGTGAATTACTCTCCCAATCCGCTTTAGATTCCAGAAAAAATGCTCAACATGAAATAAGTAGATAATTAGTAGTTTATTAGTAGAAATATAATGAAAATAGTCTTTTCTTAACTAAATATTAGTTAATTGTTGTATATTATAGAAAAGTCCATTAAAATAAGGGTAATTGGTGAAAAATTATGGAAAAACCTATCGCAGCGATTGAACTCGGAAGTAAAAAATTAAAATTAGTCGTCGGTTATGAAATCGACGGTAAAGTCTACGTCTTATATACGTTAGTCAAACCTTATGGCCACGCTATTGAAGCGGGGGCTTTTGTGGACCCAAACAAAGTTTCACAAACTATTGAAAGCGTCCGCGAATTTACTGATCCATCTGCGAAGTTAAAACTTAACATCACCGATGTCTTACTATGTATCCCTCCATACGGATTAGGTATTTATCAAACTAGACAAGTCACAACAGTCGTCACTGAAGATAGCAAGATTTCTAACCTTGATATTAAAAATATCTACGCTTTAATCAGAAATAGTGCTTATCCATTAAACGATAAAGCTTTAGTGGATGTCATTCCTGAAAGCTTCACATTAGACCACGGCCGTATCTTTGCGCGCCCACCTTTAGGTGAATCTTCTTCCACTTTAACAGTTTCAGCGAAAGTACAAACTTTACCAAAGCTCTTGGTTGATAACTATCAAAACGTCTTATCTAATGGTGGTATGATCTCTAGACGTAATGTCATCGCTCCATTAGCGGCAGCGGAATTAATCGCCTCTTATCCAGGTATGCCATCTTCTTATATCCTCGTTGATATTGGTTCTTCTGTAACTACCGTCTCATTCGTGGGTAATAATGCCTTATATGGAAGCACATTCTTTAATTGGGGTGGTGATAATATCACTGAAAAGATTATTGAAAGCTTCAATATTAATGAAGCTGATGCCGAAAAATATAAGATTATGTACGGTATTGATAATCGTGAAATGAACTTTAAAGCCCCAATTTGTACCACAGATGATGGTACCGGTCACGAAGTGCACCATATGAATGATGAACTTAATGCAATTATTAAAGGTGAACTCGATATCTTCGTTAATTACCTTAAAGAAGCCGTTAATGAAGTTGTTTCACAACACGATAAAACATATAGCAGTTTCCCAATGCTTTTAGTGGGTGGCGGTTCTGAGCTAAACGGCTTAGTTAATTACATCACACCAAAGGTGATGTCAGAAACTGTGCAAGTTGTTTCTTCTAAAACATTAGGAGCGAGAAACCCAACATTCTTCAATTGCTTGGGTATGATTCTCACTCATTCCAAATATTTAAATTTAAACGATGAAGCCCATCCAAAAGTGGGCCAAGTAACACGTAATCCAAGTGTTAAGTAAGGAGAGTCTTTATGCAAAATTATGATCTTGATAATTTCGAACCCGCGGCAAAGATTGTCGTCATTGGTGTTGGTGGCGCTGGTAACAACGCTGTCAATCGTATGATTGACGAAGAAATCGCTAATGTTGATTTCTGGGTGGCTAATACTGATAAACAAGCTCTTTCCACAAGTAAATCTCTCCATCGTTTAATTCTCGGTCAAGAAATCACTGGTGGTCTAGGTGCCGGTGGTGAACCAGAAATTGGTGAACAAGCCGCTGAAGCAAGCGTTGACGATATTAGAGAAATCGTTAAAGGCGCGAACATGGTTTTCGTTGCTGCTGGTATGGGTGGAGGCACAGGTACAGGTGCCGCTCCAGTTGTCGCACGTATTGCTCGTGATGCTGGTGCTTTAGTTGTGGCTATTGTTACCCGTCCATTTACATTTGAAGGTAAAAAGAGAGTGGTTAATTCCATCTCTGGCTTAAATAAATTAAGAGAAAACGTTGACGCTATCATCGTAGTTAGTAATGATAAATTACTAATGACTGCTGGTAACTCCGCTATTTCATCCGCTTTTAGTGAATCCGATAAAGTTTTAGCAAGATCCGTTAAAACTGTTGTTGATCTCATTTTGTTACCAGCCGTTATCAATCTTGATTACGCTGATGTGCGTAATACACTTAAAGATTCTGGCGTCTCCATGATTGGTTTTGGTGTTGGTACTGGTCCAAATAGAGCTAAAGATGCCGCTAATGCAGCGCTCAATTCCCCGTTATTAGAAGCTTCTATTTCTGGAGCTAGAAGAGCGATTGTGGCTGTCACTTGTGGCCCTAATGTTTCCTTATTTGATGCCCAAGAAACAGTTAACCTATTAATCAATGCTTCTGGACATGATGTTGACGTTAAATTTGGCGTTGCTATTAACGACCAACTTAACGATGAAATCTTAGTCAGTGTTATCGCTAGTGACTTTGAAGAAGAAATCGACTTCTCTAAACCAATGGAATATAAAGCACCTGTTCGCCCAGCGGATAATCCAGTCTTAACTCCATTAGCCGAAGAAAAGAAAGAAGAAAACGAACAAGACGATGATCTCACTTCGATTCTTCCTGGTTTCTTAGGCAATAACAACAACTAATAAACTCAATTTTATTGCGTTTATATAAATAATCGACTAAAATAAGCGCGTCCTAGAAGACAAGTCTTTAATTAGTCTACTCATAGCGAGTTTGGGATGGTGGAAGCCAAATAGCAAGTAATTAAAGGTATCACTTCTTTGTATGAAGGCTGAACTAATAGTAAGTCTTCCGTTACTCTTACGAAGTAGAGAAAATGAGTGCTAAAGATAAATCTTTAGAACTAAGGTGGTACCGCGCAAAAATGCGTCCTTAGATGGACGCTTTTATATTGTAAGGAGAATGTTTATGGATTATAAAGACACCCTCTTAATGAACAAATCGAATTTTGAGATGAGAGGTAATCTCAATCAAAAAGAACCTGTTTTAGTGAAGAAATGGGAAGAAGAAAAGATTTATGAAAATATGAATCTTAATCGTAAAGATGCGAAAGAATTCGTTCTTCATGATGGCCCTCCATATGCGAACGGTGATATGCACTGTGGACATATGCTTAATAGAATCCTTAAGGATTTAGTCATTAGATATAAAAATATGCAAGGTTATAAGACCCCGTTTGTTTTTGGTTGGGATACACATGGTCTTCCAATTGAAAACCAAGTGACAAAAAGTGGTGTTGATAGAAAAGCTATTCCACTTGCGGAATTCCGTAAGAAATGTGAAGAATATGCTTTAACTCAAGTTGCAAAACAAAAAGAACAAATCAAACGCTTAGGTCTTTTAGGTGACTTTGATCATCCATATTTAACTCTTTTGAAAGAATATGAAGCTAAACAAATCGAAATATTCTCCAACATGGCCCTTCAAGGCTTAATCTATAAAGGTTTAAAACCAGTTTATTGGTCTCCAAGTAGTGAATCCGCTTTAGCGGAAGCCGAAATCGAATACGCTGATGTCTTATCTCATAGCATCTATGTTGCTTTCCCTGCAAGAGATGGCAAAGGTGTGGTGGATCAAGATGCGAGACTCGTCATTTGGACAACAACTCCATGGACATTACCAGCAAACTTGGCAATCTCCGCTCATCCTGATTTCATCTATGGTGAATACGATACCAATATTGGTAAACTTGTTTTCTTAGAAGAATTCAAGGATAAATTGGCCCAAGAACTAGGCTTAGAGAAGTGTGAACTCATCAAACGCATGAAAGGTCAAGATTTGGAATTTGTGGTCTGTAAGCATCCATTCTACGATAGAGACTCCTTAGTCATCGTCGGTACTCACGTCACTAACGACGCTGGTACTGGTTTAGTTCATACCGCTCCTGGTCATGGTGTCGAAGACTATCAAGTTTGTATGAAATATCCAGGTAGAGGATTAGACCCATATTGTCCAGTTGATGAACACGGCAAAATGATGAAAGGAACAGGAGAACGATTAGAAGGTCTTTTCTACGAAAAGGCTAACGATGTTGTTTTAGAAATCTTAAAAGAAAATAACGCTTTACTTAAACACTCAACATTCACCCATAGCTATCCACATGACTGGCGTACACATAAACCAGTTATCTTTAGAGCCACTAAACAATGGTTCTGCTCCATTGAACCAATTAGAGAAAAGCTCTTAAAAGAAATCCATAACGTCAAATGGTATCCTGCTTGGGGCGAAAATAGAATGGTCAACATGATCAAAGACCGCGCTGACTGGTGTATTTCCCGTCAAAGAGCGTGGGGTGTGCCAATTCCAATTTTCTATGCCGAAGATGAGACACCAATTATTGACGAAAAAGTATTTAACCATATTGCTGAACTCTTTAAAGAGTTCGGTAGTAACGTCTGGTATGAAAGAGACGCTAAAGATTTATTACCAGAAGGATACACAAATCCACATTCACCAAATGGAAAGTTTACTAAAGAAAAAGATATCATGGATGTCTGGTTTGATAGTGGTTCCTCTTGGCATGCTGTTTTAAATGGTAGAGGTATTAAATATCCAAGCGATTTATATTTAGAAGGTAGTGACCAATATCGCGGTTGGTTTAACTCTTCACTTATTTTAAGTGTTGCCACTCATAACGTCGCTCCATATCAAACAATTGTTTCTCACGGTTGGGTTTTAGATGAACACGGAGAACAAATGCATAAATCTAAAGGCAATGGCGTTGATCCAATTAAGATTGCTAATGTTTATGGCGCTGATATCTTAAGACTTTGGGTCGCTAGTGTTGATTACCAACAAGATGTTCGTATTGGTGATAATTTAATTAAGCAAGTCGCTGACCAATATCGTAAGATTCGTAATACATTAAAGTTCATCTCTTGGAACTTAGTGGATTATTCTCCAAAGGAGAAAGCATCTAAATTTGAAAAAGTTGATGAATACATTTTAGAAAGCCTCAACCTTTTAGTTAAGAATGTCACTGAAGCATTTGATAGATATGATTTTGGTAGTGCTACCTCTCAAATCATGACATTTATGTCTACTGACTTATCAAGCTTCTATTTAGATATTAATAAAGATGTCCTTTATTGCGATAAAAAAGGCTCTGTAAGACGCAATCAAGTCCAAACAGTATTATTTACCGTCGGCGATACTTTACTCCGCTTACTTAACCCAATCCTTCCATTTACGATGGATGAATTCAATAAGAATATGCCAGGAGAAAGAGTTAGTAACGCACAATACTTAGATTATCCAAAAGCAAATAAAGTTAATGAAGCTGTTTTAAACGAATACGAAACATTCAAACTCTTAAGAGATGATGTCTTAAAAGCTCTTGAAGCCGCAAGAAATGAAAAGATTATTGGTTCCGCTCAAGAAGCTTATGTCTCTATTAAGTTTAATAATGATGAAGTCAAAGAATTATTTAATTCTTTACCAGTCGCTATTAGAAAACAATCATTCGTTGTTAGTGACATTGTTGAAGAAGATAACGATGGTGAAGTTTATAAGAATTCTCAAATCAAAGTTATCCATCATAAAGGCCATTTCTGCGAAAGATGCTGGAACTATGAAGATGACGCTGTTCTTCAAGAAGATGGCACTTATTTATGTAAACGTTGCAATGAGGTAGTTAAATAATGAAAGAGAAGATTATTAACGCCCTTAAGTGGTTCTATAAATCATTCATCTGGTTATTTATCGTTATGCTCGGCTTAGACATTTTATCTAAGCACCTCATTTTAGCTAGTGGCGCTATGCCTGGTACCACAATTATGGACTGGGGTTTTGTACGTATTTCATACGTATTAAATGAAAATGCCGCTTTTGGTATTGGCGCTTCTGATCCAAATGTTAGTAGAACAATCTATTTAATCGTGGCTTCTTTGGTCACAATTGGTTTAGTTACTTATCTCATTTGGAAAAGAAAAGGCATGAAGCTTTATATTAGAGCGTGCTTAGTTTTAATCGTCGCTGGTGCCTTAGGTAATATGATTGACCGTATCTTCTATGGACCACTCGAATACGCTGATGCAACTGGCTTATTTAGCGGGGCAGTAGTTGACTGGATTGACTTCTATTGGTTCTGGTCATTTAACTTCAATATTGCTGACTCTTGTATCGTCATAGCCGCCTTTATGCTCATCATTTATATCATCGTAACAGAGGTTAAAGATGTTATTGCTAGAAGAAAAGCAGAAGAACAAGCTGAACAAAAAACTATTGACACTAAAGAGCAGGAATACGATGACAATAATTCCTCTGATTCCTCTGATAGTGGAGATGGTGAATAACTAGTAGAAAATTAGTAATATCTATGGAACGTTTTGTTGTGACATATTTAGAAGCAAATAATCGTTTAGATAAGGCCTTATCTCTTTTTAAAAGTGATATTTCTAGAAGCTATATTGCTAAGCTCATTGAAGAAGGCAAAGTTTTAGTTAATGACAAACAAGAAAAGTCTTCATATAAGGTTAAAGAAAACGATGTCATTTGTTTATTAGATTTTGAAGACAAAAAGTCCGATATTAAAGAAGAAAATATTCCTTTAGATGTGGTCTATGAAGACGATGACATCATGATTATTAATAAGGTTCAAGGCATGGTTGTTCATCCCGCAAATGGGCATTATTCAGGTACACTTGTGAACGCGCTTATGTATCAAGCCGATTCCTTATCATCTATTAACGGCGTCATTCGTCCTGGTATTGTTCACCGTATTGATAAAGATACTTCTGGACTTATTTGCATAGCAAAAAACGATAACGCTCATCACTTTTTAGCTGATCAACTCAAAGACCATACAATGTCTAGAGAATATATCGCCTTAGTGCGTGGTGTTATCAAAGAAAATAGTGGTACTATCGATATGCCTATTGGTCGAGATAAAAAAGACCGTCAAAAAATGGGCATTGATAAAGAAGGCAAACCTGCGACCACTCATTTCCAAGTTTTAGAAAGATTTAACGACCACACTTTAGTGAAGTGCCAATTAGTGAGTGGTAGAACTCATCAAATTAGAGTCCATATGTCTGCTATTGGTCATCCTGTTGAAGGTGATCCTTTATATGCTGGAAGAAATTACGATAAGCTATATAAAAACGGTCAATTATTGACCGCCTTTAAACTTAAACTCATTCACCCATCTTCTAAAAAAGAGATGGTGTTTGAAATCGATTTACCTGATTACTTCAAAGAAGTATTAGACAAATTAAGATAAGGATTCAATGATTTCCTTATAATTGGCGAAGTGAACCTTCGCTATTTTATTAAATTCATCAATACCGTATTTCTTAATGAACTTAACGGCAAACTTATTGACGTTAGTGCCAGCCCCAAAAGGAAAAGTCATTTTATATTTCTTTTCTAAGGCATCTTTTTCAAGTAAGAATGCGTATCTAGCTATGATACTCGCTAAAGCAACACATGGATAATAAGATTCACCTTTTGTCTTAAAGACAATATTCAATACTTTTTGTTCTTTTGGATCATTTAAATAAGCAAAATATTTAGATTCCGCGACAAATTGATCAACAAAGATATTTCTCGTATCTGGGAATTTCTTAAACATATTAAGCAAAGCGCGGTTATGCATCTTAGCTTTAATGGAATTAAGGTTTTCGCCTTCTTTAATTAATTCGTTATAGTGTTCGTTATCTAAAGTTAATCGAGAAACAAAGAATTTCTTTAGTAGAAGTGGAGCGATTTCTCTAATCTTTTCATCAGTGACTTTCTTAGAATCTTTGACGCCAAATTCTTCAAGCATCTTTAAATCGCGACCTCTTACAAAAGCGGCTACAACAGTAACTGGAAGAAGGAAATCACCAACACCGACTTCGTCGGAACCAATTTGGTTTTCTTTGCATAACCAGCCAACTGGTTTATCTTTTTTAACTTTTAATTCAACGGTTTCATCCCATTTCTTAGCTTCTTTTAATGCTCCTGGTCCACCAAAAACAACTTTTTGTTTACCTTTCTTGTTTTGATAAACGGTGATGGTGATACCAGAATAGATAGCTTGGAAGATAATATAATCGCCTAAGTCTTCTTTAGCGTAAGCACTATAAAAACTCATGATTTCATTAGCTTTTTTGGGAGTGAGACTGATAGAAACGAATTCTTTTTCCATAAAAGTATAATATCACATTTAAATATAAAATATTTGTTTTTGTTGTGCTAAAATGAACTATATGCAAAATATTTACGAAACATTTGAATTTAATAGAATTAAAGAACACATTTTAGAATACGCTAAAACGGAGTTAGGCAAAGTCTATATTGATGAATTAGAAATGTATCCTGACCGTAATAGTGTGGAGAACGCTCTTTTAGATTTATCTGAAATCAGTTCCATCATTATTAGATTTGGTCCTTTACCAATCAATAACTCCGCTAATGCTCTAGTGCTCATTGATTTAGCAAAGAAAACTGGTTTATTAACACCAAGAGATCTTCATTTAATCGCTGAAGACGTTTTAACAATTGCTAAAATTGCTCAGTTTCTAAAGAAAATTGAAAATGGTTATCCTAGAATCATCTCAATTACTGAGGGTTTCGTAGATTTAACAAACTTAGAAAAAGAGATTCATCGTGTGATTACTAATTCATTAAGTGTTAGTGACCATGCTTCTCCTGAATTGTTCCAAATTAGAAATAGACTTAAGAAAGTAGAAGCAGAACTTCAATCAAAGATTGCTTCTATTGCCTTTGCTTATTCTAAATATTTAAATGATGACAACATTACCATCCGTGATGGTCACTTTGTTTTACCAGTTAAGACTGTAGAAAAAAGTAGAGTTAACGGTATTGTCTATGATGTCAGTGATAGTGGTAATACCACCTTTATCGAACCTTTAGAAATTGTCCAAATCAATAACGAGATTACCGCTTTAAAGGTGCAAGAAAACGAAGAGATTAGAAAGATTTTAAAAGCCTTAACCGCTTTAGTACTCCTTCAAGAAGGAGAAATCATCACTAATAATAAAATTATTGCTAAGTTAGACTTTTTAAGCGCGAAAGCCCAATACATGGGTGAGATAAACGGAGAAATTGCTGTCTCAACTGACACGCAAACTATTGAATTAATTGACGCTAGACATCCACTTATTGATCCAAGAAAAGTAGTGGCCAATTCATTTATTTTAAATGAAGATGAACCAATCATTATTATCTCTGGTCCTAATGCTGGCGGTAAAACTGTTTCTCTTAAAACAGTGGGCTTATTAGTGCTCATGCATCAATCTGGTTTAGCGCTTCCAATTAGAAAAGGTAAACTTGGTTATTTTAAACATATTTATATTGATGTTGGTGATAATCAATCATTAAGTGATAATTTATCAACGTTCTCTGCGCATATATCCCAAATTGGTGAAATCATTAACGCTGTTGGTGGTAAAGACCTAGTCTTACTTGATGAACTTGGTACAGGTACTGATCCTAAAGAAGGTGAAGCTTTAGCGGTCCAAGTCACTAAATACTTAGAAGATAAACACGCTTTAGCGATGATTTCTTCTCACTTCGCGGCCATGAAAGAATATGCTTTCTTAAGTAAAAAGATTTCTAATGCCTCAATGATTTTTGATGAAGAGAATCTCTCTCCGACATACCATTTCAAACAAGGTGTTCCAGGTAAAAGCTATGCTTTAGAAGTAGCGGGGCGCTATGGAATCAATGAAAAGATTATTAAAGACGCTAAGGCATTTTTAAGTGAAAATCAAGAAAACTCTTCTGCGGAACTTTTAGATATTCTTCAAAGGAAGATTGAAGAAACAACTAAACTCCAAGATGAACTAAATAAACGCGAAGCGGAACTAGAAAAGAAAGCCAAAAAGCTCGCTAACGATGAGGAAATCTTTGAAACAAAGAAAGAGAATATGATGAAAGATGTCAAAGAGGAAAAAGCGGAACTCATCGAAAACGCTAAAAAGGAAATCGCTGACATCATTAATAAAATGCATAACTCTGATATGAGAGTGCATGAAGTCATTGCTTTAAAGAAAGAACTTGAAGAACTCGAAGAGAAGGAAGAAGAAGTCGTTTATAACGAAGACATTGAAGTTGACGATTATGTCTCAATTCCAAGCATGAACATCTACGGAAAGGTGACCCGTGTCAAAGGAAACAAAGCCCATATTGTCTCAGATAGTGGTCTTTCATTTGATGTTTCTAAAGAAAAATTACATAAAGTTGCTAAACCAAAAGTGGGCAACACAAAAGTGAGAACCACAAATTACGATTTAGCGATTAACACGAAAGTAGGCATTGAATTAAATCTTATTGGTATGCGAGTTGAAGAAGCCAAAAATACCTTAATAAAATACATTGATAACTGCCGTTTAAAACATTTAAGCCAAGTGAGAATTATCCACGGCTTTGGTAGTGGCGCTCTCCGTACCATGGTCAGAAGCTATTTAGATACACAAAAAGGTTTATCTTATCGCGCTGGTGGAGAACATGAAGGTGGCGGTGGATGTACCGTCGTAATGTTTAACTAATGAAAGAAAGAATTAAATCATGTATCGCTAATTTAAAGCACCTCCCTGGTGTTTATTTGATGCATGATAAAGAAGATAAAATCATCTATATTGGCAAAGCCAAAGACTTATTTAAAAGAGTGAGTCAATATTTCTTAAGGCCACAAGTGGGTAAAGTCGCTAAGATGGCTTTTGAAGCGGAGTATTTTGAAACAATCATTACTAATAATGAAAAAGAAGCGCTCATTTTAGAAATGAATCTTATTCAAACGCATTATCCAAAATTTAATATCCTTTTAAAGGATGGTAGTCATTATCCATATATCGGTTTAAAGAAAACTGGTTACCCATATCTTCAAATTAAAAGAAACACAAAAGATAAAGGTTATGATTATTTTGGGCCGTTTCCTCGTTCGACAAGTGCATATGAAACAATTGATTTACTTAATAAAGTATTTCCGCTTAGAAAATGTAAGAATATCCCTTCAACAGCGTGTCTTTATTATCATTTAGGTCAATGTTTAGCCCCTTGTATTAATGACATTTCTAAAGAAAAAGAAGATGAAATAAGAGAAGACGTTAAATCTTTTATGCGTGGCAATAACCAAAAAGTGAGGCAAGATATCGAAGCTAAAATGCTATCTGCTTCTGAAGCTTTGGATTTTGAAAGCGCAGCGTCATATAAAAGTATCTTAGATTCTATTGATCACATTAATACTCCACAACTCATGGAGAATAATGATAAAAAAGACCGCGATATTTTCGCGTTTTCCGTAAGAGAGGGTTATTTATCGTTAGCCGTCCTTTTGTTCCGTAAAGGCACTCTTTTAGATAAAAAAACCTATATTGTGGAAGAGTTTGATAATAACGAAGAACAAGTGGCGGACTTAATTTTGCAGTTTTATCAAAATGTTCCTCTCCCCCAAGAAATCATTATTAATAACGAATTAGTAGTGGATCTTCTTTTTGATTTAATTGATAGCAATGTCTATTCAGTTTCAAAAGGTAAACTCCATGATTTAGTCTTAACCGCGAAAGAAAACGCTAACAATGCCTTGGACGAATATTTCTTAAGTGCAAGACTAGATAGTGATAAACTCGCTCTTTTAGAAGAACTCGGTAATATTATAAATATTAAAACACCTTTAAGAATTGAATTATTCGATAATTCTCATCTCCAAGGATCTTCTCCTGTTGGTGCGGTTGTGGTCTTTATAAATGGAGAACCCGCGAAAAAGTTTTACCGTAAATATAAGATTGAACATGAAGAAGCAAGAGACGATTTAAAGAGCATGGAAGAAG
>JAEEGH010020933.1_pt1 | contig 13552 bp, 8 predicted proteins | sample 9134181 | NCBI WGS metagenome assembly JAEEGH01 (sample SAMN16246544, study PRJNA631951) | gut metagenome | biome: gut microbiome; feature: rumen; material: DP-attached | host: Bos | place: Iran: Karaj | collected 2018-10
ATGTATATGGTTATGATTATGAGAAATTCCTTAAGTGGATAGAAATGAAGCGTAACTGGTCAATGGGAAAAGAGCTTCCGGAGGGATTTGTGGCTGATACAACATATGTGCTCTCGGATGAAGGCACATATGTGGGAGTATTCAACTTAAGGCATTATCTCAACGACTTTCTCAGAGAAGGGCCGGGACATATAGGCTATTGTATATCAAAGGAATACCGTGGCAGAGGATATGCAACCAAAGGGCTGGAAATGACACTCAAAAAGGCCAGGGAGCATTGCATCCATGAGGTTTATATGTCTGTGAATAAGGACAATCCGGCTAGCCTTAAGGTCCAGATCAAGAACGGTGCCTATATTCATCATGAAAATGAAACCGAATATTTTACCAGAATAAATGCCATTGAAGAGGGTGCTTCGAGAGAAGACATTGTCAGCAAATTCTATTCACAGTACGAAGAGGATGGAAGACTGGAAAGATCGGTACACGGCAGACTTGAGTATGCTACTACGATGAACTATATTCACCGGTACGCGGAAGAAAACTCCAAGGTACTGGAAATCGGTGCCGGAACAGGAAGGTATTCTGTAGCTCTTGCAAGAGAAGGCATGGATGTCACTGCCGTTGAGCTTGTGGAAGAAAACCTTAAGATCTTAAAGGAGCGCAGCAAAGACATTGAGAATATACGATCATTTCAGGGGGATGCAACAAATCTTGAAATGCTTGAGGATAACACATTCGATGTTACGCTTGTTTTCGGACCGCTTTATCACCTGTATGAGCCTGATGAAATAGGCAAAGCCATTGATGAGGCTATAAGAGTCACAAAACCCGGTGGAGTTATTCTTTCTGCTTTTATATCAGTGTTTGCGATCATGTATTCCAACTACTTTTATGGCAACTGGTCTGCGGGGCAGGAAGAAAACTTTACAGAGGATTACAGGATAAGGCATTTCAAGGAGCAGCTTTTTACAGGTTATGATATAGATGAGTTTGAGAGATTGTTTGAAGGAAAGCCTGTGGAGTGGATCACCACTACAGGAGTTGACGGTCTGCTTGAACCTATAGAGCACAGGGGAGATTTTTCTGTTTCGGATGAGGACTTTGAAAAGCTTGCAAAGTGGTATCTGGCATTTTGTGAAAAAAGAGAACTGCTTGGCAACACGAATCATCTTCTGTATATTTGCAGAAAAAAGTGTGTCAAAGTGTAACGTCCCCATTGACACCCATTGACACAGAATAAAATGATTGTGCACAAGATAAATTGGTGCTAGGATAATGGGTGTGATTTCAGGAAACTGAGATCACTCCCATTTTTATTTGGAGGAAAAGATAAATGACTGACTATAAACTTCTTGCAGCGCAGATCAGGTCACTGGCTGAGGATGAACCCAATTACATCCCTGTAATGTCCAATGCATCAGCACTGTTATATGAGAATATGGAAGATCTCAACTGGGCAGGATTCTATATCATGAACAAGGGATCCCTTATGCTTGGACCTTTCCAGGGCAAGGTTGCCTGCATCAGAATAGAGCTTGGAAAGGGCGTTTGCGGAACTGCAGCACAGAGCAATGAAACCCAGCTGGTAAAAGACGTTCATCAGTTCCCGGGGCACATCGCCTGCGACAGCGCATCAAACTCCGAGATTGTCGTTCCCATTCACTCAGAGGGCAAGGTTGTAGCTGTACTCGATATTGACAGTCCAAGTCTTAGCCGCTTTGACGAGGCAGATAAAGAGGGCCTTGAACAGTTTGTAAAAGCGCTGGAAGAGACCGTAGATTTTACAGAACTATCAAGATAACAGGAGATTACCATGGCACAGACCATTTCTTTTTCAAGTGATTACACAAAAAACGCACATCCCAATATCCTTAAAAGACTCCTTGACATGGGCCTGGAGCAGAATGTGGGTTACGGCACCGATGATATCTGCAAAAGCGCCGCAGAAAAAATAAAGAAAGCCTGCGAGTGCCCTCAGGCAGAAGTTTTTTTCCTGGTGGGCGGAACCCAGACCAATCAGACCATTATAGATATGCTTCTTAAGCCCTACGAGGGTGTTGTTGCTGCACAGACAGGACACATTGCAGCCCACGAAGCCGGAGCCATCGAGTTTTCCGGTCACAAGGTTCTTCCGCTTCCTGCTAAGGGAGAGGAGGCAGACACAGAGAAATACGGCTCAAACATCGGTAAGATTTCTGCAAAAGAGCTAAAGGCATACCTTTGCACTTTCTTTGGCGATGATAACCATGAGCATATGGTATTTCCCGGCGCTGTGTATATTTCTCACCCCACTGAGTATGGAACTCTTTACACCAAGAAAGAGCTTCAGGACATATCCGCTGTCTGCAAGGAGTATGAGATCCCTCTTTTCCTGGACGGAGCAAGGCTCGGATACGGTCTTATGAGCAAAAGAACTGACGTCACATTGAAAGACATTGCAGAGCTGACAGATGTCTTTTACATAGGCGGAACCAAGGTTGGAGCGATGTTCGGAGAGGCAGTTGTGTTCACAAAGGGCGGAAAGCCGGATCACCACGTTCCGATCATCAAGCAGCACGGAGCGCTTCTTGCCAAGGGATGGCTTCTTGGAGTGCAGTTCGATGAGCTCTTTACCGATAACCTCTACTTTGATATCAGTAGAAATGCCATCGATATGGCAGAACTTCTGCGAGAGAGACTTAAGGAAAAGAACTATGAATTCTTTTTGGATTCACCCACAAACCAGCAGTTCATTATTATAGACAACGACAAGCTGGAAGAACTAGGCAAAAATGTGGGCTACAGTTTCTGGGAGAAATATGATGATACTCACACAGTCATAAGACTCGCCACAGACTGGGCTACAACCAAAGAAAATATCGATACTTTGATGGAGTATCTGTAAAAGTTTATCAAAAACTCAGGGCATTCGCTAAACGGCGGATGCCCTGTTTTTATGGGTTTCTGCTTTGCCTGTTAGGCGCGTTGAAGTAGATACGGTTTAAAGTGCTAAAGTTTTTGTTGACATTTACTGCTGCGAGACCTTACTATGGTTAATATACATCAATTGTATACATGTATAAGCATTAATTTCACTAGGAGGATATAAGTATGAAGAAAAAGTTTTTGTCAGTCATGCTGGCTTCAGTAATGGCCATGAGCATGATCGGATGCGGAAGCTCAGCTGTAAGCGGCGTTGCTGAACAGGCACCTGAGCAGACTCAGAGCACAGATTCCGCACAGCCTGCTGATACAGCAGCTTCAGATGCTGCAGAGGCACCGGCAGGTGAGGGTTCAGGAGAGGACCTTAACGTAATGCTTGAGACACCTGTTGAGTCACTTGACCCACAGCAGGCAACAGACGGTACATCATTTGAGGTTATCGCAGATTACACAGACGGTCTTATGCAGATGGATGCAGACGGACAGGCAGTTAATGCTATAGCAGAGAGCTATGACATTTCTGATGACGGTCTTACATATACTTTCCATCTTCGCGCAGATGCTAACTGGAGCAACGGCGAGCCTGTAACTGCAAACGACTTCGTATTTGCATGGCAGAGAGCAGTTGATCCTGAGATCGCTTCAGAGTACTCATACATGCTCAGCGATATCGGACAGATCGTTAATGCTCAGGAGATCATCGACGGAACCAAGGATAAGTCAGAGCTCGGCGTAACAGCTGTTGATGACAAGACACTTGAGGTTAAGCTCAATGTTCCTGTCAGCTACTTCCTCAGCCTTATGTATTTCCCAACTTTCTATCCTGTAAACCAGGCTTTCTATGAGAGCGTTGGCGATACATTTGCAACAAGCCCTGAGACAACTCTTTCAAACGGCGCATTCGTTCTTGATGATTATCAGCCTGCAGCAACAGCTATCCACCTTACCAAGAACGCTGATTACTACAACGCAGACAGCGTTAAGCTTGCAGGACTTAGCTACCAGGTTATCCAGGATTCACAGCAGGCTCTTATGAGCTACCAGAACGGTGACCTTGATACAACTCTTGTAAACGGTGAGCAGGTTGATCAGGTTAAGGATGACCCTGCATTTACTGCAATCGGTGCAGGATATCTCTGGTACATCAGCCCTAACATCAAAGAGGTAAAAGAGCTTGATAACCTCAACATTCGTCTTGCTCTTACAATGGCACTTAACCGTGAGGCCATCACAACAGACGTACTTAAGGATGGTTCAGCTCCTACATTCACAGCAGTTCCTATGGACTTCGCAGCAGGCCCTGACGGATCTGATTTCTCAGAGGATCAGACAAGATTCCAGGATGTATGCAGATATGATGCAGCAGCTGCTGCTGATTACTGGGCAAAGGGACTTGAGGAACTCGGAATCACAGAGCTCAACCTCACTATGATCCACGATGCAGATGATGCACCTATCAAGGTTGCACAGGTTGTTAAGGAGCAGCTTGAGACTACACTTCCCGGACTTACTGTTGATCTTCAGCAGATGCCTAAGAAGGAGAGAGTTGAGCGTATGCAGGAAGGCGAGTTTGAGATCGCTCTTACACGTTGGGGACCTGACTACGCAGATCCTATGACATACCTTGGAATGTGGATCACAAACAACTCAAACAACTACGGTTTCTGGAGCAATGCTGAGTATGATTCAATCATCGCAGATTGCACAACCGGTGAGACAGCTATGGATCCTACAGCTCGTTGGGCAGCACTTTACGATGCTGAGAAGATCGTAATGGACGAGGCAGTTATCTTCCCTCTTTACACACAGTGCAATGCTGAGCTTCTTTCAACAGCAGTTTCAGGAATCGAGTTCCACCCTGTAGCTCTCAACAGAGTTTACAAGAACGCTGTAAAGAACTGATAATTTAAAATAAAGAATGTGCTGCGCGAGGATGGGTAGTGGACACATTATTCGTCCCCGCGCAGTTTCTCTATTGGGGTAGTCATGAAAAAATACGTAATCAAGCGAGTGGTGACAGCTCTTTTCACACTTCTTGCTATAACTCTCATTCTATTCATACTGATGCAGCTCATGCCGGGTTCACCCTTCAACGACGAGAAGTTGAACGACGCCCAGAGAGCTTCGCTATATGCAAAATACGGACTGGACCAGCCTATCGTTGTCCAGTTTTTCCGCTATGTAATCAACATGTTCAAAGGAGATCTGGGGGTAAGCTACAAGATTTCCAAGAACACACCCATCACTCAGCTCATCGCCTCCCGCCTTCCGATCTCAATCGGCATCGGTTTTGCGGCAGTTATGATAGGTGCCCTGGTGGGTCTTATTCTGGGACTGATCGCTGCCTTCAAGAAAGACACCTTCCTTGATACCCTGGCAACCATCATCTCAGTTATCGGAGTGTCAGTGCCTTCCTACGTGTTCGCTCTGGCGCTGTCTTACCAGTTTGGCTTCAAACTCAAATGGTTCCCAATGCTGTTCACAGCTAAAGACGTGATAGGATCCAGCGTCCTTCCTTCAATCTCACTGTCCATGTTCACCATGGCTTCCATCGCCAGATTCACAAGGGCGGAGATGATAGAGGTTCTGGGTTCCGACTACATGCTCCTTGCTGAGTCCAAGGGACTTTCGGGCAACAAGCTTATCTTTTCCCATGCTTTAAGGAACGCCCTGATTCCCATTATCACTGTGCTGGCGCCGCTTGTTGTGGATCTTATGACAGGTTCACTGGTGGTGGAAAAGATCTTTTCCATCCCCGGAGTCGGCTCACTTCTTGTAAACGCAATCCAGTCTAACGACTATAACGTGGTTATAGCCCTTAGCTTCATATATTCGGCAATGTACATCGGCATAATGCTGGTGGTTGACATATTATACGGCGTGATCGATCCGAGGATCCGTGTGGCAAAGGAGGGTGACTGATATGGCAGACATAGCACTTACAAAAGAACCCTACGTACCTACGGACGAAGATTTCAAGTTAAAAGAAAACACTGCCGACATCCTGGTGGATTCCAACTTCGCTTCCCAGAGCTTCTGGAAAGAAGTTGTGGCCAGGTTCAAAAAGAAAAAGAGCGCGGTCTTCGGGCTGATATTTGTATTGATAATCACATTTTTTGCCTTTGTGGGACCGTCCATGAACGAATATACCTATTCGGGACAGGATCTTTCGCAAAAGAACCTCGCACCGAGAATTCCCATCATTGAGTACACGGGATTCTTTGACGGACACGAGAACATTGCCACCACAAAGGGAACAAAGACAGTAAATTACTACTTTGAAAACAAGCTGACAGACGTCTTCTACTGGTTTGGCAGTGACAATTTCGGAAGGGATATCTGGACCAGGACCTGGTCCGGTGCTCAGGTTTCACTTATCATCGCTGTGGCAGCGGCCGTCATCGACATGATCATCGGCATGAGCTACGGACTGATCTCCGGGTACTTCGGAGGCAAGGTGGACATGGTGATGCAGAGGATACTGGAGATTGCCAACGGAATTCCGAGACTTGTCATCGTCACCCTCCTTCTTCTGGTATTCAAGCCCGGAATGCTGACCATCATCGTGGCTCTGATGCTGACGGAGTGGGTGGGCATGAGCCGTATCGCCAGAGCGGAGATGTTAAAGCTCAAGGAGCAGGAGTTCGTCCTTGCATCCAGGACCCTCGGTGCAGGAAGCATGCACATCATCTTCAGTGAAGTGCTTCCCAACATCATCGGACCCATCATAACCCAGGTTATGTTCTCAATTCCTACAGCTATCTTCACAGAGGCATTCCTGTCCTTTGTGGGTCTTGGAATTCCGGTGCCCAGATGCTCCCTCGGATCTCTGATCTCAGAGGGCTTCAACAGCTTTACTACTCACCCCTATCAGATAATACCGCCCATCGTGGTGATGGCTCTTTTGATGCTGAGCTTTAACCTGGTGGCTGACGGACTGAGGGAAGCCCTTGATCCCAAGTTAAAGGAGATGTAACCCGGATGAGTGAAGAAAAGAAAACGCGAGAAAAAATACTTGATGTCAAAAATCTGGACATCACCTTTGAGACGACGGCCGGCAAGGTCCACGCCATCAGAGGAGTGAATATAGACCTTTATCAGGGTGAGACTGTAGCCATCGTTGGTGAGTCCGGCTCGGGAAAATCCGTTACCATGAGGGCTGCGATGGGCATCCTTGCCAAGAACGCCGTGGTAAACAGCGGAGAGATCATCTACAGATACCGTGACAATGTTGGAGGTATCGATTATAACCCTGAGAACGATGCCAATGCGGTATGGAAAGAGGCCGATATCCTGAAGATGGACAAGAAGTGGATCAGGAAGCACATCAACGGCCGAAGGATCGCCATGGTCTTCCAGGATCCCATGACAAGCCTTGACCCCACCATGACCATCGGAAAGCAGATCATGGAAGGCATGATCTGGCACTACAAGATTGATAAGAAGGACGCCTACAACAGAGCTGTTGAGCTTCTTAAGGAAGTTGGAATCGAGGATGCGGAGAAGAGAATGAAGCAGTATCCGCATCAGCTCTCAGGCGGAATGAGACAGAGAGTGGTTATAGCTATAGCTCTTTCATGTAACCCTGATCTTCTTATCTGCGATGAGCCTACTACCGCATTGGACGTTAATATTCAGGCTAAGATTCTTGAGCTCATTAAGAAAGTTCAGAAGGAAAGGGATATTGCGGTTATCTACATTACTCATGACCTGGGTGTTGTTGCCAAGGTTGCTGACTATGTGAACGTAATGTATGCCGGCAAGATCGTAGAAGTAGGAAATATCAACGAGATCTTTTACGATCCAAGGCATCCTTATACATGGGGACTTCTGTCGGCCATGCCCGACCTTGGAACAGACGACGACAGGCTCTATACGATCCCCGGCTCGCCGCCGAATCTTTTGCATGAAAAAGAGGGCGATGCTTTTGCACCGAGAAATGCCTTTGCGCTTGAGATCGATGACAAGCTTGAGCCGCCTATGTTCCAGATAACGGAGACCCACTCAGCAGCCACATGGCTTCTTGACCCGAGAGCACCAAAGGTTGAGATGCCAAAGGAGCTGAAGGCAAGGATCGAGAGAATGAAGAAGGAGGCGCAGGCAAATGGCAGCGAATTATAATGCAGAGCCTCTTTTGGAGGTAAAGGGACTTAAACAGTACTTTCCCATCAGCAGCACCTACACGGTGAAGGCTGTTGATGATGTCAGCTTTAAGGTTTACCCCGGCGAGACCTACGGCCTTGTAGGCGAGTCCGGATCCGGCAAGTCCACCATCGGAAGGAGCATAATAAGGCTCTACAATCCCACGGAAGGAACCATCAACTTCTGCGGAATGGACATTTCCGGGAAGATGTCAAAGGATACAAAGGAAAAGCTCAGGGTCCAGATGCAGATGATATTCCAGGATCCCATGGCTTCACTGAATCCCAGAAAGAAGATCAAGGATATCATCGGAGAGGCGCTGGACATCCATCACTTCTACAATAAAAAGGAAGAGAGAGACAGGCTTGTTGACGCGATCCTTGAGAAGGTGGGTCTTGCCAAGGAGCACGCAGACAGATATCCGCACCAGTTCTCCGGCGGACAGAGGCAGAGGGTTGGCATTGCAAGGGCCCTGATTCTGAATCCCAAGCTGGTCATCGCCGATGAGTGTATCTCTGCGCTGGATGTTTCGATCCAGGCTCAGGTGGTGAACCTCATGAAGGACATTCAGGAGGAGCTGGGCACGGCATACCTGTTTATTGCCCACGACCTGTCCATGGTCAAGTACATCTCTGACAGGATCGGCGTACTGCACCTGGGACACCTTCTGGAGACAGGAACCACGGATGAGATTTTTTCAAATCCGATACATCCCTATACGAAGAGTCTTTTGTCAGCGATTCCGATTCCTAATCCGGAGCTGGAGAAGAACCGGGAAGCGATCAGTTATGAGTACAAAACTTCAGGCATTGATTACACAAAGGGCACAGAGCACCTGGTGGACGGGAGCCACTACGTGAAGTGCACCGATGAGGAGTTTGCAGCCTGGACGAAGTGAATATGGTAAGAAACCAAGGATTTTGGAAGGGGGCAGCGACAAATGTCTGCCCCTTCTTCTATGCTGATGACAAATTCTGGCAATAAAGGCATTTATATTAATTTGACCTGGAAAAAGCATCTCGAAAAGGCTGATTCAGCCAGAAGATTCTCGCTATGGAGACATTTTTATCAGTTTGACCTGGAAAAAGCATCTCGAAAAGGTAGATTCAGCCAGAAGATTCTCGCTATAGAGACTTTTTTATCAGTTTGACCTGGAAAAAGCATCTCGAAAAGGCTGATTCAGTCAGAAAATTCTCGCTATAGAGGCGTTTTTATCAATTTGACCTGGAAAAACCTACTCGTAAAGGCGAATAAGGCCTGAAAATTCTCGCTATGGAGGATTTTTTATCAATTTGACCTGGAAAAACCTACTCGTAAAGGCGGATAAGGCCTGAAAATTCTCGCTATGGAGGATTTTTTATCAATTTGACCTAGAAAATCATACTCCAGAAGGTAGATTCATCCTGGAAATTCTCGCTATAGAGGTATTTTTATCAATATAGTCTGAAGTATCCTATACCAGAACGGATTGCTGACAAAATTTAAAAATTCTGGCAATAGCAATAAAAGTATCAATCTGCTATGAGTTGGATCTTTTCTGGCTTTAGAGAAGGGCGGAGGTATATCAACTTTTCCGTTGACTTAGATTCCACGCGGGATTAGAATAGTTGTGCTGCTCTGAAGGGGCAGAAAAACTGAGAATTACAAGAGGTGTTAAATGAAAAAGAAACTAGTGGGGAGAGTGCTGGGGATCACCCTGGCAGCTATCATGGGTGTTTCCACGCCCATTTCGGCTTTTGCGCAGGAGGAAGCTGGGGGGCTTCCGGTTGCAGTAGGAGAGGTTGAAGAAGTTGAAGATTCATCGGTGGTTGTGAATTCTGCCAGCGCCGAAGAGGCTGAAGAAGCTGAGAACACTGCCTGCGCTAAAGATGCGAAAGCTGTTGAGACTGCCGGCGAGGAAAAGACAGGAGAAGAAGCGCAAGCCGATGACGAGGAAAAGACGGTAGAGGTTATAGAAACAGAAGAGCCCAAAGAAGCCGCATCAGATGAGGAGAAACAGTCTGAGGATGAAGCATCCGAGGATGGCGCGGCAGAGGCAATCATAGCATCTGAGGACAACGAAACTGAGGACATCGCAGCTGAGGAAACCGGCGAAGCTGAGGAGCTTCCTGAAAAGGCTCCTGTAGAGACAGAAGATTCAGCGCTTCTGGGTTCCTCAAGAAGAAATAAATCAGAAGTAAATCTTACTGTAGAGTTTATCGGCTTTGGAGATGAAGCAGATGCTTTTATCGCCGAGCAGGGAGAGGATGTATATGAAATAGATGCCGCCAGATACAGTGACGAAGTGTATTACCTGGATGTGCTTCTTAAGATGTGGCCGTTTGTGACAAACAGCGTGCTTGACTACGTGACCGTTGGTGACAGTGAGGAGCATCTTCACGCTTCTTACTATGGAAGTTACGGCGGTATAAGTAATTGCCTGGGCGTTGATATGGGAATGGTTCCTGTGGAGTTCCTTGACAGCGGCGCTACAATTCGCATTTATGCCCATTGGACAAAAAACGTCCTGGAGGGCTATACGCTTTATGCCAACGGCGGCGTGTTTGACGACACAGTACTCTTTGGCGGAAGCTCCATAACCTATACCGTTGGCGATGATAAGAGCATTAAGCCCGTAGAGGGAAATGATAATAATGTGGAAGTAGAAGTAACTTATAACAGTGACAAGACAGTTGCATTCGTTCCTGTTATGCAGAACGGATTTCTTCCGCTTCCGCAGGACAACGCAGGAGTTTCAATGGATCTTGCGGGAAGGCCCTATGATGGAGACAGGCTTCCTCTTCTTGGATGGAATACCAGAAGTGACGGAAGCGGAGAGCTCTATACCGGCGAGCGGATTCTTTTGGAAAAAGAGTTCCGGCACAGCAAAGAGTCCCGGCTGGATCCTCCTATAACACTTAGTGCAATATTCCCCGAGTACTACGGCGCGGAGTTTATCCTTGACGGTGAGTCCTATGTGGGCGATTACTGGACCGAAACTCCGAATGCAGCTCACACAGAGAGCCTTGAGAACCTGTTCACTCTTGCAAAAAAGGGAGCAGAAGAAAAGTTTGTAAAGGAAGGGCATACACTTTCCTGGTTCCTTAACGAGGACTGCACTATTCCTGCTGACTTCACAACCCTGCTGGATGACTGCAAGAGAATTGAAGACAGACTTAAGGTTTACGGACAGTGGACGGAAGTAGTACCTGAGGTAAAGACTGCTTACGGCACAGTACATTTTAACAATGTCGAAGGTGCCGATGAAGGAGTACAGCTTGAAGTTGGTAAGACCCTTGACCTTTCTGAGCATCTTTTCACAAAGAAGGGCTATACCTTCAAGAACTGGACAGCTACTGTTAACGGTAAGTCCAGGACCTTTGCAAAGAACGCCAGAATTACAAAATGCTTTAAGAATGACGGCGAAGAACTCACTCTTACTGCAAACTGGACAATAGATACCTACAAGCTCACTTATGTTCTTGGTGGCGCAGCCCAGGCCAAAACAGCGCCGAAAAGCTACAACGTTGAGAATGAGGTACAGCTTCCTGTGCCTGCTAAGAAAGGCTACGTGTTCAAGGGCTGGGATGTTAAGGCAGACGGCAAAGCGGTAACAGACCCTGCTGAGCAGGCTAAAGTTTATGACGCAGCAAATAACAGGATCCCTGCAGGTGCCTGCGGAAATCTTACCTTCTCTGCCAGGTTTGTTCCCTTTGGGTATAAGATTCTTTTCCATGTGGAGGGCACCGAAGAGCCGCTGATCCTTCAGGGCTATGGATATGATGAACTTCTTAAGTATACAGATACGATTAACTTTAATAACGCAGCACTTCAGATAGAAGATGAGCTTGACTGGCATGAGACACGCCCCGGTCAGAACAACCCCTGCAGAGACCTGAAGATAACCGGTTTTTCAAGGACCGAAGGCGGTAAGCCTGATTTTGACCGCAAAAAGAACTACACAAAGCTCACCGGTACTGAAGAAGAGCTGCATCTGTATGCGATCACCGAGGAAAAGACCTACGAAATAAACTATCATCTTGATGAATATGAGGGTGCAACTCTTACAAAGCCTGTCTACACCTTCAAGAGCGGAAATAAGAAATTTGCTCTCCCCAAGGCAACATGTCCGGGATATAAGTTCTACGGATGGGAGTTTGATTTCAGCAGAAACAGTGATAAGTCTCTTTTCTACAACTATGTGAGAATGTGCACGCCTTATGAGTGCGACGCAAAATTTGCATTGACAGTTGCAGAAAATGTTAACAACGACATTGAGGTGAGGCCTTACTTCGTGCCCAACAAGATCAAGGTATATGTTTCACCAAACGGCTCCGATGTATATGAGGACGTAAACGTGGAAACCTACGAAGGTACTGACTGGAGATGCAGAAAGGTTTCAGGTAAAAGAGCTTTCGGAGTGGTCTACTATGGCAGCGACAGCCTTTACAGCGATTGGTATAACGAGTCAATGGACTCATGGTACAGACCGGGCTATGAGTTTGTGGGATACTCAAAAAATCCCAAGGCCACATCCGAGGATGAGATATTCGATAAGCTGTACTACGGTATTGAGGACTTCAGCGATGTGGCGACATCCGGTTCCGGAACAATCTACTGCATCTGGAAGAAAGCGGAGTGTGAGGTAAATACCTATCCTGCTACACTTCTTGATGGCAAAGAGGTAGTTGACGAAGCCTTTGTTTATTATGACTTTCCGGACTTTGATACTTCCTTTGTCCATGGAAGCGGCAAGACTATCAAACTTCCCAAGGCAGAGCTTCCGGGCTACGAGTTCCTTGGCTGGAAGCTGTATAACATGGACAAGCCTGACAGATTCACCAAGGTTACCATGAAGGGCGGCTATGTTACCGCAGTAAGTTCCGCCTCATGCTACAGTGTGGATATCTATCCTGTATTCAAAAGATGCGTGTACGACCTGGCCATCGACTGCAACGGCGGTTCCTATGGGAAGCTTAAGAAATTCTATGTGGCAAGGGACCTTGATTTCGACGAGGAGGTCAGCAGGTATCTCCTGCCTTATAACTCGGTCAATGTGCAGAGGAAGGGCTACAGGCTCATGGGCTTTGCCCGGGATAAAAAGGGAGAGACAGGCATGGTTCTGAATGCAGACGGCATGCCTTTATACAAGGCCCACAGCCTTGTCCTTAACGGAAACGGCAAGGTAACTCTGTATGCCATCTGGAAAAAGGTGAACAATTAAAATCTTGCATAATTTCGAATATGGTAGTATTATTTGAACATTAAAAAATATCAATAGCGATGACGAAGACAGTAGACGGCTGATGAAAGCATGCAGAGAGCTGACGGTTGGTGCAAGTCAGTGCAAGTAACGGCTGTTCGAATATCACTTCCGAGCTGCAGGATCGAAAGATATGAGAGGAAGTCAATGGGGACGGTTCTTTTTGACTCCTTCTTGAAGAAGAGTCAAAAAGAACCGTCCCCATTGACTCCATCAAGTAGATCCTTGCCGTGGATCCCTGCG
>JAEEGH010020935.1_pt1 | contig 13552 bp, 9 predicted proteins | sample 9134181 | NCBI WGS metagenome assembly JAEEGH01 (sample SAMN16246544, study PRJNA631951) | gut metagenome | biome: gut microbiome; feature: rumen; material: DP-attached | host: Bos | place: Iran: Karaj | collected 2018-10
TCCGCACGGATGTAGATGTACCCCTGATGAGCACCGACGGCATAGGCCATGATCGCCATGCCTTCGAGGATCGCATGCGGATCGCCTTCCAGAATGGAACGGTCCATGAATGCGCCCGGGTCACCTTCATCGGCGTTGCAGATGACGTATTTCTCATCGCCCGGCTGGTCTTTTTCGAACTGCCATTTCAGGCCGGTCGGGAAGCCTGCGCCGCCGCGGCCGCGCAGACCGGATTTCTTCATCTCGTCGATGACCTGCTGCGGAGTCATTTCAGTCAGGACCTTGCCTAAAGCCTGGTAGCCGTCCATCGCGATATATTCGGTGATATCTTCCGGATTGATCTTGCCGCAGTTGCGTAAAGCGATACGCTGCTGCTTTTCATAGAACTTGATCTTATCGATATCGTAGATCTTTTCCTTGGTTTCGAGATCTTCGTCGGTCAGTTCAAGTTCCTTGACGACACGTCCCTTGTAGAGATGCTCGGAAACGATCCGGTCCGCATCTTCCGGTTTGACGTGACAGTAGAACACTTTATCAGGGTAGACAGCGACGATCGGTCCCTTCTGACAGAGACCGAAGCAGCCGGTCTTGACGACCTTTACTTCGCCGTCGATCCCGTACTTTTTCAGCGATTCGTTCAGGTTCTCAACGATCTGCGCTGAATTGCTGGCGGAACAACCCGTTCCGGCGCAGCATAAGACATTCATGCGATACATGCTTAAGCCTCCTTCTTCGCGGCTTCGACGGTGTATTCTTCGACGATCTCACCTTTTCCGACATGCTGCTCCAGCACTTTCTCTGCTTTTGCCGGGGTCATGTGGACATAGGTCGTGTGGGAGCCGTCCTTACCGTAGACTTCGACGATCGGTTCGTAAACGCACATACCGATACAGCCGGTCTGGGTAACGACGCAGTTGTAGTTTTTAGCGGCAGTTTCCTCCACCAGGCGATTAAGCACCGGGCGCGCGCCGGCTGCGATACCGCAGGTCGCCATACCGACGACGACGCGCGTCACAGCCGTGGAATCGTCGCGGGTGGTCATTTTCGCTTTGGCGGCGTCTCTGAGCGCCATGAGTTCTTCGAGTGATTTCATATCATTGCACCTCCGTGATTGCTTGTGAATTTTCTTTGATGTAAGCTGTCATCCAGTTCATGATGGACGGGTCGTTCATCGGCACGTCGCCCAGGATCTCTTTGATCTGCTGCGTGTCGAAGACAAACTCGCGGTCGTCAACGCGGTAGCGGTAGAGAAAGCGGATCGATTCGTTCATCGCCGCAAGCGTGACGATCGTGTTCGCCATATCGCCCAGCGGGACGAAATCGACGTGGTCGGTGTGGAACAGGGCTTTGACCTTTGTTCCGACGCCGACGGCGCTTTCGATCTCCAGCGTACCGCCGGTCATCTCCGCCGCCATCTTGAACAGCGGAACGCCGAGCCCGACCTTGCGGGTCGTACGCGTGGTATAGAACGGATCGCGCACCGCAGTGACCTGTTCCGGCGTCATACCTTTGCCGTCGTCATAGATGCCGAGCAGCAGCGTCTTTTTCGCCGTGTCGAGCAGAGCTTCGATCTCGATGTTCTTCGCGTCCGCCGCAACCGAGTTCTGCGCCACGTCCAGCACGTTTAAGGACAACTCTCTCATTCGGCGTATTTCGCGAGGATCCCCTTCACGTCGGACGCGGTGATCTTGCCGTAAACGTCGTCGTTGACGACCATGACGGGCGCAAGGCCGCACGCGCCGATGCAGCGGCAGGCGGACAGCGAGAACTTACCGTCCTCAGTGCATTCCTCCGCGCCGATACCGAGCTGCGCGGTCAGTTCGTCGAGCACGCTCTGCGAACCCTTGACGTAGCACGCGGTACCGAGACAGACGCTGATCGCGTACTTGCCCTTCGGGGACAGCGCGAACTGCGCGTAGAACGTCGCAACGCCGTAGACCTTTTCAAGCGGCACGGACATACCGTCGGCGATCTTCTGCTGGACCTCAAACGGCAGATAACCGTAGATATCCTGCGCGACCTGCATCACATGCATGAGTTGACTTGTGTCACCCGCGCATTCCGCGATGATCGCGTCCAGCTTCGCCGCCTGCTCCGGAGTGTCAGAGAAGGGAATTTTGCTGATTTTTTTAAGCATGAATAGGAGCCTCCTTCTTTACGGGAACACCCGTTGTGTAATAATAAACTTGTCTCAAAACCGAACCGTTGTCTTTGTATAAGTCCAGTCATAATACTATAACATATATTCAAAAAAAAATCCATAGTTTTTTTCTGCCGATTCTGCAAATAAGCGACAATTTTGGAAAAATTAGCAGCCGCTAACTCCAATTCAGAGAGTACAGACCACTGCACCCTGCACACAGCGCAAAAAGGGGCTGTTGGATTTCGATGAAGACGGCTTTTTCTTCGTCCGAAGGCTGTACTGTTGTACGCCGAGGGCGAAAAAACGTCGAGAAAAGAAAAACAATGATGGGTATGGGCGCAGCCCATCCAAAGAAACAAAGAGAAACAGGATGCGCCTTGCGGCAGCATCCTGTTTTCTTGACACTGATTTGTTTTTCTTTTCGCTCTTCGCGTAATACAACAGCCCCCGGAATCGTTATTTTCCGATGGATTTGAACAGGCGAATGATTGCCTTAAACACGGCGACCGTACTGAGCGCGCGCGCCTTGACGATCATCTTGAAATCGAAGTTCCGGATACCGCGCAGGACGTCCTTCGCCGTCAGGAAGACCGGCTTCTCCGTGCCCTCTGTGATCGGGTTGTCTTTGTCGAAGGCAATCGCCTTGCCGCCCTTGATGATGAAGTGCAGCGAGCGGCTGTTCAGCGTGAAGACCGAGTTGTCTTCGAGAAAGTAGATCGTCAGCCGGATGTGCTGCCGATCAACGTCGGGAATGTCTCCGTCCAGCCGGAGCGTCACGCTTTCGCCGAGCGGGATCTTCTTGCCGTAAACATCCTTGAAGCGGACGTCGGCGCCCTCGACCTTGATCGCGGCGAGTTCGAGATTGCTCTTGGCGGAAAGGTTGGTCACGACCAGTGCTGTGTCGTTCTTTGTCAGCGTGCCGTAGGGGTCGTTGTCGAACTTCGCGTAAACGCCGAGCTTGGCGTTGTGCGTCACGTCAAACTGGGGATATTTCGGATCGGTATAGATATCAACCGGGCCGTCCGCCAGCAGCAGGAACTCCACAAGCTGTTCGCAGTGGCTGTCGGTGACATACATCGCGTGGTACTGCCCTTCGATATAGAAGGTGTTCTCCGGGAGGTAGCCGTAGGCGGCGTCAACATTCATCGCCGGGGCAACGTGGTCGTGCGTCGGGTCCTTGCAGATGACGCCCTTGTCGCTGTAATCGGTGCGGTAGCCGTCCGCGAAGCGCGTGCCGTACGCCGCGACCTTCGCGCCGGAGGAATCCTTCGTCGCGACGAGGCTGTCGCCGTTGACGCGGGAGCCGGAAACGGTGGTCAGGTCGGTACCGACGATCAGGTTGACGTTCACGCCGCTTTCACGGGCAAAGGTCAGGTTTTCGCGCATATGCGCGAAGACGGTATAGTGCTCATAGTCGGATTTCGCGATGATCGGCGCGTATGCCTCCTGCAGCTCGGGGGTGTTGAGCTTGAGCGCCTTCACCTCGTCGTATTTGTCGAGCGGCATGAAGTCCCACATACTGCCGAACGAGAGCATGATCTGGATGATCTCGGTGTTCTGGATCAGGCGGTTGGCGAGCTTGTTGAGATTATCGAGCGACAGGCCGTTGACGAAGTATTCCCAGTCGCTTTCCCAGGTGTACTGCTCGCCTCCGGTCAGCTTTTGCAGCGGGTTGTTCGCGTATTGGAGGTATTCGATCAGCCGGGGCATATCAAAGTGCGCTGTGCCGGTCACGAGGTCGTACGCCAGCTCCACACCGAGCGCCGGGGAATCGGCGCAGACGTTGTTGAGGTAGTCGAGACGGAAGAGCTTGTCCATCGTCTTGTCGTCGAGTTCCAGCAGTTCGCCGAGCTTTTCTTTGTCCGCCCCGCCCTTCTTCACGATAGAGCAAAGGGAGATATAGGTCAGCGTCGTTTCGCCGCCATGGCTTTCGCAAAGGATATTGACCTTCGCCGAGCCGGCATGACTGCGGACGTCCACGATATAGGCGCCGAGGTCGCGGGCGCATTCGATCGCGTTTTGCCGCCAGTCAACAGAGAAGCAATAGACATTTTCCTCTCCGATCAGCTCGCACAGCGTCGGGGTGAATCTCTTTTCGCGGACGGCGGTATCGAGGTATTCGTTATCGGCGCGGTGCGCGTTGATATAGGCCATGTTGCTCTCTTCCGCGGAAACGGGCCACGTCTGCGTGTTGAACAGCGGGGTGCCGTCCGGGCTGCGCTTCATGTACTGTGCGATCTCGAGCACGCCTTTTGAAAACTGGTCGGCAATATACTGCGGGTCGCGGTTCATCATCGCGTTGAAGTTGGCGACGGTCAGCTCCGGAAGGTCCTTCTTGAAGACGTCCAGCGCTTTCGTCAGACTCAGACCCCAGACCTTCTCCTGAATGTTGCCCTCATCGTCGAAGAGATAGATCTGCGGCGAGGAATATCCTCCGATCACGATAACGGGGATCGTGCCCTCCGCGAGCGCCGAGAGCGGCAGCAGGCAGAACAGCATGACGCAGACCAGCAGCAGACAGCAAAGACGTTTTTTCATGGCAGCAAGCGCTTCCTTCCATTTGTGAATGTTCAGTAACATTTTATACAAAAACCGTTCTTTTGTCAATTCTATTTTGTGAAGGATTTTCAAAAAAGCTGTTTTGCGCATGTCATCACGTTAGCAGCGTCACTGCACACTGTACACTCCACACTGCACACTATAAAAGCGCCGCCCCGCCGCGAAGGACGGGACGCGCTTTGGCAAAGGGAGATGATTGTTTTGGTTATCCGAGCCATTTGAACAGACGCAGGAACCAATCGATGATCCCGCGGAAGAAGCCGGTGATCTCTTGCCAGAAACCGCCGCTGCTGCCGTTGTCGTCGGGCTGCGGACCCGTGGCGGAAACCGTGTACTGTCCGTGTTCGCCGCAGACGGTGCAGACGATGTCCACAAGGCCGTCTTCGGTTGCGGTGGGCGCCTTGATGACCGTTTGTGCGCCGAGGCGGTTGTGGATGACCGCATGGCCGGAAACCCAGGTGTTGCAGTCGGAGCAATATCTGCCGGCGGTGAAGCCGTGTTCGGTTGCCGTCGCTTCGGCGGCGGGAATATCACTCAGGTTGGCATGCACGGCGCTGTCGATGGGAACAGGCGCATCTTTCGTCGCTTCGCATCTTGTGCAGGTGAAGTGTTTCACGCCCTCCGTAATGCAGGTTGCCGCGGTTGTGATAACGCCCATATCCCATGCGTGTCCCTCTGCGCACTGCAGGTATTCTTCCAGCAGATCGTTTGGATTCAGCAGAGCGAGCAGCTTTGCAAAGATGTCTTTGTAGCAGAGGCTCAGAAGCTGGGTTTCCGCGCTGCCCAGCTTGATGCCGATGTTTACCGCGGGCAAATCCAGAATGCTGCTGTCGCTTTCCGGGTCAAACAGCGCATAAACGGTCGGCGCAATTTCGGCAAGCACGTTGACGGGGTCCGGGATAAGAACCGTTTCGATCCAATCGACGATCGGTGCAAGCATCTCCCGGAACAGCGCTTGCCCGGCCTCCCGGCTGAACATATAAGTGCCATCCGTTGTTTGAGAAACTGCCGCGTAAGCCGCAAGCTTTTCCAAAGACAGATAGTTCTTCACGCCAAGCGCTTCATAAAGCGGCTGTAGGAACTGCGTGTAAAAGATGCCGGCCTCACCTGCGGCGGTGATGGTTGTGGATAATGTCACGCCGGCGAAACCCACGTCGCTGTCAATTTGAAGCGATTCTCCGCACAAAGCGGCGTTGATTGCCGAAGCATAGCCGCAGAAGCATGCGGCAAGCGCACTGTAAAGCGTTTGCGGATGGTTCGGATCAAGCTTCCAGGTCTTTTGCGGCGTATTTCTCATATACGACCAGTCGACAACATCATTGACTGCATCAACCGGAAACGGATCAACGATCACGCCGCTGCCGATGAGGGTTGAGCGCGAATTCTGCGCGGGAACGGTTGCTGTCATTCCGGAAACGGACACTGTTTCCGGAACACGCCAGAAGGAGATATCCGTCGCATGCTTTCCCAACAGGGAAGCGCTCCAAAGCGCCGCCTTTTCCGTGCACAGCGTCGCGTTGTCAAGCGACTGCAGCACGGCATTGTAGGCATATGGCAGCGTGCTTCCGTCGAAGAACCGGTACCAGGCAGGCGTGCCCTGCGGACTGTCCGTCTTGAACAGTGCGGGCGCCAGCGGAATTGCCCGCTCCATCACATGGGGAAGGCCCTGCACATAAAAATAGCATATCGCCGCATCAAAGGGCTCCGGATCCTGCCAGACAAGATCGATCACCAGGTTTCCCAAATCGGCATAGATGCTTTCAAAGAGCGTGTTTAGACCTTCGCCGGAATACAGCATGGAAAGCACGCTGTGCTTGATGAAGTCGGCTTTTGTCAGAATCCGATCGCCCCTGTGGTGGACAACGCCGGTTTTTTCGTTGTAGTCAAACGACCAATTTGGATAGTTACTGCCTCCCGCCGCGGCGGTCAGCGAGACCGCGACCGTGCCGAGCAGCAGGAGAACGGATAAGAGAATGGATAATGCTTTTTTCATCGGAATAACCTCCTGTTCTGATAACGGTAAAAACAGCAATTATTTCCCGAGCCACTTGAACAGCCGGAGGAACCAGTCGATGATCCCGCGGAAGAAGCTCTGAATCTGTGCCCAGAAGCCGCCGCTGTTGTCGTCCGGCTGCGATCCGGTCGGGTCGGCAGTATAGCGGCCCCATTCGCCGCAGACGGTGCACCGGATATCGACGATGCCCTCTTCGGTCTCCGTCGGTTCTTTGATGACCCGCTGTTCGCCGAGGGCGTTGTGGATCACATCGTGACCGGAGAGCCACGTCTCGCAGTCGGGGCACCACACGCCTGCCGTGGCGCCATGGGCCGTTTCGGTCGCCTCGGTCGCGGGGACTTCATAGGCGTTTTGGTGCTCCGTCGGGCAAAGCGCAATGAACACGTTCCCGTTTTCAGCCGCAAAGGCTTCGGCAGCGGAACCCGCATAGCCATAGATCACAACGGCCTTTCGGAATGCATTGCTTCCGATAGAAGTCACAGTGGCGGGAATCGTTACCGTTGTAAACACAGCCTGCTCATCCGAGTAACCGCCGTCAAAAGCAGCATTCCCAATTGTGGTGACGCTTCCTGGAATCGTGAGTTCTGTCAAAGGTACTTGATAGAATGCGCCGTTTTCAATCGTTGTGACGCCTTCCGGTATACGGAAGCTCGTCAAACTGCTGTCACCGGAGAAAGCAGCGCTGCCGATTGTTGTCAGTTGGCTGTTTTCGGGGATGGTAACGCTTCTCAACCCTTCCAAATGATAGAAAGCCCATGCGCCGATGGTCTCAAGACTGGCGGGAAGAATGACTTCTTCCAAATAGCGATCGACGCCAATGAACGCCTGTTCGGGAAGCGATGTGACGCCTTCTTCAACAACGACCTTCCTGACACGCTTCGCAGTGGGTCCGACAACTCCAATCATAACATAATGTCCGTTCTGCCGGAACGCGCCCATCGGCCCGGTACCGCTGATCGTTAATGTGCCGTCATTCGTGAACACCCACGTTAAGCTTTCTTCGTTGCCCGCTGCGCCGCAGTAGCCCCAGTCAACAACGTTATAATGGATATTGGCGTTCAGCAGCGATTCGTTGCCGTATTCGCCGGATTCATCGATTTGGATCTCACCCCATTGCGCTTCGCTGCCGCCGTAATACACGTCTTGCAGGGCGGTGCAGTAGGAGAACGCACCGGCGTCGATGCTCGTCACACTGTCCGGGATCATTACGCTTGTCAGCGCAAGGCAGGTTGCAAACGCCGAAGGGGGAATGCTTGTCACCCCGTCCGGGATCGTTATGCTTGTCAGTGCAAAGCAGCCACGGAACGCAGAGTCGCCGATGGACAAAACGCCGTCCGGAATCGTCACGCTTTCCAGCGAGGTACAGTCATAGAACGCAGAGTCGCCGATGCTTGTTACACCGGGTTGCAGTACAACCGTTTTGAGTCTTAAGTAATACGGGCCCCAGGGTGCCGTGGTGCGGCTTTGATATGAAGTGTAGTTCGCCATTTCGCCCGTGCCGCTGATGGTCAGGGTGTAGTCAGTCGAAAGCTCCCACATCAGGTTCGTGCCGTCGCCCTCGCCGCCGCAGTAGCCCCAGTCGGTGTCGGCGAATTGGACAAGCGATTTGATATATGCCCGCATGGTTTGTGCATACTCGGCATACGATCCGCCAAAGACTTCCTCTTTGTAGTAGACTGCCATCAGATCCCACTGCGCGGGTGTGCCGTTGTAGCAGATCACAGACAAGCTGTCGCAGTCCGCAACAGAGGTAACCTCGATCTCTTCCATACTGGAATGCGGAATCGTGATGGATTCCAGATTGCTGCAGCCTGCAAACATATTTGCCCCAATGTGGTCCGTACCGTCCAGGAACACAACATTTTTCACGTCCGTACGGCCTTGAAATGCGCCATATCTGATGTATCCCGAGCCGTTGATGGTCAGCGTACCGTCGTTGTCGAGCACCCACGTGACATTCGTGCCGTCGCCTTCGCCGCCGCAGTAGCCCCAGTCGACCACGTCGGCGGAATACAGGGCTCTGCTCACCGCAGCGTTGTTGCTCAGCGCCGACAGGCGGCAGGCCGGCGCAACGCCGCCCAAGGTCATGTCTACCTCATAAAAGTCTTTCATTTCTCTCCACATATTGACAACACAGGCGGATCCGGTGCAGCCGGGATTCCGCAGCCAACGCCAGGCGCAACCGTCAAAGGTGCTGCTGTTCTCAAGATACAATCCCTGGCTTCTTGCGTAATCCGTGCCCTGCATCGTCTCGCTCACGGAATAACCCGCAGTTGAACTCACCCAGCAGTCAAAACCGTAATCCGCATTCAAAGCGTCGTCCCAGGAGATCAGGAAGATCTTGTCGTTTGTCGCGGCGGAATTGTACTCCGGACGCGGTTCAAGCGCGTTTACATGCGAATCGTTGTTCAAGGCGGTAGTTTGAATATTCGCCTTTTGTTCCGGCGTAAACGCCGTTTCAAAGAACTGCCCGTTCAGCCAGTCCCGCAGGGAACATGTTGCGTAGTTGTTAGCGTAAATGGTGAGCGCCTCATCCTGATAGGGTTCGGAACAGACGCTTGGTGAAACATAGTATTCATAGTACATCGTATTCTGATACGCCTGCGCGTCGATCAGGGTATCGCACATGATATATCCGGTGTCCGGGTCAAGCACGCGCCAAACCAGCGGCTCATACCGAAAATAGTACGTCGTGCCGGTTTCATACCCGCTTTCATCCTGCATCGATCTTTCAGGGGCGGAAGCAATATACGTCATATCCGGCCGGTACGCCGTAAAGTACACGGCGCGGTATTTTTCGCCGCCGCAGAAGAAGTCGGCGAACTGCATATAATCGCTCTGCTCCATGGTGCCGGCGGTGCCGGTACCGCTGTAATAGCCGTAGCTTTTCCACGTTGCCGCGGCCGCCGCCGCCGCCAGTTCTTCGGTCTCCTCTACCTGCGTTTGCGGGTAGGAGCCGAACTGAATGCGGTCGTTGACTGCGTAGGTCGGTTCCTCCGCCGCGGCGGTGAACCCCACGGCGAGCAGAGAAGCCGCCAAAGCAACGAGCAGCAGTGTCAATAAAAGCTTGTTTGTTTTCTTCATAATGATCTTCCTTTCCTGGGTGAAAAAGGTGCTTTCCTTTTATGGGAATATTGTAGCATAAAATCTGCGATTTGCAGTTAAAAAAGAGTGAAATGCGTTCTCACGGGAGTGAAATGCAGTTTTCGGCGGTCAAAACCGGCAGGAAGATGAACCTTCATTCCACATTCCACATTCTTACGCCGTTTCTTCCTTCATGTTCAGGAAGATATTCAGCTCAAACACGCCGTCTTTGACCGTAAAGTTCACGTTGTCCTCGCCGTATTTCGCGGCGGCTTTTTTGATGCTGCGGAAACCGTAGCCGTGCGCGTTTTTGTCGGCCTTGTTCGTCTGCGGCAGCCCGTTCTTCGTCTTCACCTCGCCCGAGACGGGGTTGGCGATCGTGATATAGACGGTCTTCTTCGCGCGGCGGGCGCGGAAGGTGATGACCTTTTCCCCGGCGGCGTTCTTCGTCGCCTCGATCGCGTTGTCGAGCGCGTTCGGGAAAATCGTGTAAATGTCGTCCGGGTCGATCCCCTCCGGCGGGAAGGTCGTATCGAACGCGACGTCGAGCTGAACGCCTTCTCGCTCGGCAAGCTGCTGCTCGCAGAAGAGCACCGTGTCGAGCCGGTAGTTGCCCGTGTTGTAGCGTTTGCCTGTCTCCGAGATGAAGTCGCTGAACTGCTGCGCCATCTCACGGGCGTCGTCGGGCTTATCTTCTTCGAGATAGGTGAGCAGCGGCCGCATCTTCTTCGGGAAATCGTGGCGGAACATCCGCACGTCCTCATACATCTGCTCCATCCATTCGAACTGGCGGATCTGCATCTGCAGCTGCTTTTTGTAGTTGTCCGCCTGCTGGCGCATCCGGAAGAAGCGCACAAGGGCGAACGTCACCGTCCCGGTCAAAATCGGGATATTCAGCAGCATGAAAGTGAACTCCGCCTGCCGCGTTTCGGAATACGCGGGACCGAGCAGCAGCAGCGTCGTCACAAACACCGCCGTTGAAAGGACGATCAGCAGAAAGAGGATCGCGCCGTCACGGGTGATATTGAAATAGATGGTATGCCGCCTCGCGTAGCGCGTCAGCAGCAGATAGGCGACCAGGAACACCGCCACATCGACCAGGAACCCGACGAGCAGCTCGAGCGCGGCGTCGCGGTTTTCGTTGTTGAAATGGAAGAAGACGAGCAGGACGATGAAGCGGATCGCTTCGACGAACGTGTAGCCCGCCGCGGTGAGCATCGCTTTCAGGCGGCTGTGTTTTTCAAACAGAATCGCCATACAGATGAACGGCGTCACCAGCCCGATGGTGGACCAGAGAAAACCGGCGGCGTCGGACGGCTCCCGGAAAAAGGGCGCGAGCACACCGAGTACAACGCACAGCGCGCCGCAGATGAGATAGGGCGCCTTGGTTTTTTTCAAAGAGAGATGAAACAGGGAAACGGCAAGAAACGCGCAGCCCGCGATCAGCACGCAGTTATCCAGCGTTGCGATCAGGGCGTAAATGACCGGCGCGCGGCGGATCAGATCGGCGATAGCAAGAAACATACCGCACCATCCTTTCTTTAATGGTTAAACAAGAACATGAAATTGTGATAGGCCTTTTGGAAATCCCGCGCTTTCAGCGGAAGGGTGACGCCGTTTCTGAGCGTCACGGTTTTTGCGTCGTAGGAATCGACGTACTGCAGATTCACAAGATACGAGCGCTGGATCCGGTAGAACAACCCGGCGGGCAGCAGCTTTTCGACGTCGCGCAGCAGATAGGTGAACGTCTCTACGCCGTCGAAGCAATAGACTTTCACCTGCTTGTTGTCCGCCTGGACATAGAGGATATCCTGCGCATAGAGCGTCTTGAAGCGCTTCCCCTGCTTGAGTTCAAGCCGGTTGAAGAACGACAGACGGAAAAACTGGTCGAGCTTTTCCTCGAGCTGCTTTTGGTCGATCGGCTTTTTCAAAAAGCCCTCGGCGTGGATCCCCTGATTGATGATCTGCGCGGCGGCCGCGTCGTAGTTTGTCAGATAGCAGATCGTCACGGCGTGGCTGTACTTTTCCTTGAGCGCCTTGGCGATCTCGATGCCGTTCATGGCGTCCATGCAGAAATCCAGAAAGTACAGATCGAACTTGCCCCGCTCGAGCAGATCGTGGCCGTCGGTGAACCGTTCGCACTGAATCTCAAAGTCCCGCTTAAACCCGTAAGAACGGATCATCTGTTCCAGTTCCTCTGTGATGTTGGATTCGTCGTCGCATAATGCAATTCTCATCTTGGTGCCTCCTGTCTGCGCCGCCGACCGGTTCGGCAAAGCGCAACGTGATTCCCCGCGGGGGTGTTTCTTTTACCGTGTATATCATAGCACAAAATTTCGCATTTGCAGTAAAAAAGAGTGAAAAGTGTTTTGAAAGGAGTAAATTAATGTTTTTGTTCTATATTAGAATATAAAACCGCCGTTTTCGCGAAAAATGCCCCTGTTCCCCGTTCGAAAATGATGCTTGCAATGTGCCGGGCAATGTGCTATAATACATAAACAAGAACAAAACGAGGTGACTGCAATGGCCATTCAGGAATCCGGCGAGATGTATCTGGAAACGATCTTGATCCTGTCAAAGCAAAAAAACGCGGTGCGCTCCATTGACGTGAGCGAATACATGGGCTACTCCAAGCCCAGCGTCAGCCGCGCGGTCGGTCTGCTGCGCGACGCGGGCTACCTCAATGTTGACCGTAACGGCCACCTGTTTTTGACCGAGCCGGGTCGGGAACTCGCCGAAAAGATCTATGAGCGTCACACCCATTTGACGAAGTTCTTCATGTCGATCGGGGTCAGCGAGGAGACCGCCGCCGCCGACGCCTGCAAGATCGAGCACATTATCAGCGACGAGACGTTCCGGGCGATCCAGAATCTGCCGTTGGAATAAGCCGCAGCATACAACAACAAACGCCGTCCGCGCCCTGACGCGAAAACGGCGTTTTCTTTTTCCCGCGTGACGGCGCTTCAGAAAAGTTTTTTGCGCCAAATGTGCCGCAGGTCTTGCAATGGGATCTATAAATATGGTATGATAGATTGTCATTCAAAATCAAAGGAGAGTTTATCATGAGTGTCAAAGAATTAATCGTCAACGCGGGCAGCTCCTCGCTGAAATATACCGTGTTCAAAATGCCGGACGCCGAAGTGCTTTGCAACGGTATCTTCGAACAGCTCGGCACCCCCCTGCCGACCTTCACCCACAAGCTGCCGAACGAAAACGGCAAGCTCGTGAAGGTGATCGACAAGCTGGCGCTGACGCCCGGCGCGGACCACAGCGCGGCCATCACCACCCTGATCGACACCCTGACCGGCAAGGAATTCGGCGTGATCGAATCCATGGCCGAAATCACGGCGGTCGGCCACCGCGTGCTGCACGGCGGCGAGAAATTCAGCGGCTCCGTGCTGGTCAACAAGCAGGTGGAGGAAGCCATTCGCGAATGCATCCCTCTCGGCCCGCTCCACAACCCCGCCAACCTCATGGGCATCGAGGTCTGCGAAAAGATCATGACCGGGATTCCGCAGGTCGCCGTGTTCGACACCGCGTTTCACCAGACGATTCCCGAAGAAGCCTATATGTACGCCCTGCCGTATAAGTACTATAAGAAATACGGCATCCGCCGCTACGGCTTCCACGGCACGAGCCACCGCTACATTGCCAAGCGCACCGCTGCCTTCCTTTGCGAAAAATACCCGGGCAAATACGACCCCGACACGCTGCGCATCGTCACCTGCCACCTGGGCAACGGTTCGTCGCTG
>JAEEGH010020938.1_pt1 | contig 13551 bp, 14 predicted proteins | sample 9134181 | NCBI WGS metagenome assembly JAEEGH01 (sample SAMN16246544, study PRJNA631951) | gut metagenome | biome: gut microbiome; feature: rumen; material: DP-attached | host: Bos | place: Iran: Karaj | collected 2018-10
CGAAGGTCACGCGCGGCGAATAGGAGCGTATGATCGAGTTCATCCGCCCGGCCACCGAGGGCTGGCAGACTCATGCCTACCTTGCTTCCGCGCTGAAAAAGACGGGGCTCAAGGAACTGTGGGACATCATCCGCGCCTTCGAGAAGGTAACGCATGATTCCGGCGTGTTCCAGCGCCGTCGCGAGGAGCAGCTCCTCGATTGGGTGCACAGTATGGTGGACGAGCATTTGCACAACCTGTTCTTCGACGATCCTGTCATTCAGGGCCGGATGCCGGAGATACGGGAAGCCGTCCTGAAGGGCGTCGTTTCGCCGACGCAGGCCGTGGCCGAGCTTATCAATATGTTTGATATTGAGCGGGCGGCCAAACGTCACGTCGATCTGTTCCACCCGGAAACCAATAAGTAACACATGAAAAAGAGAAGCGCCGTCCCGTAAAAAAGACGACGCTTTTCTTGGTGTTATATCAAAGAGTGAAGAGTTAAGAGTGGAGAGTGAAGATATTCCGTTTTTTATGAGCAGATATCTCACCTCTTCACTCTTCACACTCCACTCTCTTAGGAGGGGGCTTTCATGTACACAAAAAAGATCTATTTTGCAGGCGGGAGCTTCCACGAATTGCAGGAGGTGTTCTCGCGGGTACAGGGCGTCGTATCTGTAACTGCGGGGTATATCAATTCCGAAGTCGAGGCGCCGCTGTATGAAGACGTGGTTCGCGGCAAAACCGGAGCCACGATGGGCGTCGAAGTCAGTTTCAATCCGAAAAAAATCGACGTCTCCATGCTGATGGACATACTTTTCACCGTCATCAATCCTTACAGCAAGGACAGGCAGGGAAACTGCGAAGGATCGATGTACCGGAGCGGCGTTTATTACGATTCTGCGGAAGACGAGCCTATCGTCGACTATCACATGAATTTTATCCGCAATCGCAAGAAAATCCCCGCCGCTACCAACGCGGCGCTGACGGTCAACGACCCGAACCACGATCCCAACGGCCCGAGGCAATGCTATGCGGAGGCCATGCGGCTGAAAAGTTTCCATCCGGCGGAAGAAGAGCATCAAGGCTATCTGAAACGCCACCCGGAGCTCTCCACGCACATCGACTTCTCGCTATTGAAGGAATTGGAGATTATAAAATGAAAGAAACTCCCTTCACTTTGGTCGCAAGACCGGGTGAAGGGAGTTTTTGTATGAAACGGCCTATGCTCTCGATAGGGAACAATGGTTTTAAGATATATAGAAAAAATAAATAAAAATTCTTGTAGAATTATTTAAGTTTGATATAATATTAATGGAAAGGAGTGAAAATTATGGCTACAGCACAGATGGTTAGCGTTAATTTCAAATTGGATCCGGAAGTAAAAAAGAGCATGGAGCGGGCGTGTGCCGATATGGGACTTTCCATGAGCGCGGCGTTTACCATTTTTGCCAAGAAGGTGGGGCGTGAGAGAAGAATCCCTTTTGAAGTCTCCGCAGCGGATCCTTTTTATTCCGAGGCAAATATTCGTTATTTGAAAAAGAAGATGGAAGATTTTAAGGCTGGGCGCTTGCATTTTGCCGAGCATGAGCTGATAGAGGATTGACCATGCAAATAAAACGGTTGGAATGGGATGTTGACGCTTGGGAAGACTATATGTATTGACAAACGCAGGACAAGAAAACGCTCAAGCGTATCAACGGACTCATAAAAGACATCAGGCGCCACCCATTTGAAGGGATAGGAAAACCGGAGCCTTTGAGGGAGAATTTGAAAGGCTTTTGGAGCCGCAGGATTGACGATACAAACAGAATCGTGTATGCGGTTGAAGAGGAGTCTGTCATTATATTTGCTTGTCGCAATCATTATGACAAATAATCAGAAAGAAAGCAGGAAGCCCGACGGCAATCCATCCGTCGGGCTTCCTGCTTTATAGGCGTTATTTCCCGCAATGCGGGCAGCTTGTGCAGCTCGTACAGCTTGATTCCGTGCCGCAGCAGTCGTGCTTGTCGTCGGCGAAGTTTCGGTAGATATGGCGTACGGCGAGGAGCAACGCGGCCCCGACGCAAGCGCCTAAGATATAAGTTGCCATTTTGAATCCTTCTTTCTTAGAATCCCATCAGTCGTCCGCCTTGATAGACGACGAGGGAGACAATCCATGCGACGGCAAACATGTAAGCGGCGGAGAAGCCCATCCACTTCCACGAGCCGGTTTCCTTCTTGATGGTGCCGAGGGCGGTGACGCAGGGGGTGTAGAGCTGGGAGAAGACCATGAACGCTACGGCGGACATCGTGGTGAAGGCCGCAGCCATGCCGCTCTGCATCAGCGTCGCGGCGGTTTCTACTGCGTCTTCCGCCTCGGCGGAGATTTCGCCGACGCCGTACAGGATGCCCATCGTCGAGACCACCGACTCCTTGGCGAGAATGCCTGTGATAACGGCGGCGCCCGCTTCCCAAGTATCGAAGCCGTGGAAGATGAACAGTTTCGACATACCGGTGCCGAGAGCGGCGAGGAAGCTTTCGTTCATTTCTTCCGTCATGCCGCTGAAATTGAAGTTGCTGAGGAACCAGATCAGAACGGACATCGCGAAGATAATCGTTCCGGCTTTGATCAGATAGCCCTTGCCCTTGTCCCAGGTCTCAAGCAGGACGGTTTTTGCGTCCGGCAGACGGTAGGGGGGGAGCTCCAGCAGGAAGGTGGAGCCATGCTCCTGGAAGACCGTGCCGCCCAAGAGCTTCGCGGCGACGATGGCCATGACGACGCCGAGGATATACATGGTAAAGACGACGTTCGCGGCGTTGTCGGGGAAGAACATCGCGGCGAAGAGCGCCATGATCGGCAACTTCGCGCCGCAGGTCAAGAACGGCGTCACGAGAATCGAAGTCATGCGGTCTTTTTCCGAGTCCAGCGCCCGGGCGCCCATGATGGCGGGCACGGCGCAGCCGAAGCCCATCATCAGCGGCATGATTCCCTTGCCGGTCAGGCCGACGCGGCGCATAATCGGGTCGGTGATGAAGGCGACCCGCGCCATGTAGCCGGTTCCGTCAAGGAAGCTCAGGCAGAAGAACAGCACGAAGATCAACGGCACGAAGGTCAGCACGCCGCCCACGCCGCCGATGACGCCGTCGACGATCAGCGACTGCATCCAGTCGGCGACCTCCCAGGATTCCAAAGTCTCGGTTACGGCGTCGGTCAGAGGGCCGCCGATGAAATCGTCCAGCGCGTCGGCCAACGGCTGACCAATCCATTCAAAAGTAATCTGGAACACGGCGTACAGCATGACGAGGAACAGCGGCAGCGCCGTCCAGCCGTTCGCCAAAACAGCGTCGATTTTTTCCGTGAGGTCGGGACTGGCGCCCGCGACGGAAACACATTCCGCCACTACGCTGTCAATGAACGCGTATCGTTCTTCAATGATTCTTTCTTCGAGAGCGTCGTCGGAAAGGCCGCTGTTGCGGAGCTCTTCAACGCGGGCGATATGCGCGCGTACTTTTTCACTGGGATGGTATTTCTCCATCATGGTGGAGGTGAAGACGTCGAGCAACGTTTTGATGCTGCTGCGGCTTCGCGCCGTCGTTTCTACGACGGGCATGCCGAGGGCCGCGCCAAGCTTTTCCGTATCCACGCGGATGCCGTGACGCTTCGCCTCGTCCTGCATATTGAGGTCCAGCAGCAGGGGGACGCCCTGCTCCAAAAGCTGGATCGTCAGATAGAGATTGCGCTCGAGGTTCGACGAGTCGAGCACGTCTACCACGAGATCCGGCTTTTCGTTCAGCAGGTAATCTATGACGATTTTTTCCTCAGGTGAGCGCGCATTGACGCTGTATGTGCCGGGGAGGTCGACTACCGAGATGTTCCGACCCTGGTGGGAGAGATAGCCGATCTTCTTGTCGACGGTCACGCCCGGCCAGTTGCCGATTTTTTGCCGCGCGCCGGTCAGTTCGTTGAAAATAGTAGATTTTCCTGTATTCGGATTGCCCGTCAGGGCGACTGCCAATGAAGACATGATTTGCTTCCCTTCTTTAATGAAATATGCAAAACCGAAATTTTTGTGGTAAGAAAATAGGAAAGTAGGAAAGTAAGAAAATCCAACTTTCTTACTTCAAAAATTTTATACCATTGATTCGACTTCAATCGAAGCGGCGTCATCCCGGCGAAGCGCCAAGTGGTACGAACGCACCCGAAGCGCCATTGGATCGCCGAGGGGCGCAGAGCGAAGCACCGTTACTGCCGTGCCGGGGACGAGTCCCATAGTCATCAACCGATTTTTTAAGGGCGAGTCCGCGACGGAGCGGATAATAAACCGCTGCCCGGACGTTCCTTCCCGTAAAGTCATTGAAGCTGCCTCCTTGTTTCTGAAAATTATAATCAAACTAATTCTCTTTATCAAAATATAAATCGTCAGCGGAAATTTGTCAAGATGAAGATGAATATAATTTTCAAAACTGAGCTTTGCGGAATTCTTCCTTGTGGAAGGATTTTTTGAAAGCGACGGCGAATATTATTTCGATAATTTTTTGTTGATAAAGGGGAATCAGGATGAATACGTTCAAAAGAGGTATGGCAACTTTATTCACGGCGGGTGCGATCGTTTCATCCGGCGTGGTTTCGGTTATGCCATTTCCCGCGGCGTATGCGGCGAACGTCGAAGTGAACGGGCTGTCCGGCTGGTATGTGAATACGGACGGAATTGAAGTCGCAGAGGACGGAATGATTCGGGGCGTTCAAGCGGGGCCGTATGATTCCGCTACGGGCGAAACCGGTTGGAAACCTTATGCATATACGCGGGGAAGCGCTGACGATTCGGCTTGGGACGGTTGGCAATGGAGCCGTACCGGCGAGTCGGAATGGCGGCCCGTAAAAGAGGGGGCCACTCCGTATTATGTCTTGCGGACAGTTCTCGCGAATCTGCCGTCGAATAGCGCCGTTTCAGGGGCGGCGGCGTATGAGTTATTGATTTCCACTTTCGTTGTGGGGACGCCGATAGAATCGATTGCAGTCCCGGACGGGATCACGGTGACTTCCGCCGACGGCTCCCAAATCGTCGGAAGCTGCGGCGAGCTGGAGTTCAGTTATTCGCCGACGGCGTTTGCCGTCAAGCCGAAGAAGGACGCGTCCGCCGATACGAGTGCGATAGCCGAGACCATTATCGAGGCGTTAACGAAAGTTTACGGCGCGCCGATGGTGGTCGTACCCAACGGAACGGCGATATGGTCGAATGAAGCGGTAGAAGTCAGCTACGTCGTCGCGGGCGGAACGATCGGCGCGCAAAAGCGGTGACGCCGACGCTTCAAATTTTCGGGAGGGAAACGGATGGAGCTTTTGGACGGCGTGGGGAAGCTTTCGGGCGTCGGGCCGAAAAAAGAGGCGGCATTGGCCCGGTTGGGGATTTCGACGCTTTTTGATCTGCTCGCGTATTATCCGCGCGCCTATATCGATCAGACGACGGTGACTCCGTTTTCCCGGCTTTCGGCGGGCATGGAGGCGACGGTCTCGGGCGTCGTCGTCAATGTGCGGGAGCGTCGGTCGGAGCGGGGCAGAAGAATGAGCATACTGACCGCATATCTGAGCGACGGCACCGGATACCTTGCCATGACTTGGTTCAATCAACCCTTCTTGGCGAAGAAACTTGTCGAAGGGCAGCGGATTTTCGCGACGGGCAAAGTGGACTATGCTTATGGTGGCCACGGCGGACTGGCGATGACGCAGATGTCAGCTTTTGAACTGCTGGGCGAAGGCGAGGACGCCGCGCAGGGGGGCGTGCTTCCCGTCTATGCGGCGACGAGCGCGCTCAATCAGAAATTTTTTCGCGGCCTCTTGAGACAGGCGATGGCAAAAAAGCCGACGCTGCCGGAAGTGATTCCCGAAGGCGTGAGATCCCGGTACGGCCTGATGGATCGTGACCGTGCCTTCGTCGCCATGCATTTCCCGAAGTCCGCGAAGGAGCTTTCGGAGGCGCGGGCGCGGCTCGCCTTTGAGGAATTATATCTGATTCAATGCGGATTGCTCATCTTAAAGAAAAAAACGCGGGAAAAAGAACAGGGCGTTCGTCATCTGATGAACGGCAGCTTAGTCAAGCAGGTTGAAGACTCGCTGCCCTTTCGCCTGACGACGGGACAGGCGAAAGCGTGGAGCGAAATCTCTGCCGATATGGAAAAATCCGTTCCGATGCGGCGGCTTGTGCAGGGCGACGTCGGTTCCGGAAAAACGGCGGTGGCCCTGCTCGCGCTCGTCAAGACGGTGGAAAACGGCTATCAGGGCGTCTTGATGGCGCCGACGGAAATATTGGCGCGGCAGCATTACGAAACATTTTCCAAGCTGCTGCAGGATACGGACGTGCGTATCGGACTGCTGTCGGGCAAGCTGACCGCGAAGCAGCACGAAGAAATGCTGGCTTCGATTGCGGCCCATGAGGTCGATATCGTCGTCGGCACCCATGCGCTGATACAGGATAAGGTGCGCTACGACGAGCTCGGGCTGGTGGTGACCGATGAGCAGCATCGCTTCGGTATCGCCCAGCGCGCCGAGCTCAACAAGAGAAGCGAGAAAACGCCGGATGTATTGGTTATGACGGCGACGCCGATTCCTCGGACGATGACGCTGACGGTGTACGGCGATCTTGACGTGTCGCGCATTGAAGAACTGCCTCCGGGACGTCGGCCGGTTCGCACTTTCGTGCGGACGGAAGAACGGCGGGGGCTGATTTATGCGTTTGTGAGAAAAGAAATTGAGGCGGGGCGGCAGGCGTACGTCGTCTGTCCGTTGATCGAGGAAAGCGAGGAAACGGAGCTTCCGTCGGCGGAAGCGATTTACCAGGAACTTTCCGGCGGGATTTTTCGCGGCATACCTTGCGGTTTGGTACACGGGAAATTGAAGCCGAAGGAAAAGGAAGCCGTCATGCGTTCCTTTTACGAGGGGGAAACGAAGCTCCTCGTCGCGACGACGGTGATCGAGGTCGGCGTTGACGTGCCGAACGCGACGGTGATTGTCGTGGAGCACGCCGAGCGCTTTGGCCTCGCGCAGCTGCATCAGCTTCGCGGGCGTATCGGGCGCGGACAATTTCAATCGTACTGTATTTTGATTGGCGGAGGAAAGGAAGGCGCGGCCAACGAGCGGCTCCGTGCGATGGAGCGGACGGCCAGCGGCTTCGACCTCGCGGAGGAGGATTTGCGGCTTCGCGGTCCGGGGCAGTTTTTCGGCTCCATGCAGCACGGGTTGGGAGACCTAAAGGTCGCGAATGTGCTTCGGGATACGGACATATTGCTTCGCGCGCGACGAGCGGCTATGGAAACGATGGAAGAGGCGCGGGACATGCGGTATGTGCTCGACGTCCTGCGGCTGAATTACAGCGACAGGTTCGGAAAAATATTGGACGCCTGACAAGGAAATGATGAAAACATTTCGGCGGGGCAAAACGATTCAATGAATGGTTTTGCCCCGCCGTTTTTCAGAATTGCCCGTTATGCTTTGCGTGATTTATATTTTGGAGGATTTGGAGGAATCATTTTGCGGGTCAAATCAGAAGGCACGGTGAAGATTGTCGCGCTCCTGCTCCTTGTCCTGTTGTTTGTTTTCGTCCGCCTGATGTTTCCCGAAGTCTGCGCCCGCCTTTGGCATGTGATGACCTGCGGCAGCATGCAGGAGACCATCGACTATATCCAGTCTTTCGGCGTTTGGGCGATGCTTTTCAGTTTTTGCCTCGACGTGCTCGTCAACGCGCTCGGGTTTTTGCCGTCCATTTTTATCTCGACGGCGAACGGCGTGCTTTTCGGTATCGTGCCGGGCGTAATTGTATCGTGGCTCGCGGAGACGACGGGCGTGATCCTGAGTTTCCTGCTGATGCGGACGATCTTGCGGGATTCGGCGGAAAAGCTGATACAAAAAAGCCCTTATTTGACGCGTCTCGATGAATTCAGCGGTAAAAAAGGCTTCCAAATGATGCTGATCGCGCGGTCGTTGCCGTATTTCCCTTCGGGAATCCTGACGGCCCTCGGAGCGGTCAGCCGAATCAGCGTGAAAGATTATATGCTTTCCAATTTAATAGGAAAGTTTCCGTCGACGGCGTTGGAGGTCGTCATCGGCCACGACGCGGTGCTATTCCATCTGCACATGAAACGGCTGGCCTGTGTGATTGTGTTGGCGACGTTGATTTATGTTGCAATCTGGTATTTTCATGGTCGGAAACAATCAAAAGAGGACGAAAAACCTCTTTCTTGATTTTTATAGGCAAAATGTGATACAGTAGTTACGTTATTTTAAGAAAACAGTTGTTTTCTTGGGAAAGAAGTTGGAGGCGTTAACATGGTAAGAGTTTTGGTAAACGGCGCTTGCGGCCGAATGGGACAGTCGGTGGTAAAAGCGGTGCTTGCCGACGAGGAGCTTTCGCTGGTCGCGGCGGTGGATATTCACGGCGCGGAAGATGCGGGGACGCTGGTTGGACAGCCTGCATGCGGCGTCCCGGTGACGACGCATTTGGCGGACGCCATCGACGCGACGCATCCTGACGTCATGGTGGATTTCACGCGTCCGGATGTAGCGCTGCAAAACGCGATTACGGCTTTGGAAAGCGGCGTCGCTCCCGTCATCGGGACGACGGGACTTACCGCTGACGCTAAGAAACAGTTGACGGCGATTTCCGAGAAGACGAAGACGCCGTGCTTTATCGCACCGAATTTCGCTATCGGCGCGGTTTTGATGATGATGATGGCGAAGCAGGCGGCGAAATATATGCCGAACGTCGAGATTATTGAGCTGCATCACGACAATAAGCTGGACGCCCCCTCCGGAACGGCGCTCCAGACGGCGGAGCTGATTCGCGAGGTGCGCGGCGATATGCGGCAGGGACATCCCGACGAGAAGGAGACGGTTCCCGGCGCGCGCGGCGCGGTGGTCGGCGGTCTCCATATTCACAGCGTGCGGCTCCCCGGCTACGTCGCCCATCAGGAAATCATCTTCGGCGGCCTCGGGCAGACGCTCTCCATTCGTCACGACTCGATGGATCGTGAATCCTTTATGCCGGGCGTAGTATTGGCCTGCAAAAAAGTTCGCGGACTTTCCGGTCTTGTGGTCGGCCTTGAAAAGATTTTATAATAGAAGGGAATGAACAATATGAAGAAGTACAATACGGCGCTTCTCGGCGCGACGGGCGCGGTGGGGCAGGAATTTTTGAAGCTCATCGAGGAGCGGGATTTTCCCTTTGATAATTTGAAGCTTTTGGCGTCGAAACGCTCGGCTGGGACGAAGATCACGGTTAAGGGGAAGGAGTACGTCGTCGAGGAGGCGACGGAGGATTCCTTCAAGGATGTGAAGATTGCTTTGTTCGCGGGCGGTTCCGCCAGCAAGACCTTTGCCGAGCCTGCGGTCAAGGCGGGCGCGGTGGTCATCGATAATTCCTCTACGTTCCGCATGGATCCGGAGGTGCCGCTGGTGGTGCCGGAGGTCAATCCTGAGGCTATCGCGAAGCATAAGGGCATCATCGCGAACCCGAACTGCTCGACCATCATCATGGTCATGGCGCTGAAGCCGCTCCACGACGTGAAGAAAATCAAGCGCGTCGTCGTCTCGACCTATCAGGCGGTTTCCGGCGGCGGCAAGGAAGCGATGGCGGAGCTTGAGCAGCAGGTGGACGACATCGTGAACGGCCGCCCGGTCAAGGCGGAGATTTTGCCGGGGGCGAGCCTCGCCAAGCATTATCAGATTGCATTCAATCTGATTCCGCAGATTGACGTTTTCAAGGAAAATCTTTATACAAAAGAAGAAATGAAGATGATCGACGAGACGCGGAAAATCATGTCCGCGCCCGATATGCGCATCACGGCGACGACGGTGCGCGTGCCGGTCTACCGCAGCCATGCGGAGTCGGTCAACGTCGAGTTTGAGGGAGAGGTTACGGAGGAAGCCGCGAAAAAGGCGTTCGCCGCGTTCCCCGGTCTCGTCGTGAACGACAACCCCGACGAGATGGAATATCCGATGCCGCTCTTCACGTCCGGCAAGGACGACGTGGAAGTCGGGCGCATCCGCAAGGACTACTCGGTGGACCACGGCTTGAATTTCTGGCTCTGCGGCGACCAGATTCGTAAAGGCGCGGCTTTGAACGCTCTCCAGATTGCGGAGTACATGATTAAAAACGATTTGCTGAAATAACTCGTTTCGGCGATAGGAGGCGACGAAATGGATTGGGTTAGCGACGAGACAATGCTGTTTCGGCCTGCGGCGGAGGAAAATGCGGCGGAGAAAACAATCCGGCGAGCCTGCGAAGCGATGGAAGAGAAGGGATATAATCCCATTAACCAGCTTGTCGGCTATCTGCTTTCGGGCGATCCCGCCTACATTACCAGTCACAACGACGCGCGCAGCATGATACGGAAGATTGAGCGGGACGAGCTTTTGGAGGAGTTCGTGCGCTCGTATCTTGCGAACATGAAAAAAGAAGCGGGGAAATGACGGGACAGCGGATTTTAGGGCTGGACGTCGGCGACAGGACGGTGGGCGTCGCGGCCAGCGATTTGCTCCTGATGACCGCGCAGGGAGTCGAGACGATCCGGCGGGAGAGTTTGGAACAAGACCTCTCGCGGTTGGACGAGCTGATGCGCGAGTACGACGCCGTGCGGCTCGTCGTCGGTCTTCCGCGCAACATGAACGGTACGGAAGGCGAGCGCTGTGAAATCGTGCGCGCCTTTGCCGAGGAAATCCAAAAGACGCGGCCCGATGCGGAAATCATCTTTTGGGACGAGCGGCTTTCTACGGTTGCGGCGGCGAGATCACTGATTTCGGCGGACGTCAGCCGGAAAAAACGGAAAAAGGTCATTGATAAAATGGCGGCGGTCTTTATCCTGCAAGGGTATCTGGACAGCCTCGCGAAATGAAAACGAAATCCTGACGGCGGGTTGCGTCCTTTTGGGACGTATGCGGTCGTCAGGATTTTTTGACGCCTACATCGTTGACAATCTGCGGCAAAGTACGGTACAATGCGACTGATAAAACAATCCTGTATGGCAAACAAGAAAGAGGTGCGCGTATGGCTTCGGAAAAAGAAATCCCGATGGACGAAGAACAGATGGACGACGATGAGGTTATCGTTGTGATGACCGACGACGACGGCAATGAATACTATTATGTGCAAGAACTGATTTTGGAAGTGCAGGGGGATAAGTATGCGCTTCTCGTCCCGACCTGCGAGGACGAAGACGAGGAAGGGCATTGCCATTGCCATGAGCACGATCATGAGGATGAAGACGCAGACGCGGCATTCTTCGCAAAGATCGTGCTGGATGAGAGCGGAGAAGAGGCGTATATCGAGCCGACGGACGAAGAATTCGAGGCGGTGCTGGCGGCATACGAGTCGTTGATGGACGGGGAAGAAGACGAGAACTGAACGGAGGAGATTTCCATGACGTTTGAGCCGAAATTTTTGCGTTGCCGCACCTGCGGACGTCTCGTGATGGCGCTTCCAGGCGGCAAAGATCATGCGGACTGCTGCGGCGAGGGAACGGCGGAGCTTTTGACGGCGAACACGACGGACGCTTCGCAGGAAAAGCATGTGCCCGTTATCGAGATCAAAGGCGGTCAAGTGACGGTCAAGGTCGGCAGCGCGCCGCATCCGATGATTGAGGCGCACTATATCCAGTGGATCTATTTGCAGACGAAAACCGGCGGGCAGTTCCATTACTTCGCGCCGGGCGACACGCCGGAGGCGACGTTTGCGCTGGCGGAGGGCGACGCGCCCGTTGCGGCCTACGAGTATTGCAATCTCCACGGGCTTTGGAAAGCGGAAGCATAACTGTTTAGGAAAATTTATCAACTGTCTTGCAAAGTTTGACTTTTTGATGTATTATAAGTTTGGCACTCGAGGAGTGAGAGTGCCAAACTTATTTTTATTTACGAAGGAGTCTGTTTTTCATGGCGAAGGAAATGCACGAATTTCAAGCGGAAACGAAGCAGCTGCTGGATTTGATGGTCAACTCCATCTACACGAACAAGGAAATTTTTCTGCGGGAGCTGATTTCGAACGCGTCGGACGCGATCGACAAGCTGCACTTTGAGTCGCTGACGAACCGCGAGATTTTGGAAGGCGACGAGGATTACGAGATTTATCTCGTACCCGATAAGGACAGCCACACGCTGACGATCTCGGACAACGGCATCGGTATGACGAAAGAAGAGGTCATCGAGAATATCGGCACGATTGCGAAGTCCGGCACCAAGGCGTTCCTCGAAAAGCTCAAAGAAGCAAAAGAGGGCGGCGAGGTCACCGACAAGGACATGATCGGCCAGTTCGGCGTTGGTTTCTACTCGGCGTTCATGGTGGCGGAGAAGGTCACGATTACGACGCGCAAGGCCGGAACGAAAGAAGCGGTGCGCTGGGAGTCGGACGGCAGCGGTTCGTTCAGTATCGAGCCTTGCGAAAAGGAGAAGCGCGGCACGACGATTACGCTTTCCCTGAAAAAAGAATTCTATGGCGACGAGGCCGAGGAGAATTTCACCGAGACGTACCGCATTGAGCGGCTCGTCAAGAAATATTCGGACTATGTGCGCTACCCGATCAAGATGGATTTCGTGACCGAGGAAAAGCCGAAGGATAAGGACGGCAAGGTCATCGAGGACGCGAAGCCTGAGAAGAAGGTGGAGGTCCGCACGCTGAACTCCATGCAGCCGCTTTGGACGAAAAATAAGAGCGATATCAAAGCGGAGGAGTATAACGAGTTTTACAAGAACCAGTTCCACGAGTGGGAAGACCCGATGGAGGTCTTCCATACGAAAGCCGAGGGCACGGTGGAATATACGGCGCTGATGTATATTCCGTCGAAAGCGCCGTTCAATCTGTATCATACGGACTTCGAGCCGGGGATGCAGCTTTATTCGCGGCACGTCTTCATCATGGAGAAGTGCAAGGATCTGCTGCCGGATTATCTGCGCTTCGTCAAGGGCCTCGTGGATTCCCCCGACCTCTCGCTGAACATTTCCCGCGAGCTCTTGCAGCAGAGCCGCGAGCTCAAGGTCATCGGTAAGAACCTTGAAAAGACGATCCTGAAGTCCCTCGAAAAGACGTTGGAAAAGGATCGCGAGAAGTACGAGAAATTCTGGGCCGAGTTCGGCAAGTCGCTGAAAATCGGCATTTACAACACGATTTATACGGCGGGGGACGCCAAGGAGAAACTGAAGGACCTCGTGCTGTTCCCAAGCTCCAAGGAAGAGAAGCTCGTTACGTTGAAAGAATACAAGGAGCGTATGCCGGAGAGCCAGAAGAAGATTTACTACGCGACAGGCAAGGACAAGGCCATCATCGAAGCGCTGCCGCAGATGGAGCTTTTGCGCGAGAAGGGGCTCGAAGTGCTGTTCTGCACCGATCCGGTGGATGAGTTCGCCATCGAGGCGCTCCATGATTACGACGGTAAGGAGTTCCAGTCTATCGCCCGCGGCGATCTCGACCTCGGCGACGCGGAGTCCGAGACGGCGAAGAAGGAAACAGAGGACATCGCGAAGAAGAACGACGACCTCATCAAGGACATCAAGGAGACGTTGGGCGACAAAGTTGCGGACGTCAAGGTATCGCAGCGCCTCAAGACTAGCGC
>JAEEGH010020943.1_pt1 | contig 13550 bp, 10 predicted proteins | sample 9134181 | NCBI WGS metagenome assembly JAEEGH01 (sample SAMN16246544, study PRJNA631951) | gut metagenome | biome: gut microbiome; feature: rumen; material: DP-attached | host: Bos | place: Iran: Karaj | collected 2018-10
CGGATTTAACTTGGTGACCATTAGCGGACTGCATTGGAATCAGGAACTCTCGCCGTGGCCCATCGAGACGGTAGTTTCTAAGGATGACAAATTCACGGGCGGGGCCAGCGATTGGCTTTCTCTGTTCACGGCCGAGGTGGTGCCGAAGGTCGAGCGTCTGCTCGATGCACCCCCGTCATGGCGTCTGCTGGCGGGTTACTCGATGGCGGGCCTGTTCGCCGTGTGGACGGCCTTTCAGACCGACTTGTTCACGCGCATCCTGTCGGCATCGGGGTCGATGTGGTATCCTGGTTGGCTTGAGTATGCCCATGAGCACCAACTTGCAGCGCCCTTGCAGGGTGCCTACCTCTCGGTGGGCGACAAGGAGAGCACTTCGCGCAATGCCGTGTTGCAAACCGTTGGCGAGCGCACCCAGGCGATGGCCGCCCTATTAGCCGAACGCGGCATCCCCGCCAAATTTGAACTCAACCCCGGCAACCACTTCAAGAATCCTCCCCTGCGGGTTGCCAAAGGCATCCACTGGCTCCTCCACAACGACAACGATTAAAAGGAAAACAATACGATGAGTTTCTAGTCTCTAGTCCCTAGTTAGCATCCGCACATAGTAAAAAAGAAGACAATAAATACAATATAATTATTTAATAATCAATAAATTGCTCTTCTTATATTTCTTATTTTCAAATTCTTATTATAAATAATTGTTGTTTATGTTGTTCAACGTTGTCTATGTTGTTTGAAAAGAAGTACCCGGATGCCTGGATTGAATTTCTTGGCTTAAAATCAGCGTAAAAGGCAAGTTTTTTTGTACCTTTGCACCCTCAAAAAAACGACTGCTCGATGCGCAAGCAAGACAACTATACTTTCCTGACCTCCGCACCCATCCGTCGCGTGATTCCCGCGATGGCTGTGCCCACGGTCATCAGTATGCTTGTCACGAGCATCTACAACCTGGTGGACACCTATTTTGTGGGTCTGATCAACACCCAGGCAACGGCCGCCGTCGGTGTGGTCTTCCCCGTCATGGCGATTATCCAATCCATCGGTTTCATGTTCGGACAGGGGTCGGGCACCTATATGTCACGACACCTGGGGGCACGCCGTCTCGACGAGGCGCGCCAGATGGCCGCCACCTCGTTTGTTGGCAGCATCATCTGCGGCCTGGTCATCGCCGTGCTGGGCCTGATTTTCCTCAAACCCTTATCCATCGCCCTCGGTTCCACGCCCACCATTTTGCCCTATACCATGCAATTCATGGGCGTGATACTGCTCGGCGCACCCATCATGACGGCTTCGATGGTCATCAATAACCAGATGCGCTTCCAGGGTAATGCCACTCAAGCAATGTATGGCATGATATCGGGCGCAGTGATGAATGTGGTACTCGTGCCGCTATTCATGTTCACCTTTGGACTGGGCATCCTGGGCACGGCCATCGGCACTGTGCTGAGCCAGTTGTTCGGTTTCATTGTGCTGTGGATCATGTCACGAAGGGGCGAGAACATTCCCATCCAGTTGTCTCTAGCCTCTCGGCGTTGGCACTTTCAACATGAGATTCTCAGGGGCGGCACCCCCTCACTCACCCGCCAGGCCCTTGCCAGCATTGCCACACTCATGCTCAATGTGGCAGCAGGCGTGTATGGTGACGCGGCTATTGCCGGCATGTCCATTGTGTCACGCTTGGCGTTCATCATCTTTGCCATTATCATCGGCGTGGGACAAGGCTATCAGCCATTCTGCGGCTTCAACTATGGAGCGGGACTTTACAAGCGTCTGCTCAAGGGCTTTTACTTCACCATCCTGCTCGACATGGCAGTGCTCATGGTGATGTGCGCCCCTGCATTTATCTTTGCCGAGGAGCTGGTGGACATCTTGCGCGATGACCCCGAGGTGGTTGCAGTCGGTGCTGTCGCACTGAGGTGGCAACTTGTCACATTACCAATGGCTGCAGTGATTACTGTGTGCAACATGACGCTGCAGACAGCGGGGCAAAGCATCTCGGCCAACATCCTGGCAGCGGCACGCAATGGCTTTTTCTTCATCCCCCTGATTATCATCCTGCCTCGCGTGCTTGGACTTTTTGGTGTGGAAATCTGCCAAGCCGTGTGCGACGTGCTGTCGTTTATCCTTTCCATCCCCTTGATTGTCACCTTCTTTAGAAAAACGCTCAGCAAGCACAACTGAGCATTAGCCCGTTGGCCGATTGCTAAGGTCACACAAACCGAAATCTGATAAATTTGTTACCAAAGTGTCGTTTTTTGGGCAAAAAGTAGCAGATTATCCATTTTTTCATGTATATTTGTGACCTGTAACCAAATGTGACCGAGGCTATGAAATCTTTCAGGAGCATCGCATTTTTCATGCTGGCATGTGCCATGCTGTCATCTATGGGGCAAGCCACTTCCCAAGAGGAATGGGAGTGGTATCTCCAAGAAGTCGTCAACGACGTGTTCGTCGTGCGCAACGGCTTTGAATACTATTATACACCCAGCAAATCCGACATGGAACAACAGCGCAACAAGGGCGAGGTGACCTATTTTCTGAGTTCACCGGCTGGGCTGAGTGTCAGCAAGACTCAGGAACTGATTAACAACATCATGGCTAGCTTTGACGACGTCAAGGTGATGAGTGACTGGCACATGGAGAAAGGCAGTTACTGGAAGGATTTCCGCTATGAGAAGAACAAATTCCACTTCAGCATCGGGCGCAAGACTCTTGAAGACATCGACGCCCATTTTGTGAGTGTTACCGAGACTGCCGGCTTTTATAAATCCCTGAGCAAAGGCAAAAAAGAGGAATCCGCTTCAGCACAACAGGCACCGAGCACCAAACGCAGCGCCCGCAACCGTTCACGCAAAGCCATCACACAAGATGTCGTTGAACAACATGACAAGGACATCCTGAAAGACGAGACAAATGTCGAAGAAGAGGAAGAGGCCCAGCAGGCTGAAACAAAAAGCGAAAAGGACATTAAACGCGAGGCCCGCGAGAAACAGGAGGCCTTGAAACAAGAGAAACGCCTGGCACAACAACGCGAGAAAGAACAGCAGCGCGCTAAGAAAAAGGCCGAAAAACAGAAAAAAGCCGAAGCCAAAAAACAAAAACAGGAAGAAGAGCGCCTCAAGCGAGAAGCCCAAAAGCAGCAACGCGAGCAAGAACGTGCCCAAGCCGAGGCCGAGCGCGAGAAAGCGCGTGCACAGAAAACCGCTTCCCGTGACAACAGCAAATATCACCTTAACGATGTCGCCCTGTGGCTAAGCGAGAAGTATGACTTCACCCAGTCGGCCGCCACAAGGAACAGCTGCACCATGTTCTCCACGATGGTTCATGATGCCGAGATGGCAAAACTTGCCATCAAGAACTGCCTGAAAGGGAGCAATGCCCGCATGGCGGTTCCTTGGCGCGTCAATCATGAGAACCATGCTGTGGAGACGGGTTACACGGTCGACAACCATGTGCTTGTGTTCACCATCGGCAAGGACGAGGAAGAACGCATCACCCTCACCATCACCGAAATCAGCAACGAGGAGTTTGAACTGTTCAAACAAGTCATCCAACAATAGAAAGAATCATAACAAAATACTTTTACAACGATGAAAAAGATAATCCTATTACTACTGTTAGCGCTGACCATCATCCCCACGGGATGCAAACTCAGCAAGAAAACCAACGCTGTATCGGTCTCTGAATCGTTTGTTACGCCCGACCCGGCCGACGTTGTCATGTATCAGGTCAATCCTCGCGTGTTCGCTCCCAGCAACTCGCTGCAGGCAGTGCTCGCGCGCATCGACTCTATTGAGGACCTAGGTGTCAACATGATCTGGATTATGCCTATCTATCCCATCGGTGAAGAAAAAAGCAAGAACTCGCCCTATTCGGTGCGTGACTACAAAGCCGTAGCTCCCGAGTATGGCACCATCGACGATCTGAAAATGCTGGTAGAGTCCTGTCATGAACGCGGCATCGGCGTCATCCTTGATTGGGTAGCCAACCACACCGCATGGGACAACGTCTGGGTCAAGGAGCACCCCGACTGGTACACTCACGACTCGGTGGGCAACATCATCTTCCCCCCAGGAACCGACTGGACCGATGTCGCCGACTTGAACTACGACAACAAGGACATGCGCGAGGCTATGATCGACGCCATGAAATTCTGGATTGTAGAAGTGGGCATCGACGGCTTCCGCTGCGATGTGGCCGACGGTGTGCCCGCCGACTTCTGGAAGGATGCCATCGACCAATTGCGTGCTGCCGCCGGCGAGCGCAAGATCCTGATGCTGGCTGAGGGCAAGAACGTAGACAACTTCACCGTTGGCGGCTTCGACATGAACTACGGCTGGGACTATAAGGACGTGCTCGTGAAGGTGTTCAAGGGTGCGCCCGCATCAGACCTGATTCAGGCCGACAAGGCCGAATACGACAGTCTGCCGGCAGGCAAGGTCAAGCTGCGCTTCACCACGAATCACGACCACTCTACAGAGGCGACACCTTGCGTGGAGTTCACTAACGATCGCGGTGCGATGGCGGCTTACGTAGCCAGTATCTTCCCTCATGGTGGTGCCCTCATCTACGGCTCACAGGAAGTGGGCTATCCCGAGCCCATCAACTTCTTTAAATACGTACCCGTTGACTGGACAGCCAAACCAAGGATATATAAGGAGTATCGGAGGCTAATAGCTATGTATAATGATCATCCCGCTTTACGCAAAGGTAAGATGACGGCTTGGCCCGACGATGATGTGCTTATTTTTGAGAAGGCCGACGATACAGAACGCTATCTGATTCTCGTCAACGTCCGCAATGAGCCAAAGACCATCAATCTCCCAGAGGAATGGAAGAAACTCGGTGAGTCCATCGCCCTCGAACCATTCGAGTATTGCATCGTGGAATACTAAGGGCGGTTATTGACAAAGTCTTTCACTTTCCCAATATATTCATCCTTGTGCTCCTTATAAGACAAGGCATGCTCGGCACCTTCAGCTATCCAAAGTTCCTTCGCACCTGGTTTCGCCTCATAGAGGGGATAGACCATCTGCGAAGGAACAAACGTATCGGTATTGCCGTGAATGAACAGCATGGGATATTGGCATTTCCTGACCTGCTCCAAGGCTGATGCCTCGCCAAAGCTCCAGCCATAGCGCAACTTGCATAGCAGGCTGGTGGAGTACATCAGCGGGAAGGCGGGCAAACCGAACTGCTCTTTCAACTGTCCTGCAAACTCATCCCAGACAGAGGTGTAGCCACAATCCTCAACAAAGCGCAGATCCTTGATGTCATCAGGCATCTCCATTCCAGAAAGCATCATCGTGGTGGCAGCGCCCATCGAGACACCATGCACCACCATCGTGTCTGCCTGGAACGTCTTCAGCCAATGCAACACATCGAGCCGGTCCTTCCATCCCATCTGTATGGCATCGCCCTCGCTCTCACCACAGGCATGCAACTCAGGCATCACAACATTATAGCCTAGTTCATGCTCATAGATACGGGCCAGCCAGAAAAACTTGATGGCACAGTCGCGCCAGCCATGGATGACGAGGGCTGTTCGCGTGCTGCCCCTGTTGACAAAGAAAGCATGATGGCGCTCGCCTGAGGGCATCGTCAGGAATGTGTCGCGCAAGGCACCAATGCTGCGCAGGCTGTCGACCCACTCCTGGCTCTCAGGATAAGCCTCGAACTGCTGTCGATAGCACGAATCAGTATCCATTCGGTTCGGATCGGGAGCCAGAGAATAGTCGAGCATATAGAAACTGCCGCCAATGAGGGCGATAATAAATACGCTTACGATGATGACCAATGTCAACAATACTTTCTTCATTTTCAATCTGAATTTTATGGCGCAAAGGTACTACATTTATTTTGAATATGCAAATCGTGCAACCGTTTGCGCATTGTAACTCAAACATTTATAGCCCGTTGAAGCACCACCATACGGCTTTTTGTGTATATTTGCACCAGAAATCAACAATCACAATAACAACAACGATTATGTATAGATTATACACCACGATTATCGCCCTTATCGCCACTGTCAGCATGATGGCTCAGGGTTGGCCTGCCAATTATGGCGGTGTGATGCTGCAGGGATTCTATTGGGACTCTTATGACGATAGCCAATGGACAGCCCTTGAGGCGCAAGCAAACGACCTCGCCAGCAGCTTCAGTCTCGTATGGATTCCACAGAGCGGCAACTGTGGTGGCAATTCCATGGGATACGATGACCTGTGGTGGTTTAATAACTACAACAGTTCTTTTGGTAATGAGGCAGAACTGCGCTCTATGATCAACACTTTCAAGGCAAAGGGCATCGGTACTATCGCCGACGTGGTAATCAACCATCGTAAGAATCTCAGCAACTGGGTGGACTTCCCCAAGGAGACCTATAAGGGTATAACCTACGAAATGAAGTCGACGGATATATGTGCCAATGATGATGACGGCAAGACTAAGACATGGGCTTCGCAGAATGGCTATTCATTGAGTGCGAACAATGATACAGGTGAAGGCTGGGGCGGTATGCGCGACCTGGATCACAAGAGCGAGAACGTGCAGACAATTGTCAAGGCCTATCTCGGTTTCCTGCTCAACGACCTCGGCTACGCAGGCTTCCGCTACGACATGGTAAAAGGTTACAGTGCATCATATACGAAGTTGTATAATGAAGACAGCAAGCCAACATTCTCTGTAGGCGAGTATTGGGACGGCAATGCTGCCATTGTTAAAAACTGGATCAGTGGCACCGATAAGACCAGCGCTGCTTTCGACTTCCCCTTCCGCTATACCGTACGCAATGCGCTCAGAGGAAGTGCCAACGACAACAATAGCAACAACTGGAAGCAGAAACCCGACTATCGTTTGCTTTCATCCACAAGCATTTTATCAGATGCCAGCTTCCGTCAGTATGCTGTCACCTTCGTGGAGAATCATGATACAGAATATCGTGCTGCGGATGCTCAGCAGGATCCCATCCGTAAGGACACCCTGGCCGCCAACGCATTCCTGCTGGCGATGCCTGGCACACCATGTGTCTTCCTGAAGCACTGGCTGGCCTATAAGTCGGAAATCAAGGCAATGATTGAGGCCCGTAAACTGGCAGGAATTACCAATACATCGACTTACTCGAACTTCAGAAGTGCCAACGACTATTTCGCAAACATCATAAAGGTTGATAATGTAAGCCGTCTGTTGGTAGTGGTTGGCGATGAGAAGCAGGTTGAGCCCAGTAACAGCCAGTGGACAAAGATCCTCTCAGGCTATCATTACGCCTATTATATCACCAATGATGCAGAGACTGCTTGGGCCAACAAGGGCAGTGGCGACTTTATGGAGGCTTTTGATGTAACGCTGACTGCCGTATCGAATACTGCTAATGCCAAAGTCGTTTACACCTTAGACGGCACCGAGCCTTCTGCCACCAACGGCACTCAGGTCGCCAGCGGTAGCAGCATTAAGATAGAAGGGAAAAAGGATGTGACGCTGAAGGTGGGACTGCTCATCGGTTCTACTGTCAGTGGCATCATCACACGTTCATTTACATATAAGGCAGAAGAAAAACTGCCAGCGGCCGTCTGCACCGTCAACGAAGGTGAGGTCTGTGCTTTCTTCGAGGCTCCTGCTGATTGGACTAAAAAAATCTACTGTTGGGCATGGCATAAGTCTCCTGATGAGAACTTCACCTCTGTCAATGGAGGCTGGCCTGGTGTGGCTTGCAGCTTGTTAGGTGTAGCCGAGAATGGTAACAAGGTGTGGAAATGGACCTGGGACGGTACCAAGGAGAGTAACACTTCTTTGACTCAGCCTGGCATGATCATCTTTAGCAATCATGGTTCGCCACAGACGGCGGATCTGAAATTCCAGAATGGTGGCTATTACAATGAAAAGGGACTCGTAAAGACGATTCCTCCTACAAATATCCATGCCATTAACTTCGCCAACGACCTTGCTGACAAGGTCTACACCCTCGACGGACGACTGGTGCGCACGAATGGCAGTCTGGACAACCTGCCGAAGGGTGTCTACATCATGAACGGAAAGAAATACATACTTAAATAATAATCAGATACTCTATTTAAAGACGGAGCGGACGACAAACCAACAGTGCATCAGAAAAGTACTGATACGTCCGTAATGACTCTCCATCACCTTATAGCGCTCGATGAGCGACTCACGGTGGTGGAGTGTTGTTTGTCCTTCCTCTGTGTAATTGGCCACCACCATGTGCAGGTTCAGCAAAGGCACATTCTCCTTGGCCGCAGCCTTCATGATGCGGATGCACCAGTCTACATCGGCTGAGTAACGGTATTTCTGATTATAGGGTGTAGCGATGGCGAAATCGGTACGGGCATAGAAAGCCTGATGGCAGACGAGCATGCCGTGACGAAACGATTTCCAGGTAAGATTCTCTGGAGGCGCCAGACGACGATGATGCAGGAAATGGCCCTCGCCATCGACTATGTCCGTATCACCGTATAATACGGCAGGAATTACACAGTAGGGTCGGTTCTTGCGACCCTGCGGTAGCAAGCGAGCAGAGCTCGAGCGCCTACTGTGTAATTTTTCGACTTGTTCCGCAATTATTGATGCGGTGTCGGAAGAAGGGAGAAAATCGCCGGCATTGAGGAAACAGACATAATCGCCATCTAATGAACGCAGGCCCTTGTTCATCGCGTCATAGATGCCTTTGTCAGGTTCCGACATCAGCAATACCTTATGACCATTCTCTGAAGCGTTCGAGCGCTCGATATAGTCGTTGACCATCTCAATGGTACCATCCGTCGAAGCACCATCGATGATCAGGTGTGTAATCTCAGGATAATCCTGCTCAAACACACTGTCGAGCGTACGCTGCAACACCTTGGCAGCCTGATAAGTGATGGTAACGTAGGTAATCTTGATCATAGACCGTAATTCTTAAAAGCCATCGCCTGCTGGTAGACATCGAGGTATTTCAAGGCTACACTCTGCTGGGAATAGCATTGCGACACCTTGTGAACAGCCTGCTGGCTAAGCGACTCATAGTCGGCCTCCTGCAACACCCATTCGATACCGTTGGCCAGATCATCGGCATCACGATAAGCAGCCACATAGCCATTCTTCTGGTGATCAATCTCCTCAGGAATACCCCCCACCTTGAAGGCGACACAGGGTACACCACAGGCCATCGCCTCCATGATAGTGTTCGGGAGATTCTCTGAGAGCGACGGCAACACAAACACATCTGCGGCATTATAGACATCGACGATACGCTGCTCATCGTTGACATATCCCAGCGGATACGCCTTCATCGGCAACTGCTCCACCACCTCCTCCGCATGCCCACCAAGGATAATTACACAATAGGCGCTCGAGCTCTGCTCGCTTGCTACCGCAGGGTCGCAAGAACCGACCCTACTGTGTAATTTCTGGCAGGCGTCGACAAAATACGACATACCTTTATTCTCATTCGTTACCCGTTGCGAGGCAAAGAGAATCAGTTTCTTGTCTTGTGGCAGACCCAGTCGCTGACGAGCCTCTTGCTTATTACCTTTCTTATATATATGGGTATCGATAGGATTGGGGATACTCGTGATTTTCTGTCCTTTGAGCAAAGCACTCGACTTTGCCTCCGACTCCAGCCATCGGCTACAGGCAACAAAATAGATGTTCGCATCTGACAGTATCTGTTGTTTCTTCCGCCAGATGCCCGACGACAGATCATTGTTTCCACCGCCACCCGGCAGATATCTGCAATTAGCACAACGGTTGACGAAATAATGACAACCAAGCGTGAGATGACAGATTGCCGTAGCCGGCCAGATATCGTGCATCGTCCAGATCACGGGTTTACCGCTTCGCAGGATCTTCTGGATGCCGTTCAACGAAAGCATGCCCTGATTGATCCAGTGCAGATGGATGACGTCTGCCTCCTGAAACTCCCGCAGTTTGGTGATATCGGAGCCTGTGCTGGCGATGTCGATATCAAAGAGATGCTTGCGTGAGAAATGCAGTCTGCAGAAAATGATAAACCGTTCCCAAAGGAAATGCCAATGGAGCATAGGTGACTTGGGCAAACCGGCAACAGTGAGGGTTTCGCTCTCTTTGTCGCGCACCAGCATCTTTGCCTTCACGCCATTGTTGTTGAGTGCCTTCATCAGACGATTGGCAGCAACCGCAGCCCCACCCGTCCGTTCACTCGTATTGACAATCAGAACCCTCATGCAGCCTTTGCTCTCTCCTTCTCCAGTTGCTTCGCTTCCTTCTCCTTGCGCTTCTGCTCCTTCTTCAGTTCTTTCTCACGACGCTTCTGTTCCTTCTTGGCCTCTTTTTCCTGACGCTTCTTCTCCTTCTCGAGTTCCTTCTCGCGCTTCTTCTGTTCCTTCTGGAGCTGCTTCAGTTCCTTGGCACTCTGCTTGGCGGCCTCCTTCTCGCTGGCAGCCTCCTCCTTCACCTTCGTAGCCTCTTCGAGTTTTTCACGCAACATCTTCTTGTCGAACGTGAACACATGACCAAAGACGCCAAGCGACAGGATCTGGTCTTTGCCTTTCAGACGAACATGCGTCGTATTAAGAATAAAGTAATTGTCGACCTTCAACTTGGAGTTGAGTGCCGTCTCTACGGTTTTCAGCACCACGCCCTTACCGAGATTGGTCAGCACATTGTCGCCAAAGCCGCGTTGCTCTGCTTCTTCGTCAACGAATTCCGTTATTGCCTCCATCATGGCCTCCTTATGGGCCTGTTTGTCGGGCACCATCTGCGTCATCAGCACAAGCAGGAGCAGAATGATCGCCACTGTCAATAATTTCTTCATCTTACTATACTTTTTTACCTTATTACTTTTTTATCTTTTCATGGTGCAAAGATACATTAAGTTTGCAAGAAAAACAAGAAAATAGTATATATATTTAGTGTTTTCGCACACAATCGCTTGATTTATGTCAAGAATAAAGGGGTATTTGTACACTTAATATGCCACTTTTCTTGCAAAAAACGATTTTTCGTTGTAATTTTGCATCGTCAAAAGGTTAATAGATTGTTTTAGGTTAGTAGTAATATTTATAGTTTTAGGTTTTTAGTTATTGGTAAAAGAAAGTTTTCAGCTGTGGATAACAGGAGGTCGCTGTGAAGCTCCCTTTTAAACTTTCAAATTTTTAGCTCTTGTGAGCTGAAAATTTCTTTTAGAGAAAAGGATTTTTAGTTAAACATAGGCTTTTTTAATGCCGCTGCTCGTGAGAGTGGCGGCATTTCTTTTATGAGAATATTATTTGATGTCTAAAGATCCTGTGCCAGCAACTTCAGGCTTTAGCCTTATTCTATTGGCTTTGTCCCATACTTGAATCTTAAATTATTCTAAATAGGATTATTCAAATTTGGATAATTCTGGCAAATATTGTATCTTTGCCCTCAAAATGAGGAAGTTATGGATAATCCGTTTGTAACAAAAGGGTATGCTGGTCCAGAGTATTTCTGCGATAGAGTGAAGGAAACGAGCCAATTGGTAGAACTGATAACTAATGGCAACAATATGGCATTGATTTCTCCACGCCGGGTGGGAAAGACCGACCTTATACGCCATTGTTTCCAGCAGCGCGAGATAAAAGACAGGTGCTATACCTTTCATATTGACATCTACGCCACTAGCAGCCTCCGCGATTTTGTAAATGTCTTCGGTCGTGTCATCCTTGATGAGCTAAAGCCAAAGGGGAAGGTGGTATGGGATGGGTTCTTGCAAGTCCTTCGCTCCTTACGTAGTGAGATTACGTACGATGTGAACAATTTCCCGACTTGGAGCCTAGGCTTGGGAGATATTGAGTATCCGGAAACAACACTCGATGAAATATTCAGTTATCTTGCGAAGGCAGACAGGCCCTGTTTAGTTTGTATTGATGAGTTCCAACAGATATTAAAATACACAGACTCCCCCAATATTGAGGCCACGTTGAGAACCTATATGCAGAAATGCATCAATGCCACATTCATCTTTTCTGGTAGCAAGCGACATCTGATGGGAAAGATATTCACTTCACCTTCGAGGCCCTTCTATCAGTCGGTGCTGATCATGAACCTCAAGCCTATTCCTATAGAAAAATACGTGGAGTTTGCTCAGATGCAGTTTGAAAAATATGGGAAAAGTGTTGACGGTGCAGTCGTTGAAGAGGTATATAAACGTTTCGATGCAGTAACATCCTGCGTTCAGCGGCTACTGAACGTTTTGTTCCTGAAAACACTACCTGCTCAACAATGTACTGTTGACATGATTGATGGGGCGGAAGAATATATTCTCGACATGTTCTCAGAGACTTATTCCGATTTGCTTGACAAATTGCCAGAGAAGCAACGTGAGGTATTTGTCGCCATTGCAAAAGAAGGTAGCGCAAAGGGAATTACAGGCAAGCAGTTTGTCAAACGACATCACCTACAGACAGTCAGCGTAGTAACTGCCGCTGTACGTAGTCTTTTGGATAAAGATCTGATAACGGAGGATAAAGGGGTCTATATGGTTTACGACCCATTTTTTGCTCTTTGGCTCCGTCGTGATTGGATCTGAAAAGAAGATCATGGGGTCGGTTCTCCTGATCATTTTTGTAGTTTTTGAATGACACCAAAGGATACACCTGTGATCCTTGAGAGCTGGCGGATTCCCGCTCCGATGGAGAGTGCAGAGACAAGAACATCATTCTTCCTTGTTTTCTCAAGGCTCTGAATAATGAGAGGATTGGCAATGCCTTTGCTTTTTAGCAGGAAAGCCTTCACATCACTGTCACTGACATGCTTAGTATCGTCAGTGTCAATATCCAGTATCTGTCCGTACCCCTCAACCGGCGAAATCTGCTGGTAGTCCTCATCGTTCTCAAAGATATCCTGACGGTTGATGCCTCTGAGCATCACGTGGTAAATTCCCGTACCGCTCTTTTCCCTAATCGGTCGTGCCATCGGTTCAACTGTTTTCAAATGCGAGGGCAAAGATACGCGCTCGGCTCTGCCGCTTGCTACCGCAGGGACGCAAGAACTTATTCCCGAACATCCAAATATTCAACGTAGAAAATGATCAGGAGAACCGCATTCTATGCTAAATTCCAAACATTGATTGATATTTAACTATATATTTAACACTTGAGGAGCTAAGCTCACCTCATTACTCTTTCTATACACGTTATCAGGGTTATATTTCACTCTGTCTCTGACCATCGCTACAAGGATGTGCAGCATCTTGTTCTTGATATTGTTATGCACTAGCAGAGGATGTTTGCCACGCTCTATAAGACGTTGATAGTAAATATGTACGTTCATGTCAAACTTGATTGCGGCCAGTGCTGCTTGCGAGAGCAAGGACTTAATCATCCTGTTGGCAAAAGGACTGACCTGAGGCCTGCTGTTGACGCTAGTGCCCGATTGTCGTCCGAATGGAGCAATACCATAATAGCAGGCTATCTTCCTTGAGTCTAGGTCAAATTTCTGGAAGTTGTCTGTATAGACCATCAGACACGTCGCATTCTGTATGCCAATACCAGGCATGGAGGTGATGATGTCGAAGACCTTCCTGAGTTCGTCATCAGAAGCGATAATCTCCTTGA
>JAEEGH010020945.1_pt1 | contig 13549 bp, 8 predicted proteins | sample 9134181 | NCBI WGS metagenome assembly JAEEGH01 (sample SAMN16246544, study PRJNA631951) | gut metagenome | biome: gut microbiome; feature: rumen; material: DP-attached | host: Bos | place: Iran: Karaj | collected 2018-10
TCGCCACCGGAAAGGGTGACGGCCGACTGCCCCAGATGCACGTAGCCAAGGCCCACGTCCACCATCGCCTTCAGTTTCGTGGCGATCTTCGGGATGGGCTTGAAGAACTCGTAGGCCTCCGAGATGGGCATTTCCAGCACGTCGTTGATGTTCTTGCCCTTGTAACGGACGGCCAGGGTGTCCTCCTTGTAGCGGCGGCCGCGGCACTGGTCGCAGGGAACATGGACCGACGGAAGGAAGTTCATCTCGATGACTTTGATGCCCGCGCCTTTGCACTCCTCGCAGCGGCCCCCGGGGACGTTGAAGGAGAAACGACCGGCTTTGAAACCGCGTACCTTGGCATCCTGCGTCTCTTCGAACAGGACGCGGATGTCGTTGAAAACGCCGGAGAAGGTCGCCGGATTGGAACGCGGCGTGCGTCCGATAGGCGACTGGTCGATCTCGATGAGTTTATCGATGAATTCGATGCCTTCGATCCGCTTGTACGGAAGCGGTTTCTCCTTGGAACGGTAGAACTTCTGCTTGAGTATCGGCATCAGCGTCTCGTTCACGAGGGAGGACTTGCCGCTGCCGGAGAGACCGGCCACGCCGATGAAACAACCCAGGGGGAACGACACGTCGATGTCTTTCAGGTTGTTGCCCGTGGCACCGTACAGCGTGAGCATTTCGCCGTTCCCGTGCCGGCGCCGGGAAGGAACCGGGATGGACTTCCGCCCTTTCAGGTAATCCAGCGTAACGGACGGCCCCACGACCGCATGGGCGGCGGTATCCGCGTCCATCGGCTCGTCGGCCAGGAGTGTGCTGAGCGGCGCACTCAGGCAGATCTTTCCGCCCTGCTCCCCAGCTCCGGGTCCCACGTCCACGAGCCAGTCGGCGCTGAACATCGTCTCGGCGTCGTGCTCCACCACCATCACGGAATTACCCTCGTCGCGGAGGGCCTTCAGGGAGGAAATCAGTTTGCGGTTGTCTTTCTGATGCAGGCCGATGGACGGTTCGTCCAGGATATAGAGCACGTTCACGAGTTTCGAGCCGATCTGCGTGGCCAGGCGGATGCGCTGGCTCTCGCCGCCGGACAGGGAAGCCGTGGCGCGGTCCAGCGACAGATAGTCCAGGCCCACGTCCAGCATGAACTGCACCCGCTCGCGGAGTTCCTTCAGGATGTCACGGGAGACGTTCTTTTCCCGCTGGTTGAAACCTTCGGGAATGGTATCGAGCCACTTCCGCAGCTCGGTCATCTCCATGGCCGACACGTCGGCGATGGTCTTCCCGTCAATCCGGAAGCAAAGGGCCTCCTTGCTCAGGCGGGTGCCCTGGCAGTCGGGACAGACGACGGTGTCTTCGATATGGTCGATCACGCCGCTCCAGGCCTCCATCTCGGAAAGGTTGCCGTCGCCCACCCGGAACAGTTCGTCGGAACCGTACACGAGCAGGGTCACCGCCTCGTCCGGCAGGGTGCCGATGGGTTCATACAGGCTGAAACCGTATTTCCGGGCGATGGAACGGACGATGTCGAATTTCCGGCTCTCGCGGACCTTCCCCAGCGGGGCGATGGCGCCGTCGGCGATGGACTTCGTCCGGTCCGGGATGATCGTATCGACATTGACGTCCACGATGGTGCCGAGACCTTTGCAGTGCGGGCAGTAGCCCTGCGGCGAATTGAACGAGAACGTATGCGGCTGCGGCTCCTGGAGGGAAGTTCCCGTCACCGGATCCACCAGATGCTTGGAGAAATGCTGCAGTACGCCCGTTTCCAGATCCATTACGGCAACCGATCCCTTGCCCACGCCCAAGGCCTGGCCGACGGAATCACGCACCCGTTTGTCATCCCCCGCCCCGGGTTTGAGACGGTCCACGACAAGCTCGATGAAATGGGGTTTATAGCGGTCCAGGGCCGATACTTCCTGCAGTTCCAGGATCTCTCCGTCGATACGGACCTCGGTATAACCGCGCTTCCGGAGCTGGTCGAACAGTTCGCGGTAATGGCCCTTGCGACCCCGCACCAGCGGAGCAAGCAGGTAGCACTTGCGGTCACGATAGGAAGTCATGACCAGGTCCACGATCTGGCTGTCGGTATAACGCACCATTTCCTCGCCGGATTCCGGAGAGATGGCGCGCGATCCCTTGGCATACAGCAGGCGGAGGAAGTCGTAGATTTCCGTGATGGTACCCACGGTGGACCGGGGATTGTTTCCGGTCGTCTTCTGCTCGATGGCGATGATCGGGCTCAGGCCGCGGATTTCTTCCACCTCGGGTTTTTCAAGGATGCCCATGAAATGCTTGGCATACGTGGACAGCGTGTCCATGTACCGCCGCTGGCCTTCCGCATAGATCGTGTCGAACGCCAGGGAGGACTTTCCGCTTCCGGAAAGGCCCGTCACAACGACAAACTCCCCTCTTGGAATGTCCACGTCTATGTTCTGCAGGTTGTTCGCTTTCGCACCCCGCACCTGTATGAATTCCTTCGGCTGCATAGGATTGCAAAGGTACGAAGATTTTCGTAGCTTTGCGTCATGAAGATCGACATTCTCTGCAAGAACGACGGCCGGAAGCATCGTCTTCGCGCCGGCTCCGACCTCCTGGGACTCGCCAGAAAGGAATATCCGGAAACCACCGACCCGAAAACCGGCAAACGCTACCAAGTGCTCGCCGCCCTGGTGGACCATAAACTGAAAGAACTGAGTTTCAACGTCTTCTTCCCGCATGAAGTCACTTTCATCGGGTACAACCACCCGGACGGGCGGCGGACGTACATCCGTTCGCTGAGTTTCCTGCTGCAACGCGCCGTCCGTGACGTCTTCCCCGACAAAGTGCTCGTGGTCGAGCATTCCCTTCCCAGCGGCCTGTACTGCGAACTGCGCAACGGCAGGGCCGGCGGACCGGCCGTCAAGCCGGACGCCGAAGGCCTGGAGCGCCTCCGCACCCGGATGCGGGAACTGGTCGATGCAGACCTCCCGTTTACCACGGAAAAGATTCCCTCCGAAGAAGCCGAAGCCCTTTTCGAGGCGCAGGGGCAGCATTATAAAGCGGAGCTCCGCCGGTCGCTCGGCCGGTATTTCTGCCGGGTCTATTACCTGGACGGCCAGGTGGATACCTTCCACGGGCCGCTGGTCCCTTCGACCGGTTATCTCCGGGTGTTCGGCCTGATGCCTTTCCATAAAGGATTCTGCCTCCAGCCGCCCGCCAACAGCGATCCCGCCAAGGTGACGCCCCGGCGGCCGCAGGGCAAGCTTTCCGCAACCTTCAAGGAATATTCCACCTGGTGCCACACCACCGGCATCGGCGGTATCGGCACCCTGAACCAGAAACTGCTGGAGGGGAAAGCCATCAAGCTCATCAACCTTTGTGAAGCGCGGCAGGAAAGGGAATACGCCCGCGTGGCGGACCTCGTTTATACTGAACGTGAACGCTTGAAAATCGTCTTCATCGCCGGGCCATCCTCCAGCGGCAAGACTTCGTCCTCGCTGCGCCTGGCCCAGCAGCTCCGGATCCTGGGCATGAAACCCAAGGTCATCGAACTGGACAATTATTTCGTTTCCCGCGACCGGACCCCGCTGGATGAGGACGGCGAACTCGACTTCGAGGCGCTGGAAGCGATGGACCTGGGACTGCTGGGGAACCATCTCAACACACTCCTGGAAGGCGGCCGGGTGGAAATCCCGCGCTATGACTTCAAGAAAGGGATGCCCTTCTTCGAAGGCAATTTCCTGGAACTGGAAGACAATGACGTCCTCATCATGGAAGGCATCCACGCCCTGGACCCTGCGATGGTGCCGTCCGTGGACCAGAGCCGCATCTTCCGCGTGTACGCATCGGCCCTGACATCCCTGAACGTGGACGAGAACAACAACATCTCCACTACAGACAACCGGCTCCTGCGCCGGATGGTCCGGGACTACCGCTACCGCGGCACCAGTCCCGAAGCGACCATCCTCCGCTGGCCTTCCGTCCGCCGGGGCGAGAACAAGTACATCTTCCCCTTCCAGGAGAACGCGGACGCGCAGTTCAATTCCGCCCTCCTGTATGAGTTGCCTCTGCTGAAATACTATGCAGAACCGCTTCTGCGGCGCATACATCCATCCTCGCCGGCCTACACCGACGCCATCCGCCTGCTCAAGTTCCTCGACTACATCGTCGCGCTGACGCCGGAGGAAATCGCCGCCGTCCCGCCGACTTCCATCCTGCGGGAGTTCATCGGCGGGCAGACGCTGTAGCTTAACGCTTGAATTCCACGATCAGGGCCGTGCGAGGCTCCACCGCCAGGCCGTCGGCCAGGGTGACGGACTCGCCGGAGAGGACGTCGCGGCCGGTAACCGGACCGGAGACGAACTCGTCATAGTGCGACCAGTCCAGGTTGCGCACCTCGTCCGTATTGTTGATGTACACGAAGACGGCATCCTTATCGTCATACCGGAAGAAAGCGTACGTGTTGTCGGTATAATTCACCGCGTCCACATTTTTCCGGGAGAGGAAATGCAGGGTCTTTCCGTGATGGATGACCGGGCAGCCTTTGCGCCAGCGGAAGAGCGCACGGGCGTAGTCGTGCAGGCCCGCGGCCGTCGTATAGTCCGCATCGCGGGTATAACCCGCAGCGGCCCGGCCTTCCGGGGTAAAGAGGTTCGCTTCGTCACCGGGCCAGCCGCCCGGGAAGTCGATGCGCTTGGATCCGTCGTGATGCATGCCCGGACGCTCGCAGAACATCATCTCGTCCCCGTAATAGAGCTGAGGAATACCGCGGATCGTGGCGAGCATCGCCAGTGCCAGCCGCATCCGGGCCGGATCGTGCCGCAGCACGTCACCCGTGCGGTCGTGGTCGTGGTTTGCAAAGAAAATCATCAGGTTGTCCAGGTCCGTGTAGGCGAAATCCTGCGCCAGGACGGTGTACACACGTGTCATTCCTTCATCCCACCACACCTGGTCCTCGCAGAGGGCGGTAAGCATGGCGCGCTGGAGCGGGAAGTCCATGATGCAGGGCAGATGGCTGTCGAACCCGTTCGGATTCGGATGGCCGGACTGCCAGTAGGCCACCTGCGGGATGTTCATGTCCCAGCATTCGCCCACGATATTCATCTTGGGATACTCCTTCCGGACCGCCTTGCACCATTCTGCCATCGGTTCGGGCTCGTTGTAGGGATAAGTGTCCACGCGGAGACCGTCCAGGCCGGCGTACTCAATCCACCAGACCGCCCATTGCTGGAAATACCGCAACACGTAGGGGTTATCCAGGTTCATGTCCGGCATCGACGGAACGAACCAGCCGCTCTGCTGGCGGTCGCGATCCTTGACAGATGCATGCGGATCCATATATACCGAGAAAAGGGCGTTCATCTGCATGTACGGCTCGGTAACGTGGTACCAGTCCGGGAAAGGCGGGTTGTCCATCCACCAATGGGCCGTGCCGCAATGGTTGGTGACGATGTCCATGATGACCTTCAGACCCTTCCCATGCGCCTCGTCCACGAACTTCCTGTAGAGGGCGTTGTCACCGAAACGCGGATCGATATGGTAGTAATCCCCGCAGGCATAGCCGTGATAGGACTCCTGCGGCTGGTTGTCCAGCAGCAGCGGGGTGTTCCAAATGGCCGTCGCGCCGAGGTCGGCGACGTAATCCAGATGGTCGATAAGCCCCTGGATATCACCGCCGTGCCGGGCCACCGGATCTTCCCGGTCCACCTCATCCGGCGTAGCGGGCACGGCCCACGGGACCGCGGAACCGTCATCATAGGCATCCCCGTCCCAAGCCTTGTCGTTTCCGGCGCGGCCCGAGGCGAAACGGTCGGGCATGATGAGATAGATCATGTCGGCCGTCGTGAAGCTGGCGCGGTCAGCACTGCCCTTCTCCCGTTCGCGGATTAGATAAGGATACTTGACGGCATTCTCACCGTCACCCACGATGAGGTAATAGGTCCCCGGTTCGGCATCGGCCTGGATTTCCACGTCCACGAACAGGTAATCCGGACTGGCGGCCTTGTGGGTTGCCCGGACGACGACCCCCTTTCCGCCTTCGATGCAGACATCCTTGCCACCGATCCCTTCTCCCTGCACCATCAGCTGCAACGGGGTTTTCATTCCGGTCCACCAGCTGAGCGGTTCCACACGCGTCACTTCCTTCGGAGTCGCGTCCGGCACCTTCGCGGGGTCGAACGCCGCCTGGCAGCCGGCGAGTCCGGCCGCCATCGCCGTCGCCGCGAGCGTTTTCATAAAAGCATTCATCTTATTTCGTCAGAACCATGTAGTCACCGGGCTTGAGGACGACGTCATGCATACCCTTCTTGAAAGTTTCCCCGGTGAAGATTTCCTGATAGGTGCCGTCCAGGTTGACGGTGACGGTGACGGGATCCGATTCGAGATTGCGGAAAGGCGTACCGCCGGTTTCGGCCGCAGGACGGTTGTCCGTGGGTTCGGATTTCTCGACTTCGGCCTCGTTCGGGACGGCAACGGGCTCGGCCGGGGTAACTCCGAAGTTGGCCAGCACGATCACCTTGTTGCCCTTCACTTCGCGGTGGAAGGCGACGAGGCCGTCCAGGCCTTCGGGGAGTTCCCACCAGACGATGTCACCGCCTCTCTCGCCGGCGGCGAGGGCAGGATTGTTGTGCTTGAGGTCCACGAGTTTCTTCCAGAAGGTGGTGTAAGCATTGGCGCTCCAGTCCGTGATCGGATCCTTCTCAAAGAATTCCAGCCGGCGGGACAGGCCGATTTCCTGACCGGTGTAGATGAGCGGCTGGCTGCCCGGCAGGGTGAAGCACAGGACGGCGCAGGCATTCGCCGCGGCGCCCTCGCGCTCGAACTCGGTGCCGGACCAGGAGTTCTCGTCGTGGTTGGACGTGAAGGTCAGGCGGAAGGCTTCCTTCGGGAAACGGGCGGCGTCGCGGGTCACATAGTCCTTGAGGTCGGCTACGGTCTTCCTCCCCTGGGCCATGCTGTTCAGCAGATGGTGGAGCTCCCAGGCATAGTTCGCGTCGAAGGTCTCGGTCGCATCGGCAAGATTGTCGCGCTCGGCTTCGGCAAGGAGGTAGATCTTGGGATAGTCCTTGTTCATCTTGGGCAGGATGCCCTTCCAGAACTCGGCGGGCACTTCGCCGGCGGCGTCGCAGCGGAAACCGTCCACGCCCTTCTTGAGCCAGAAGCGCATCGCATCGTCCTGGGCCCACCACACGTCCTCGTTCTCATAGTTGAGGCTGCGGGTGTCGGTCCAGTCGTACTCCCAGATGGCGTTGCCGAGGGAGTCCCGCTCATAGAAGTTCGCGGGCTTCTCCGTCATCCAGACGTTGTCCGGGGCGGTCTGGTTGGCCACCCAGTCCAGGATGACCTTGAAACCGAGCTTGTGGGCCGCGGCGAGCAGGTGCTCGAAGTCCTCCATCGTCCCGAATTCCGGATTGACTTTCTTGTAGTCGGAAATGGCGTAATAGGAGCCGAGGGTGCCCTTGCGGCCTTCGGTGCCGATTTCGTACATCGGCATGAGCCAGAGGATGTCCACGCCCAGGTCCTTCAGGCGGGGAAGCTGGGCCTCGACGCCGGCGAAGGTCCCTTCCGGGGAGAACTGGCGGATATTGACCTCGTACATCACGGAATCATAAGTCCAATCCGGATGGACGCTCCGCTTGCAGCCGGCGATGGCCAGCAAGGCGACACAAAGAATCAGGAGTTTTTTCATAATACGCGTGTTATTAATCGGGTTAAAGATACGAAAAAAACGGGAGCGCTGCCGTGCGACTCCCGATTTTTCCGACGAAAGGGCCGATTGGACGGACGGACCGTCAACGGAGCGAGGCCTTCGCCTCCTCCAGCGCCCCGATCACCCGGTCGCACCAGGCGTCGAAAACCAGGTCCGCCTGCTGCAATTCCGGATGTGCGAGGATGTTGGCGATGGTCCCGCGCACGCCTTCCTCGAAGCGGACCGTGGCCTCAAATCCCGGCACCGCGCGCTTGAGCTTGGAATTGTCGAACAGGACCGTGTTTGACTTGTCGCCGATGAGCCCGCCCCGGAAGTCATAGGGGCCGACCTCGTCCAGGAACTCCGAAGCGACGTGGACCGCTTTCAGCTCCACGCCCAGGACGTCGGCGACGGTCTGATAGATCTGATTCCAGGTCAAGGTCTCGTCCGAAGTGATCTGGAAAGCGTTCCCGAGCGCGTGGGGATTGCCCATCAGGCCGATGAAGCCCTTTGCGAAGTCCGTGTTGTGCGTCACAGTCCACTGGGACGTGCCGTCGCCGTGGATGATGACAGGTTTCCCGTCCAGCATCCGCTTCAAAACCTGCCAGGAGCCGTTGTCGCCATGAACCCCGAGGGGAACCGAGCGGTCGTCATAGGTGTGGGAAGGACGGATGATCGTCACCGGGAAACCCTCCGAGCGGTGCTTTTCCATCAGGAAGTCCTCGCAGGCGATCTTGTTGCGGGAGTACTCCCAATAAGGGTTCACCATCGGCGTCCCCTCCGTGATGAAGGGGCTGACGGCCGGCTTCTGATAGGCCGATGCGCTGCTGATGTACATGTACTGCTTCGTACGGCCCCGGAAGAGGCGCCAGTCGCGTTCCACCTGGGCCGGGACAAAGCCGATGAAATCGCACACGCAGTCCCACTGCGTACCCTCGAGCAGCTTTTCGACGGCGGCCTCGTCATTGATGTCGGCCTTCAGAACCCGGACGTTCTCCGGAACCTTGTCGCTCCGGCTCCCCCGGTTCAAAAGGGTCAGATCCCACTTCCCTTCCGCGGCCAGCCGCGCGGTAATGGCGGTGCTGATCGTGCCGGTACCGCCGATGAACAATGCTTTACGTTTTTTCATTTCCATTCTACTTTGTCCATAGGGTAATGGACTCCCCAGTCCTTGCGGAGGGAATCCATCAGTTCCATGATGTATAGGGTTTCGTCCAGGGGCATCTGCGGGGGTTCAAGGAGGCCGGCGGCGATGGCGTCGCGGCAGGCGACGAACTGGTACTCGTAGCCCGTGATCTGCTTCGGGACCGGGATCGTTTCCACGAACACGCGGTCGGGGCCGTTCACCGTGATGCGCTGCGGGTTGTTGACGTTGTCAATGATGAGGTTTCCCTCCGTCCCCGCAATGACGCCGATGTTGTCGCCCACGCAGGAGGCAGACGACTGGACGTTGGCCAGAATACCGTCTTCCAGCACCAGGGAAATGGCATTGGACAGGTCCATACCCGTGTCAGACTTCACGCACTGCGACCGCATCGACACAATCGGGGCGTCGCAGAACATCCGGACGAAATTCAGGCAGTATACGCCGAGGTCCAGCAGCGCGCCGCCGCAGAGGTCAGGACGGAAGATCCGCTCCTTCTCGCCCATGCTGTACCCAAGGGTCGCCGTCACCAGCCGGGGCGTGCCGATGCGGCCTTCCCGGATGAGATCCCGCACCATGCTTAACGCGGGCTGATACCGCGTCCAGATGGCCTCCGCGAGGAACACCTTGTTGCGCCGGTCCAGGTCCACGATGACCTGCGCCTGAGCCTTGTTGGCCATGAAAGCCTTCTCCACAAGACACGGCATCCCCTTCTCCAGGGCCTCTTTCGTGATGTCGAAATGATGCGAATGCGGCGTGGCCACATACAGAAGATCCACATCCGGATCGTCCACTACTTCGGAATACGAGCCATACGCCCGCTCAATGCCCCATTTGTCGGCAAAAGCCTTTGCCTTGTCCAGAGACCGCGAACCGATCGCATACGGACGGAATCCCTCCAGCCCGTTCAGCGTGATGGCCGCCTTTTCGGCAATCCATCCCGCCCCGACGATACCTACTTTGAATTCACTTTTCATCATCGTTGTTTTTCTTGCGTGTTTCCAGAAGCCGGTCCAGAGCGGCCGACATCACCCCGTACAGCACGCCCGCGATGACCAGGGCAATCCAGCTCATGCCCCAGTGCCAGATCCAACTGCCCACCGTCATGAAAAGCGCGAACACGACGCCATGGACAACGGCCGAAATTGCGAATTCCTTGTTCATATCCTAATTTACTTTACATGCAGATTCTACTCGATCGGGAAGATAACGTCGGTGTGGTTGGACCAGCCGGGGGCGTTCCGGTAAGCCTCCAGGCTTTCGGCGGGAACGTAAATCTTGAAGTCGGGGGCGTTGCTGTTAAAAGCCCATATGATATGGCCGTAAACCAAGGTCGGGGGTTCCGGGGCGAGACAGGTGACGGAAGTCAGCATCGGATTGAAACTGAAGGCGAGAATTCCGATTTCCTGCAGTCCGCGCGGGAGCGTGACGGTCTCGAGTTTCTTGCAGCCCGTAAACGCGACCTGGCCGACGGACGTCACCCATTCCGGAATGACGAAGTCACCCTCCAGGAATTCATTGTCCGAATAGGCCTCCTGGCCGATGGCTGTGACAGTCTCCGGGATGACGGTGGTCCGGCAGGGGGCGTGAAGCTTGTTCGTCTCCGTTTCAATCACGGCGTTGCAATGGTCCCGGGAGTCATAGGTCGGATTGTCGGGGGCGACGACGATGCTCGTCAGGTTGGTGCAGACGTGGAAGAGATTCATACCGATATAGGTCGTGGCGGCCGGAATGGTGGCCGAAGTCAGATCGGAACATTCGGAAAACACATAGCTGCCCAGGGAAGTCACCTGTTCCGGAACGTCAAAGGACGTCAAGCCAACAACTCCCGAATAAGCGTAAGAATGGAAGGACGTCACCGAATTCGGAACTACGGTGGCGGAACAGGCCTTCAGCAGGTCGTTCGTCTCCGTATGAATGAGGGCGTTGCATCCGCCGCGGGAATCATAAACCGGATTGGCTTCGCTGACATGGATGGCCGTCAGGCCGGAGTTATAAATGAAAGCATTCTCCCCGATATCGGTCAGGGCCGCAGGAATCTCCAAGGTCGTCAGACCGCAGCGCTGGAACGCGCTGGAACCGACAGTCGTCAGCGACTCCGGAAAACGGACGCCGGTCAGGGCGGTACAACTGTTGAAAGCCGAAATTCCGATGGACGTCAAGCTCTCGGGCAGGTTGACGGAAGTCAAAGCGGGGCAGAACGAAAAGGCGGACTGCCCGATGGACGTCAAGGTTTCCGGCAGCACGAAGGAAGCCAGATTGGTGCAGTTGCTGAACGCCTGGTCGGGAATCTCACTCAGACCCGTGAAATACTGCAGCTCGTTGAATTTCACAATGTTTTTGTTCCCTCTGAAGGGCGTGCCGAAATCCGTGACCGCCGCAGCCTCCTCCAGGGACAGTTCGCCGTCGCCGTTGGTATCCCAAAGGTTGATGCAGACCTCCTTCACGGCGGGATCCTCGAACTCGATCGCCGGGGACGTGGACACTTCCAGTTTCATCGGAGCCATCCGGGAAATCCGGTTCCGTTCGATGGTGACGGTCTTGGACGTTTTCTTTTTGAAAACGCCTTCGGACGTATTGACCGTGACGGTAAATCCTCCCTGGAATGTCACGGGCGGAACGACGAACCAGAACTCTTGGGCACCCGCTTCCGTATCGCCCAGAACGATCGGATTCTGACAGGTCAGAACCAGGTCGAAGTTCGGAGCCAACGGATTGAAATACATCTGAATGGACGGTTCGCCGTCCGGGTCCATCGACACGACTCCCCTTCCGCTGAGCAGTTCCGAGTTATGTCCCACCAGGGTGATGCTGTTCACGGCCATCCCGCCATAGAAACGGAGAGCCAGATAACCGCCCACATTCTTGAACTGGAGGACATTGTCCGAGGAGACGGACATCATCGGATTGGCTTCGGGACCGAAGGAGGACATCCGATAGAACTGCTCCGAAGGGAGGTAACAGGTGACCGTTCCGCTCTCGTCAATCGTCGTCTGCGAAGAATATGGATAAAAGGATACGACATTCTCAAGGGCGTTGCCCGTAACGAACTCGGCGCTTTCCACCTTGGCGAACTCGCCGGCATTAGCCCCCGTTTCACCGAGGAACCTGTACTGCTGGTTATAAGTGTTCCTGTTGAAGATGCTCACCCGGTCATCCTCATCCCAGCGGAGTCGGAGTTCCTGGTTGGCATAGACCTTCGTCGCATCATCACCCGGCTCACCCGGCTGCTCAAAAGAGGCGTAAAACACCACATCATCCTGAACAGGAGTCCGGAGATCCAACTCCTGAGTGGAACAGGACGCCACCCCTGCGGCGATTCCGAAAACTAGTGCAAATCGTTTCATATCGTGTCCGTGTTTACCAGTCAATGTCAGGGTCATCCCCGCCGCCGATGGGCTCGAGATTGGATTGGAGGAAAGATGTCTCCGGGGTGGTTTCGATCACTCTCAAAGAAGGCGTCGAATATGATTCCTTCCGGAAGAATTCGTTCGTGCTCATAATGTAGGAAACTTCTGACTCACAAAAATAAGAAAAAGTTTTTGCTTTCGAATGGTCTGGCTGTCATTTACTTGGCCTTTTACATTCGACCGGAGACGGATTATTCTCCCGCAGGCTATGGTACGCGGCATGGGGCAACGGATGCGAGGTGGCGTTGAATACAAACGATTAATTATCAACAAGTTATTGATATTTGCCTTATTCTTGGACGCAAGGCAGATCTACATAAATACTTGATTTTCAATCGCTTCCATTTTACACAGAAATGGACGGCCGCTGCCGCCAGTTCCGAGCTCCGATTTTCGTCATTCCCGGCTAACCGTTTTGTGCCCCATTTTTCGTCATTCCAGGCCTGACCGGGAATCTCCCGAATCCCGGGTTGCAAAAACGGCCTCCTGTGAGCTAAAACGCAACATATGCCCCCTCGTAAAGTGGGGTATGGAGCATTTGAGTGCGTACAAAGGCGATTTTGCAACCGGAACCTCGGAACTCATGAGAAATGCGGTACAATCCGACGGACTTCGTCACCCTCCGCTTGCTCAGTGCGGGTAACGTCCTTACTGGGACGTCACCTTCAATTAAGGCCTCAAATGCACCTGACGTCCCCAAAACCGGGACGTTACCTGTACTTGGAAAGGTTGGAAAGGTGGTCACAAGATCGTGAGCCCAACCTTGGAATATGAAAAAGTTCCGTTCCGTTGTGTGAAAAATAACGCAACGAGCATTGCATGACATAGCCGGGCAAATGGCGCGGAATGTCTGTCGGTCGGCGGAGGGGCGCAGGAGTGTAGTGCTGTTGGCGCAGGTGTGGATAATGGTTGGCGCAGGTGTACATAGTCGTCGGCGCAAGTGTGGAAATGGGGTTGGGACCTGCGCCAGTGAAGCGCATAGATGCCCGTTTTGCGGCGCTGGTCCCCCACCAAAAACCACACTTGCGCCAAAAAGCATCGCGACCTGCGCCAGGAGGCCCCTTCAATCAAGACGAAGCCAATGATCACCCCGACGGAAGAAAGCCGGGGTTGTCCCGGCTTTGGTTTTTGCGGGACACATTTTTTCGGAGCGAAGCGACCCAGGGGGTCTGGGGGGTACGCCCACCAGTGAATCAAACGGAAAAACCAGCCGGCCGGCTGGTTTTTCCCGTCGGGGTGATGTGACTCGAACACACGACCCTCTGCTCCCAAAGCAGATGCGCTAGCCAACTGCGCCACACCCCGATGTCGAAGAACACAGGTAAGGGAAATTTCGCGAATGGC
>JAEEGH010020948.1_pt1 | contig 13548 bp, 9 predicted proteins | sample 9134181 | NCBI WGS metagenome assembly JAEEGH01 (sample SAMN16246544, study PRJNA631951) | gut metagenome | biome: gut microbiome; feature: rumen; material: DP-attached | host: Bos | place: Iran: Karaj | collected 2018-10
AGGCTCGCCGTGCCAACGGCACCATCTACCAGAAGTTTGCCGTAGCGAAGCAGCTGGTCAAGGACGTGGTCTTCGAGGAGACGCATGAGAACAGCGTGGAGTCGGAGACAACGGGCGAAGGGTAAGACCCTCTCTAACCTCCCCCTGTTTAGGGGGAGGAACTTCAAGCCAACCCTCAACATCAGTCAGAGGGTCTTAGTATTAACCTTAACCGTCAACCCTCGTAATCGGTTCTCCCCCTAGACAGGGGGAGTCAGAGAGGGTCTAATCATGAAGAAAGAAACACTCAAATGGATCGTTCAGATCATCGCCTCCATCGCCACAGCCCTGCTGACGGCATTAGGAACGACCTCCTGCGTCGGAGCCTGCTGAACAAAGTAAAAGCCCTGCCAGGCATCATGCTTGGCAGGGTTTTTGGCTCATAAGGGGAACCCTGTGAGATAGATTTTGGATTAAAAATACTAAAAAACCGCACGATCTTCACAGACCATGCGGGAAGCAACAGCCATTAAAATTTAAATATATAAAAAAAACTACTCATTAATTTCTCACCGTAAATTACGGGTTCAAGTCTGAGGAGAAGTCCGTTGGCAACAGGACATCAAGAGGATCGGAGAACGGGTCAAGTTCTCGCGAGTACTGGATGGGCGACTCTGTTTCAGTGAGACTCATGGTCAGCATCGGCTGATGAACGTTCAACTGAACAGTCTCCATCGTCGGTTTAATATATATCTTTTTCATAATTATTACATTATTACATTTTTACATTTTACTTCACTACGACCTTTGAGCCATTTACAATGTAAATGCCCTTCTTCGTCGGATTCATGACACGACGACCGCTGAGGTCATAGTATACATCACTTCTTCCATCTTCCATCTTATATCTTCCATCAATACCTGTCACCTCGCCTAAGATGTCAAGGAACTCACGGCTGCTGTTAGCTGGAATCTTGAAGAATGCCTTGTTAGCACCCAGTGTCGTACCGGAATACTTGTAGAACGAGAGCTTGGAGTCCTTATAGCTCAGCACGTAGTAATCGAAGCTCGGTTCCTTCGCTGTATCCTCATCAACACCCTCAAGGTCATTGCCGGAATAGTCGTCTGTGCTGGCAGCGGCGCATGGTGTCAACTCAACAGGATCGTTTGTCGTCTTCTTCAGGAGAACGGCTTGTCCTGCGGTAATCACCTTGTCGGTGATCTCGGTCAGGGTAACGGTAGTGCCACTCAGCGTCGCCTTGTAGACCGTCGTATTATCGTCAGCCTTCAGATGGGCAATTGTATTATAGTAGCTCGACCAGTATTCTGCTCCTGCAACCTTGGTTTCCGCCTTTGGAGCCAAGTCGTCTTCAAAGTCGACATTGACGTCACTACCAAACTTGGCACTCCAAGTATCTGCGTCTGTCACATGACATTTAGTGGCTTTTCCATCCATAAAGTCATCACAGCCATCTTCGTCCCACGTCAAAGCGTCAGGGTCGGCATAGCAATAGACATCTGTTACAGCAGTGCATTGATAGAATGCATCATATCCTATATAGGTCACACCACTGCCGATGGTGACGGTCGTCAGACCAGAACAACCCTCGAAGGCATAATTGCCGATGCTCGTCACGCCCGCAGGAATAGTGACGATCGTCAGGCCAGTGCAACTATTGAAAGCATAAAAGCCGATACTCTTCACACTGGCTGGGATGGTGATGGTCGTCAGACCAGAGCAATAATTGAAGGCATACTTACCGATACTCGTCACACTGGCAGGGATGGTGACGGTCGTCAGACCAGAGAAACCAGAAAAGGCTTGATTGCCGATGCCCCTCACGCCCTCATTAATAACGATATTCTCAACTTCTTCAACATAATCTTTCCAAGGGCGCTCATCCAGATCATAAGAAGGGATTGGCTCTTTGCCGCTGAAGGTCAGCGTCTTGGTGTCTGAGTCGTAATTCCAAGTGAGAGGAATAGTAGAGGGGTCTCTGAAAACACCATTGACCACACCACCAAACTTCGTATACCAAGGATCTGCGTCAGCAACATGGATAATGGTGGAGCCGTCTTCCTTAAAGTCATCACAGCCAACTTCGTCCCACGTCAACTTTGTCGGGTCGGCATTGCAATAGACATCTGTAATTCCTGTGCAATAAAAGAACGCATCAGGTCCTATGTAGGTCACACCTGCGGGGATGGTGACGGTCGTCAGACCTTCGCAACCCTCGAAAGCATTGTTACCGATATTCGTCACGTCATCAGGAATAATAGTATTTTTACATCCTGCTATCAATGTGTTGCTCTCTTTTTCTATAATCGCATTACAACTATTGCGAGAGTCATAGACCTTATTACCTGCTTCCACCATCATTGTTTCTAATTGATTACAACTAGCGAAGACACCATAACCGATGCTCGTCACGCTGGCAGGGATGGTGATGGTCGTCAGACCAGAGCAATTCTCGAAGGCATAATTACCGATGCTCGTCACGCTGGAAGGGATGGTGACGGTCGTCAGACTAGCACAATCATAGAAGGCACTGCTGCCGATGCTCGTCACACCATCCTCAATGACGATAGTTTCAATCCCATTCGCATAACTATCCCATGGGCGTTCGGAAGAATCGTTATAATCCGCCATGGCACCCGTGCCACTGATGGTGAGGGTGTAATTGTGAGAAGTATTTTTCAATACCCATGTCACGTCTTCTTCATGACCTTCCGCACCGCAGTAGCCTTGTGAAATGATATTTTCCATGATGATGCTCGCATAGGCACTCCAGTTTTCAGCAGTCTTATAGTGGTCTACTAAGTCGCTGGGCACGTAAATAGCCTCCAAATTGTTGCATCCATCAAAAGCGCCATTGCCTAAAGTGCAATCCGGAGCATAAACAGTGACAGATGTCAGACCAGTGCAACCAGCGAAAGCTTTCTTACCGATCGTCGTCACACCACTCTCGATGACGACTCTTGTGATGGAAGAACGGTAATCTTTCCACGGCTGTGCGGAAGGATCGTCATAATCCGCCATAGCACCCGTGCCGCTGATGATGAGTACACCAGAGCCCAGTTTCCATGTTACTGTCGCACCGCAGTCACCACCAACGAATCCTACGATGATGCCTGCGTAGTCACTCCAAGCAGTCTTATAGTGGTCTACCAAGTCGCTGGGTACGTAAATAGTTTCCAAAATGTTGCATCCATCAAAAGCGCCATTGCCTAAAGTGCAATCCTGCGAATAAACAGTGACTGACATCAAACTAGAGCATTCTTCGAAGGCATAATAGCCGATGCTCGTCACACTGGCAGGGATGGAGATGGACATCAGACCAGTACACCCATAGAAGGCATCATCGCCGATGCTCGTCACGCCGGTGGGAATCGTCGTACCTACACATCCTGCTACCAATGTGTTGGACGATGTTTCTATGATTGCATTACAGTTGTTGCGAGAGTCATAGACGGGATTCTCGCTATCCACCGTCAATGTTGTTAAGTTATTGCAATATTCGAAGATATGTGTGCTGATGTTCGTCACACTGGCAGGGATGGTGATGGATGTCAGACTAGTGCAATCTTCAAAGGCGTATTTGCCGATGTTCGTCACACTGTTGGGGATAGTGACTGATGTCAAATCTTTGTAAGAATAGAAGGCATTCCTACCAATACCCAACACACCATCCTCAATAACAATTTTTTCGGCTTCTGGAAAATCATTGAACCAAGGGCGGTCATCCGAATCACTATAAGATGGAATCGCTTCTGTACCGCTGAAGGTCAGCGTCTTGGTGCCTGCGTCGTAATTCCAAGTGAGAGGCACGTAAGGTTTGTCGCTGAAAATACCATGAACCTCACCAGTAAACTTGGCAATCCAAGGATCTGCGTCAGCAACATGGATAATGGTGGAGCCGTCTTTCTTAAAGTCATCACAGCTTCCTTCTTCCCACGTCAACTCTTCCGGGTCGGCATTGCAATAAACAACTTCGACCTTCGTGCAATCATAGAACGCATCACTTCCTATGTAGGTCACGCTGGCAGGGATGGTGACGGTCGTCAGACTAGCACAATAACTGAAGGCATCAACGCCGATGCTCGTCACGCCATCCTCAATAACTATATTCTCAACTACTTCAACATAATCTTTCCAAGGACGCTCATCCGAATTCTCATAAGAAGGAATCGGCGCTGTGCCGCTGATGGTCAGCGTCTTGGTGTCTGCGTCGTAATTCCAAGTGAGAGGCTCGTAAGGTTTGTCGATAAAAGTACCATTGACTTTACCAGTAAACTTGGCAATCCAGGGAGCTGCGTCAGCAACATTGATAATGGTGGTGCCGTCAGGTTTAAAGTCATCACAGCCACTTTCATCCCACGTCAAAGTGGCAGGGTTGGCATTGCAATAAACAACTTCGACCTTCGGACAAAGATAGAACGCATCCTTTCCTATATAGGTCACACCTGCGGGGATGATGACGGTCGTCAGACCAGAGCAATTATAGAAGGCGCCACTGCCGATGCTCGTCACGCCATCGCTAATAACTATCTTCTCAACTTCTGAAACATAATCTTTCCAAGGGCGCTCTTCCGGATTACCATAAGAAGGAATCACTGTGCCGCTGAAAGTCAGCGTCTTGGTGTCTGCGTCGTAATTCCAAGTGAGAGGCACGTAAGGCGTGTCGATAAAAGTACCATTGACCACACCAGTAAAATTGGCAATCCAAGGAGCCGCGTCAGCAACATTGATAATGGTGGAGCCGTCTTTCTTAAAGTCATCACAGCCATCTTCTTCCCACGTCAACTTTGCTGGGTCGGCATTGCAATAAACAACTTCGACCTTCGTGCAAAAATAGAACGCATCAGTTCCTATATAGGTCACACCACTGCCGATGGTGACGGTCGTCAGACCAATGCAACCCCGGAAGGCTTTATCGCCGATGCTCGTCACGCCATCCTCGATAATGACAGTTTCAATCTCTTCCACATAACTATCCCATGGACGTTCGGAAGAAGATGCATAATCCGTCATGGCACCCGTGCCGCTGATGGTGAGGGTGTGAGTAGACTCCACGTAGGAGTAAGAAACATCAGTTCCGCACGACCCACTGTCGTCCGCCCACGCGCCCGTCACTGCCGTCAGCAGGAGGGCAAAAATAAAGAGTAGTTTAATTCTCATATTTGTGTTTAATTTAATGGTTATTCGTTTACACGATGCAAAGTTAGTGCAAACCGAGCAAAAAACAAAATAAATGCATTTATTTTTTCTTTCGAGCGGAAGTACCTTCGACCGAAGGTGCAAAGGTACTATTCATGAAGGTCATGACCACTTGCAAATTTTTTCGATGCAAAAGTTTGGTGAATTGATAAATAGTCCATACCTTTGCCCCGTAAATAGAGCGCATGAGGCGATGGCAATGGAGACGCTGAAGGAACGGACGGCACGGGGACTCTTCTGGGGAGTCCTGAACAGTGGTGCGACGCAGGTGCTGAATGTCGTGATCGGCATTCTGCTGGGACGTATGATAGCCCCGGCGGAGTGGGCGCCCATCGGTATGATCGCCATCTTCTCCGCCATAGCAGGAAACCTGCAGTCGAGTGGGTTCTCCACAGCCATCGTGAACATGAAGGAGCCGACGGACAACGACTACAATGCCGTGTTCTGGTTTAATATCCTTGCCAGCATCTGTCTCTATCTGGTGTTATTTGCCGTTGCCCCCTGGATCGCCCTGTTCTTCGAGCAGCCCTGTCTGACAGCCCTGTCACGTTTTATCTTCCTCGCTTTCCTCCTCTCGTCGTTTGGTATCTCGACGAACGCCTATATGACGAAGCACATGATGAATCGGGAGATCACCATTGTCAACAGTTGTGCGCTGGTGTGCTCAGGTATTGTCGCCGTCACCCTTGCCTTCAACGGGTTCTCCTACTGGAGTCTGGCGTGGCAGCAGGTGGTGAACGCCCTGATACTCGTCATCGGACGTTTCTTCTTCGTCCCCTGGCGACCCTCGTTGTCGATAGACTTCACCCCGATCCGCCGTACCTGGAGGTTTGCCATGAACATCCTTGTCACGATGGTGATCAACACCCTCAACAACAACATCCTGACCTTTATCTTCGGAAAGTTGTTCGCGAGGAGCCCACAGGTGGTTGGTAACTTCTTCCAGGCATTCAAATGGAACACGATGGCATACCAGTTGGTCAGTGGCAGTATCGAGCAGGTGGCGCAACCGGTACTGGTGGAGGTGAGAGGCGAGCGGTCTGCGGCAAGTGATGAGCACAATATCAACGAGCAGGAGACACGAGTGTTCCGTAAGATGCTGCGCTTCACAGCCTTCCTCGCTTTCCCCGCTATGTTCGGGCTCTCCTTGGTGGCACATGAGTTCATTGTCTCGACCATCGGTCCCAAGTGGGAGGCATGTGTCCCCATCCTGCGTATCCTTTGTGTTGGAGGAGCCTTCATGCCCTTCTACTCCCTCTATAAGAACCTGATCATCAGTCAGGGGCGCAGTGATATCAACATGTGGTTGAATATCTCGCAGGTCATCTTGCAGATGGTCCTCATCTTCCTCACCTACCAGCAAGGAATCCTCGTGGTGGTGGGAGCCTTTACCCTGCTGAACATCGTATGGCTGTTCGTATGGCAGGGATATGCCAATAAGTTGATAGGCGTGCGTCTGTGGGATGTCTGCAAGGACACCGTCCCCTTTGCCCTGATCAGTGCCGCCCTCATGGTAGGAATATGGTTCCTCACGACGGGTGTCACGAGTCATCTGCTGTTGCTCCTGGTGCGTGTCACCATTGCCGTCCTCGCCTATGCCGTCGTCATGAAGTTGCTGAAGGTGAAGATGATGGATGACTGTATACAATTCATAAAATGTAAAAATGCAAAAACGCAAAAATGCAAAAATAAAGTGTGATGAGATACCCTGCAGAAAATGATGTCGCCGTGCTGTTGATATTCTTCACCCGGCAAGAGACGCTGAAGCGAACCTTCGAGGCGATCAGGAAGGCTCGTCCCTCCCGTCTGTATCTTTATCAGGACGGACCCCGTAACGAGGTGGAGGCACAGAAGATAGAAGCCGCCAAGCAGATCGTCGCCGACGAGGAGATCGACTGGGAGTGTGAGGTGCGGCGTAACTACCATACGGAGAACAGCGGTGCGTGGGCTTCCAACTACCAGGCGCAGCGATGGGCGTTCTCCCTGCATGACAAGTGTATCGTCATCGAGGACGACTCCACCCCTGCGGTGTCGTTCATCCGTTTCTGCACGGAGATGCTCAATCGCTATGAGCACGACGAGCGTGTCACCATGATAGCAGGCTATAACCACGAGGAACGGACAGACGCTCCTTACGACTACCTGTTTACCTCCGTCTTCTCCATCTGGGGATGGGCATCATGGGGTAGGGTCGTCAACCAGTGGGACGACCGTTATCAGGTGGTGGACAGTGATTTCGACATGCGTCAGTTGGAGGCACTCGTCAAGGCACATGGTGACAGGGAGGAGATGGTCAAGAAGCTCCGTAAGCACAAGGAGTCAGGTGACCCCATCTACGAGACCGTCTATTGGTCCTATAACATGCTGCACTCCGGACTGACCATCGTACCCACCCGTAATATGATACAGAACACCGCCGTGTCAGAGGAGTCAGCACATTTCCAGAGTGCGATGAAGACACTGCCCGGGCGCATGCAGCGGTTGCTGACGATGCCCAGTTATGAGATGGAGTTCCCTTTGCGTCATCCGAAATATGTCATCGAGAATGTGGAATACAAACAACGTGTCTACCGCATCATGGCATGGGGACACCCCTGGGTGAAGATAGGACGCAGCATCGAGGAGCTGTTGCGCAACCTGCGCTACGGTAATTTCAAGGCTGTCTGGAAAGCCCTCGTCTTCAGGGTGAAGAAGAATACCGGACATATCAACTATCAATAGAAAGACTATGGAGATATCAATCATTATACCAGTATATAACAAGACCGCCTATATCGAGAAATGCCTGGCGAGCATCTTCTCACAGAAATTCCCCTCCTTTGAGGTGATCGCCGTCGACGACGGCAGTACCGACGCCTCCGGGAAGATCTGCGACAAATGGGCTGCCGACGAGCCACGCCTGAAAGTGTTCCACACCCCCAATGGTGGTGTGACAGCCGCACGACGCTGTGGGGTGAGGCATGCTGAGGGCAGATATATCATGTTCGTGGATGCCGACGACCTGTTGACAGACGGTGCCCTGTCCATGATGCATCGAGCCATCACACAGTCTGGAGCCGACGAGGTCATCGGTCCGTATATCGACCAATATGGTGTCATCCATGACTCTGGGTTCCGGGAGTGGACCATCTGCGAGCCACTCGTCCGTGACCTGCTCGCCACCAGGAACTCCTTCTGTGTGCTGTGGGGTATCATCTTCAAAAAAGAACTCCTTGACGGGTGTCTGGGAGCTCCCAGGGAGATCGTGGAGCGTGAGGACTCGCTCATGCAGATCAAATGTCTCATGAAAGGACCGAAGGTCTATTTCATCGACAAGCCTGCCTACCTGCATTATGAGGATATCCCCAACAACAGGATAGAGGACCTGCACATGATACGGATCTATGACGAGGAGCTGCGACAGACGCTACAGCCCCAGTGGAAGCGCTATCGCTCCGCTTTCATAGGACATCAGATCAAGATCTATGAGAAATTCATCGACAACAGACAGTTTCATGTCCTCAAGGAGTACTATCGTCCCCTGCGCAGACAGTTAGACAGTTCGATACCCCTTGCCGACCGGGTGGCACTCTTGTTACCCCCGCGTCTCAGCTATTTCCTCGTGCATTACTATAAAAAATGGCGGAAACGCTCATCCTAGCAGGTAACCCACCAACAGGACACCATTGTAGAGCCACAGGAAGACGGTGAGGAGAAGGAGGATGTAAGAGGTAAGACGTCTGAGGTGAGGAGACTTGAGTAGGAAAGCGATGCCGACGGGCAGTACGAAAGCCCAATGGGACGCCATGATATACACCTCGTTCAGTCCAAAGCCCAATACCAGATGGATGATCATATCGAAGGCGAAACCAGCCATCGCCATCCACATGAAACGACTCTTACGACCCAGCCATAAGCCCGTAAGCCATAACAAGACGATCACGCCCTCCACGGCATAGCATATCCACCAGCGATAACGCACGATCATAGGACGGCTCCCCATGGTGTCCTCCAGCAGATGGTCCTGGTGCAGCATCAACGACTCCCCGAACAGGTTCTCCACCATCGAGTCCCAACGTGGGCTTGTCACATCCGTCCATCGCATAAAGACATTCTTACTCTGGATGGGCAACCCCTTGTGCATACTCTCCCAACGTGCCTTCGCCTCCTTATGGAGCCGCTGTTGGTATTGTTTTTCGAAGACTCGTTGCTTCTCCTCGGGATTCATGATGGAGGTGGTGTCCATAAACTCCTGGTACGCTTGTTCTCTCGCCACCCTTGCCTTCTCCTGTTGCGCGATCCGTTGTGCCTTCTCCTTCGGGACGATATAGGTTTGGTTCTCCCAAACGGCAAACAGCCATAGCAGTGCGGCAGGCAGGATGACAGCCAATAGCAGGTATTTCGGACGGAAGAAACGCTTGCCGTTGACAAAGAGGGCGTCGATGAGTATTTTCACACCATTGCTCAACGTGACACCTGCTGTGACCACAAACAACACGAGGGTCTGCAGGATGGTCATCTCCCTGTCTTCCCGCATCCATCTGCCTGCGATATAAAGTGCCAGCAACAGCAGGAACATCGATAGGGTGAAATGATCGGCGACAATACTCGCCACCATGATATGGGCAAAACCATAGAAGAAGGCTGTGAGGAGGATGGCGTCATCCCGTCTCACACCTATGATATCCTTGAAGATACGATACAGGAAGACCACTGAATAGCTATTGCACACCAACAAGAGCGCCGCCAGGAGAAACTGTACGAGGTTATAGCCTGTCAGTGCGATGAGTCCGTTATTCAACAGGAACAAGGGATAGACCATCCAGGCGAGCAAGGGGTGACGGAACACCTGGTAGGTGACGTCCCAATGGGTCACGACGGCATAGGTGATAGGGTCGTAGCCTGACATGTGGAAATGACTGTAGAAGACACCACCGTTATCAATAGACTCTTGTAGGAAAGAGTCACTGAAACAATAGATGCAGCAAGCATGCAGGAAACCACTGACGAGGACGAAGGCAAGGACCAGCCAACGCTCCTCTTTCTGTATACGGAAGATACTCCACATATTACTCATACCAGAAAGCTATTGACACCGGGGGCTGTCGCATCCATCCGACAATCAGTCCCAGGTTATGGATAAACAAATAAACGGTCAGCAGGATGATGACCACCCTCAGCGTGTCAGCCACTCGCTTCCGGCTTTTAGCCAACAGACAGGCGACAGCGATAGGGAAGACATACACCCAGTGTGCCGACATGATGTAAATCTCGTTAATGGCAAATCCTAAGCCAAGATGCATCAGGGCATCGGGCAGGATACCTAACAGACACATCCATAACAGACGCTCACGCCTTCCGTACCAGATGCCGGCAAGTAGCAGGATGACGAGCAAACCCTCTATGACATAATTGATGACAGCACGATAGGACAGTAATACGGGGCGATAGCTTGTCAGTACGTCGTCCAGCACATACTCCTCATGTAGTATCAGGGACTCCCCGAAGACATTCTCCTTCAACGTCTCCCATCGGGAAGTGGTGTAGTCTGTCCATTTCAGCAGACTGCCCTTGCCTAACGGTTTCCCCTTATGAATGACCCACGGCGCATGCTTGTAACGCTCATGGTCCCTCCGTGCCTTCTGTATCATCTCCACCTTGTGCTCCTGGAAATATCGCTGCGCCTCCTGTTCCTTGGGAAAGACATAGATACGCTCCTCCAAGACTCCCAAGCCGATAACGAACAACCAACAGACACTTATCACCAGCAGGTAACGCCAACGGAAGAAGCCCTTGCCCCGTGCTATCAGCTCCGCAGCACATACCTTCGCACCATTCGTCAAGGTCACCCCGGCAGTGACCAGCAGCAACAAAGCAGACTTCCATGTGCTCAACAGCCGTCCTTCCTGGTAGGACTTACCCACCAGATAGAGGGACCATAGTATCAAGAACAAGGAGATACCGAAATGATCGGTGGCTATATAGGTCACCAACACATAGGCAAGACTGAAGAAGAACATCACCAATAGGACGGCGTCCCACTTGCTGACACCCACCAGTTCCCGAAGGATACGGTAGAGGATGACGGTCGTACAGAAGGCAAAGAACAGGATGACCGACGCTGCGATATACAAGGTGCCATTGACACCGAACAGGGATATCAGCAACTGGTTCAGTCCGTAGGGAAGTCCCATCAGATAAGGCAGCAGCGGATGACGCAGCACATCATATTTCATCCCCCATTCCGTCAGGACGGAATAGGTGGTGGCGTCAAAGCCTGACACGTGGTAGTTGTAGGACAATAGTTTTCCGTAGTCGTCACAGACCACTGAGAACAGGGCGTCATACTTCATGATGAGCATCCCGTTCAGGATGACCAACAGCAACAGGACGACCAGTCCTAATATCCATTCCTCTCGTCTCAGTCTCATTGCCGGAAAGGTTTAAAATGACACTCATCAGCGAAGGCTAGCAACTCACGGTCACCCTTGCTGTCACCATAGGCGGTGAGATGATAGTCCTCCCGATGCGGATACTGCTCCATGATACGGTTCACCTTCTCCTGTCCGTAGCAGTTCTTCGTCTGGAAACGACCCGTCAGTCGTCCGTCCTCCACCTCTATCTGTGTCCCTATCACTTTCACACCAGGGAAGAAAGGTTGTACCCAGTTGTCGATGGACGCACTGACAATCACTACCTCCGCACCAGCAGCCTGCGCCTCCTCTAACGTCCTCACCCCCTCAGGACGCAACAGATGACGATGGGTGTCAGCAAAGCGCCGGCACAGCATATTGAAACGTTCCAACGTCATACCCTTGAAGAAATAGGAGAACACCTTCTGCTTCGCCTGATAGTTGGGATAAAGCCTCAGCTTCATCATCACGATGAGGGGCAGGCGATACAGGAAACCCGCTACGAAGGCAGCCAGTCCCTTGGCGTCAAGGATGAACATCAGCAGGGTGTCCCGACTGGTCAGTGTCCCGTCAAAGTCAAAAGCTACTATCCGTTTCATGGCATCACACGTTTGATGAGTTGATGCAACAGCCACGCAAGGGGTACGGCTGCCGTCAGTGTCAATAGGAAGGTGGGCCAGTAGCCCAGATGATAGGGGGAGATATACACCATCACGAAATGGTGATGGATGAGGTAAAGTTCCAGACTGATCGTCCCCAAAAACGAACAAATGCTGTTCAACCATATAGGAGTGTACAGGAAAAGCTTGGCGAGGAGGAGCAGCAGGGAGATGGTCAGCGGGATATAAATCATCCGCTCCGCAAACAGCGGGAAGCGTCCGTGACGCACCTGTTCAAGATAGATACACGCACTTGCCGTTGCCAGGAAGGTCAGTATGAGCAACCCCCACGCACCTTTCTCCATCTTCTTCTCCGTTCTCACCCATTCCCCACAGTTGATACCAAGAAAGAAGATCGGCACACGACTCCAGAATATCTCAATATGTCCTACTGCCTGATGGATGGGGATGACCCATTGCACACAGATACACCATACCAGCATCAGAACAGGCAGCCAACGCCACGAGGGACTCTTCTGTACCAGCCACATATAAGGTGGTGCCCATAGATAGAGCATCATGATGGCTGGGATATACCAGAATGTCAACTCGTCGTGCAACCAGAAATCCCAGTTGATGGTGATGTCGCCTATCAGGTCTACAATACTGCCTGTCTTCCAGTCGAAACGAGGAATGTAATACAGGGACGACATGATGAGCCACGCAGGGAAGATTCGTAACAGGCGACGTTTATAGAACTGTTTGAAGGAGGGGGTCTTTACCCATGAGAACCAGAGTCCGAGACCACTGAGGAACAAAAACATGTCGACACCGATATTCCCACAGCGACGCAAACCGAAGAAGGCATCATTGCGGGGCAGCTCCACATGGAAGAGTACGATGAAGAGGATGGCGGCACCCATCAGCTCTCCACGATAGCGGCTCAGGTCTTTCCATGTAATCTCGTTTAAACTCATAGTTTAGGACTTGGTATTTGGTCTATTATTTTCTTCACTGCCCACGAGAGGGCGATGGTAGCGATGACATATAGTATCAGTCCATCGTAGATATCCTGTCGCCAGGCTACAGTGATAAAGATCTTGCGGGCAACGGGATGTGCCACAAACATAGCGGCAGAGATACTCCCGAACCAGACACAGAGGCGCAGTAGTTGCTGGGGCATCGTCTTCACGAGAGCGATAGTCCCTATGATTATCACCAAAGGTATCCAGAGCCACGACTGGAAATGGAAGCACATCACGAAGACAAGGAGTGATGTCAAAAGCGTCACACAAGCCCAAAGCCAACGTGACATAGAGAAATGGAATTTGTCTATAGAACGTCCTACGAGGATTCCTGC
>JAEEGH010020950.1_pt1 | contig 13547 bp, 9 predicted proteins | sample 9134181 | NCBI WGS metagenome assembly JAEEGH01 (sample SAMN16246544, study PRJNA631951) | gut metagenome | biome: gut microbiome; feature: rumen; material: DP-attached | host: Bos | place: Iran: Karaj | collected 2018-10
CGGTCTTGCAGCCCAGGTAGGTAATCTCAATCATGTCCTTGCCTTCGGGCATGGTTACAGTAAACTGTCCGTCATAATCAGTGATGGCACCGGTACCTGCACCCACAATTTTGATGGTAGCACCGATGATGGGCTCACCGTCTTCCTGTGAGAGTACTGTACCTGTAACTTTTGTCTGTGCCAGCGCTGCTCCCACAAAAAGGAACAGACTGACGATGAACATCGTTAGTCGTTGTTTCATAAAAATCTCTCTTTTTAATAATTATATGTTATACCTGTAGTCTCAATCTCTTCCTTTTTGTTGGACGTAAGGTCCCATTTCGGGCCTGCAAAATTACTGTATATTATTATAATAGGCAAATAATTTTATCAAAATGGGGTAGTTTTATAACAAAATTTAACCATTTTAATGCAATTGGTATTCAAGAAATCAATATGAAAGCCAAAATTCGCGCTTAACTTACATTTTGTATCGTTAAACGCGAATTTTGATATTAAATTGTTATGCACAAAATATGCAATAATTACCTGATAACCTTGCGGCCTCCTATGATGTAGATGCCCTTGGGCAGGGCCGATGGGTTGGTGCCCATGTTGCGACCATCCAGGGTGTAGATGGTGGTGGGTTCGGTGGCAGCTGGCTTGATGGCCGACTGGATGCCCGAGGTGAGGTTGCCCAGCAGATTCTGGAAGTTGAATGATATCACGCCATCGGTAAGCTTGATGTTGGTTACGGGCTTGCTGGTGTAGTGGATACCATCGGGATTCAGATTGTAAAGCTCGGCGCGGGGCAGCGACTTGTTGGTTAAGCTGTCGTTGCCGGCATAGGGGAACGGGTCGTTGGCGGCATCCTCTACGCTGCTTATCAAACTGTTGTCGGCAGGGATGATGGTGCAGCGCTGGTGGGTGTTATAACCATCGTACGCTGTGGTGTTGTTTACCAGATTGTAATGCCACAGCTCCTCATCGTAGTCTACATGCAGCACCAGCAGTCCGCTACCGGGCAGTGCCTCGTCCCAGCCAGTCTTCTGTCGGTTCTCCAGCAGGTAGTACTCGTCGGGGTGCGCATCGTTGTAGATGATGTAGAAGTCGCCACCGTCGCCGATGGCTTTCATGTCGGTTACCACGGTGTCGTTCTTCAGTACAATGGGCTGTTTCCAGCCGCAGTACATGCGCTCGTAGCTGGTGTAGTTGGCAGGCGAGAAACTGTTACCGTTGTAGCTGCCGCTGCTCATCAGGTCCCACTGGTACATACCAAAGTTGTTGTAACCGGTATCGTACATGTCGGGTATTCCCAGACAGTGGGTAAACTCGTGGCAGATGGTGCCGATACCCTCGATACCGATGGTGCTCTCGCTGCGACCGCGCTTGATCAACTCAGGTCCGCAGGCGTAGGTATCTACAATGGTCTCGTCGAGTGTAAGCTTCTGTCCGTAATCGTTGTACTGCAGGTGCCACTCGTGTGGCCAGATAGTGTTCTCGTCGCCACCGGCAGCCTCGCCAAGTCCTGCATAGATTACAAACACCTGATCCACCTCGCCGTCGCCGTCCCAGTCGTAATCCTTAAAGTTCACGTACTCGTCGGCCATCTGGCAGGCGGTGGCAATCATCAGTCCCGGGTTGGTGTCGTTGCCCTGCGTGTTGGCGCCGTAGTAACCGTAGGTCTTGGGCATGGTAAGGGGGCCGATCACGTCGAAGTCGAGCTCGAACTGACCGTAGCTCTGTGCCAGGAAGTAGTCTTTTACGCTACCCTTGAAACCCAGCTCGCTGGTAAAGCCCACCTTATTCATGATGTCTTTGTAAAGTTCGGGTGTATGGTCGTCGTGGAATTTCTTGTTCTGGAAATCTACCAGCAGAATCAGTCCTTTCTTTTTGCCTGTGTAGGGCTCGTGCTTGCCGCCGATAACTGAACGGGTGTGTGCTGTGGCAGCTTTCTTGATGTTACGTTTCTTAAGTGCCTGGTTTTTGATAGCCTCGCGGGTGGTAAGCTGGTAAATGCCTGGCTGCTGTGTTTCGGTGTAGCAGTCGCCGTTTTCGCTCATCCAGTAGTGTGCATATTCGTCGCCTTTCAGTTCGGCATTAACTTGTGTGCCGTTGGCCAGTGTCAGCTGTTTCCACTGTCCGGGGCGGGCTGGTATACTGTAGGCTGCAGCCACCTGCAAAAGCAATAATACTAATAGGTAAATATGTTTCATTTATGCGATTAATTATAATAAGTAAACAAAAAGATACCGGACATGGTGTGTAGTCCGTGCCCGGTATCCTAAGGTATTATCTCATGCTGTTAGGGCAGCGTAATGATAATCACACCATCGTACTGAGTGTTGTTCCAACCTCCCAGATCTGTGATGTAGTAGTATGGTGCAAACTGGGCTGTCTTAGCATCAAGCCACTTGTTGTGAGCAGGGCTCAGGCTTGACCAGCCGCTTGGGTGACAAGCGTAGATAGGCTGTGCCTTATCGCCCTGGTAGTTCAAACCGATGAAGAAGTCATCGTAGTAGATGATGTTGTCCTCGGTGTAGAACTCTACGTAAGCTGGGCTTGAAGATGCAATCCAGTTACCCCAGTTGTTCGCACCCTCGCTGCTTGCCAGGTACTCCTTGTAAGGAGCCATGATGCGATAGCGGTCGAAGCCCTTGGCCTTCATGATCTCAACGCTAGCGGTAACACCATCAGGATAGTTATCAGATGCTGTGGTCCATGTGTCGGTATAGGTTCCCTTACCGAGTGACTCCCACTCGTAGGCCTTTGATACCTTCATGGTAGCAGCCTTTACAGCACCGATTGATGCGTCGGCATCGCTAAGTGCCAGCGTGAGAGTACCCTGAACACCAACCTCCAGAGGAGAGATGTTAACCTTAACGGTAGTTGCGTTCTCACCAGCGGCAAAGTTGAAGTCTGATACGGTTACACCACCAACAACGGTGCTACCTGCCTTCAGACTGGCTGTTACGCTACCAGTGGCAGCGGCAGCAGTATTGCCACGTACGATTTCTACTTCGAATACGGGATTTGATGCAGGCACTTCAACAGCTGCGAGTGTAGCAGCAGTGAATGATACGCCTGCGTTATTCTGACCGTTGTAGATAGCACCCTCTACGTCCTTGTTACAAGAAGTGAACAGGGCGGCGGCTACAATTGCCATTCCGAATATTTTCTTGCTAATTCTCATAATTATTACTTTTTAGAGGGTTACTTACTTCTTATAGTCGTCTTCTGGGTTCTGATCGGCCTCGAGAGTCATGTTTACATTTCCATCGAACTCGGCCTGTGGGATAGTGAGCACGTTCATGAATGCCTCAGGATCGTCGGTAGGACGTGTAGCCAGCAGAGCAGCTGAAGGCCAGCCCTGAGCGGCAGTACGGCGGAAGCCCTGCTTCAGGCGCTTCAGTGTGAACATACGGCCATCCTCACCCCAGAGCTCAATACGGCGCTGAATCAGGATCTCCTCGAGCAGTGAGCCTGTCTCGTCGGCAGTAGCCGAAGTCTTACCCAGAGCGGTACCGGTCTTGGTACAAGTGTAGTCGGTATCGCGATACTTCATGAAGTTTGTAAGGATAGTACGTGCCTGATCCTCCTGCCCCAAACGGCAAGCAGCCTCGGCAGCAGTGAGATACATCTCCTCAACACGCATGAAGATATAGTCGCCCATCCATGTTGCAACATCGGTGAACTTGAACTTCTCCTGCAGCAGTCCGGCGCTGGTCTTACCGCTTACCCACCAGTCGCGGCGGCCATCGGTAGGATTCATTTTAGCATAGAGCTCCTTGTTAATGCACTTAGGAGCAGACTGACCGTACTTACCAGCCTCGAAGTCCATGTGTGAGAAGAAGCTGGCGTACATACCAACCTGGTCGGCGATGATGCCAGCACCCCACATAACGTCGGCTGCACCTGAATCGTTCATACCTGCAACGCTCTTAGCATCCAGAATTTTGCAACCGCTGGCTGAAATAGCAGCCTCGGCAGCGGTGTAAGCTGTCTGCCAGTCGTTCTCAACCAGTGCGATACGAGCCTGGATACCCAGAGCTACAGCATAGCCGATGTGAGATTTATTCTGCTGCTCGGTGCCCTTCAGCAGGTCGAGAGCCTTCTTGATATCGCTATCAATCTGAGCATAAACCTCGGCGTTGGTAGCACGTGGCTGACCAGTTGTCTCAGGAGTAGTTGGCTCAGTGTAGATAGGTACACACTTCTCGCTCTCGTGACCCTTCAGGGTGCGAGCGAACCACTGCGACAGCATGAAGTAGCTGTAAGCACGGATGGCATAAGCCTGACCGATAGCGTAGTTAACCTCGGCAGATGTACCGCCCATGGTCTCCTCGGCAGCGATGATATAGTTGGCGTTTGCAATCCAGTTGTAGTAAGCGTACCACAGGTCGTAGCTACGCCATGAGTTTGATGCATAACGCTGCTTTACGTTGTAGAGTGCGTCGTACCAGAACCAACCTGAACCCGAAGCACCCATGATGTGGTCTTCACCCATTACCTCGGCACCCAGGTTGTAGGCTGTGATACCAAAGCACTGGTGAGTGTTACCGCCGGTTGACCAACCGGCAGTGTACATCTCACGGTAGATACCGTTCAGGGCCACGAGAGCTGCGTTACCGTTAGCCAGCAGGCCCTGACCCGACATTGAACGTGTAGGGGCTGTCTCGATGCGCTCTTCTGAGCAAGAGGTTGTCAGGAGCATACCGCTTGCCAGCAGTCCAGCGAATGTATATTTGAATATCTTTTTCATATCTTCAATCATTTATATATTTGTTCGTAATCGATGTTTGATTAGAATTTAACTTCGAAACCTACTGTCCAAGTCTTGTTAGGAACGTAAGAATAGTCGGTACTACCAGAGAAGTTGTACTGAGGATCCATACCGTCCAGGTGTGTGAAGAGTGCGAGGTTGTCAACCGATGCGAATACGCGAACGTTGCTCAAACCAGCCTTTGTCATCCAAGCCTTTGGCAGAGTGTAACCCAGTGTGATGTTCTTGATAGCGAAGTAAGAAGCATCAACAAGGTAACGATCCAGATAAGAAGCACGCTTACCGTTGATCTCGATACGAGGAACGTCGGTAATGTCGCCGGGCTTCTGCCAGCGGCGCAGTGCGTTGGTGTGCCATGTGTCGGTAGCGTAAGCAATGTTCATGGCTCCGCTGTACAGGTTCTCGTAAATCTTACCACCGATAGAGTAGGTTGTAAGTACTGACAGGTCGATACCCTTATAGCTCAGGTTGGTAGAAAGGCTACCATACAGATCAGGGATACGGCTGCCCAGGTAGTACTTACAAGCGTTAGCTACGCTGTAGTCAGAAGTGATGTACTCGGTACCAGGCTTCATGTCGCCGTTCTCGTCCTTCTCGTATGCCCAGTACAGCTGTGCACCTGTAGCAGGATCAACACCAGCGCTCTTTGATACGTAGTAGGTACGGATGGGCATACCCTCCTTGTATACACGTGCACCACTTACAATCTGTGGGCTCTCCTCTGTAAGCTTCAATACCTTATTGCTTACGGTTGATCCCATCAGAGTGATGTCCCAACGGAAGTCGCCACGACGGAATGGAGAAACAGTCAGTTCAGCCTCCAGACCAGTGTTGCGCATGTCACCAACGTTAGCATTGTAACCAGAGAAACCGGTTGACAGAGCCATTGGGTACTCCAGCAGCATGTCGGTGGTCTTCTTGTTATAGTACTCAATGCTGAAGCGGAGCAGGTTACCGAACAGAGCACCCTCCAAACCGATGTTGAAGTTCTTGTTCTTCTCCCATGAGAGGTCCTTGGTCTCCAGAGTAGAAACTACAGCACCAATGTTGTTACCGTTGTTCCAACCCAGTGAGTACAGGCTCTGCCACAGGTAGTAGCTTGAGTAACCATTGCTATCCAGGATATCGTCGTTACCCTGCTCACCGTAAGATACCTTGAATGAGAGGTTGTCAACCCATGTGATATCCTTCATGAACTGCTCCTTAGATACGCGCCAGTTAGCACCTAACGACCAGAATGTACCAGTCCAGTTCTTCTTGTAGAAACGTGATGAAGCATCAGCACGCAGTGAAGCTGAGAAGTAGTACTTATCGTCGTAGTTATAGTTAGCACGGCTCAGGAATGAGTTAATGCGGTAGTTGTCAGTGTAAGAGTCGGCCTCGTACATGTTAGCAGCAGGAGCCAGCTCGTAGATACCCTCAACCAGGTTGGTCTTACCAGCTGTGAGGTACTCCATCTTGTAAGCGTAGAACTCGTGACCAGCCATCAAGTCAACATTGTGCTTGCCGAACGAGCGGTTCCAGGTAAGCAGCTGGTTGAATGTGTAGCTCTGAGTGCGGTAGTTATACTTCTGCAGCAAACCGCCGGCAGTAGCCTGGTTACCGTGGTGCATGTTCATGTAGCGCATGCGGTAGCGGCTGTTGTAGTCGAGACCGAAGTTAACAGCGAGCTTCAAGCCCTGCAGCCAACCGGCCTTAGCATCATCAGTACCCAGAACGATACCTGCACGTACACCGGCAGCGTCGCGCTTGTTCTCGGCCTTATCGTCAACCAGTCCACCCAGTGGGTTGAAGTCGTTGTATGAACCGGGACGCTTGGTAGCGTTGTCACCGTAGTCGAGCTGTGGGTTACCGTTCTCATCCAGTACGTTGTTACCGTTCAGGTCCTTAACATACATTGGGAACAGAGGAGAAACGAACTGTGCAGAGTACCATACGTTAGAAGTAGATGTACCATCGTAGTCGCTGAAGTTCGAAATAGAGTGAGTCAGGCTGGTGTTCAAGTTAGCTGAGAACCAGTCGGTAATCTTAGAGTCAACATTTACACGAGCGTTGTAACGCTGGAAGGCAGTAGTCTTCAGCAGACCTTCCTCGTTCAGGTAACCGAGCGACATCATGTACTTGGTCTTCTCGGTACCACCGTTAACGTTGAACTGGTGCTCATGACGGAAAGCGCTGTTACGCTTTACAGCGTCGAGCCAGTCCTCGTTCCAGGCAGCCTGAGCGTCGGTACGAACCTGACCTGTTGAAGGATCGATGATCTGATCCCATGTGTAGTTCTTGAATGGGTTGTAAGCCTCACCACCAAGGTTAGCGCCCATCTGGCTGCGAGCATAAGCCTCACCATCATCCCAGCTCATACCGTTGCTGAAGATGGCCTCGTTTCGCAGTCCCTCGTAAGTGAGCTGTACAAAGTCCTTCTGGTTTACCAGGCTGTAGCGTGGCAGTGCACGGCTCGACCAACCAGCGGTTGAACGCCATGTTACCTGTGCCTTACCTTCCTTACCCTTCTTGGTAGTAATCATGATAACACCGTTGGCACCACGAGCACCATACAGAGCACCGGCAGATGCATCCTTCAGTACGGTCATGCTCTCGATATCGGCGGGGTTCAGCGAGCTCAGTGCACCGTCGTAAGGAATACCATCCACTACGTACAGAGGGCTAGAACTTGCGTTGATTGAACCGAAACCACGGATGCGGATGCTGGGATCAGAACCAGGCTGACCAGATGCAGATGTCATCTGTACACCTGATACGTTACCCTCAAGACCCTTAGTTACGTTTGTAATAGGACGAAGCTCCAGCTTCTCGCTATTTACGTTCTGAGCCGAACCAGTGAACGAAGATTTCTTAGATGTACCGTAAGCTACAACTACAACCTCGTCAACCACCTGAGCGTCGGTCTTCAGGAATACGCGCATGCCGTTCTTTGCCTTAACGGTCTTGCTCTCGAAACCCAGATAGCTGATCTCCAGCTGATCCTTGCCTGCAGGCAGGGCTACGGTGAATCGACCATTCACGTCGGTCAACATACCAGTGCTGGTACCAACCACCTTAACGGCAGCACCGATGATGGGCTGTCCGTCTTCCTGTGAGAGTACTGTACCAGTAACTTTTGTCTGTGCCAGCGCTGTGCCTACAAACAGGAACAAGCTGACGAAAAACAACGTTAGTCTTTGTTTCATAAATTCTCTCTTTTTGTTAATTAATAATGTTTATAACTTTAAAATTCTCTCTTTCAAATACTGGTAGTAGCTGGTTATTTATGCAATAACTATTAATTTTGCACGTTTTTGCCACTTTCGGGTTGCAAAAATAACGTATAATCTCTAAATAAACAAATAATTTTATTAAAAAGGGGGTATTCTATAACATATTTTAACTGTTAACGAGTGTTACTTGACCCAAATCAATGTGAAAGTAGAATTTAGTGGTTAACTTACACTTTGTAAACTGTAGGTTTGGTTTTGATGATAAATTGTTATGCATAAAATATGCACTTTGTTAAGATTTCTTCTTTTTGTTCACGTTCAGTGGTGTGCTTTTGGGGTAGGCGATGGTGTAGGCGGTGTCGAGGGCGCGCAGGTCTATCTGGTAGTAGCTGATGCCTGTGCGTACGGCTACGATGGCGCGCAGCAGTTCGCGATGGGGGCGCGGGTAGAGGCCAGGCGGTGGGAGCTGGTCCCAACCGGCCTGACAGCAAAGGTGGCATACTTGCCAGATAAACTCGGGGGTGGCCTCGCCACCAAACCATAGTTGCAGTACCCTGCGGATGCAAAAGCGCTTGCAGTGCAGATGGCAGTAGCGGCGCGTGCGGCGCAACAGCCGCCACAACGCCACAAACGTTTCTTGTGTGTTATCAATCGTATTCATAATCGTTTTTGTTTTTGGGGCACGGATTACACGGATTTACACGGATTAATTAAGTCCTCGGATGATAATAATTCGTGTAATTCGCGAAATTCGTGCCAAGAAAAAATCCGTGTAATCCGTGTAATCCGTGCCTCAATAAATTACTTGTTTGTTTTAACGTAGTGGGCTGAGGTTTCGTCGTAGGCGATGTGGCCGCGGGCTTGCCAGGTGCGCAGGGTGCTGTCGCCGGGACCGGGGCGGCCGGCTTGTTGGCGCATCTGCAGATACTGCTCGCGGGTAAACTCATCGGGTAGCAGCTCCAGCAGGTTCTGGGGACCCGAGTGGCGCTGCAGTTCCTGTTCGTCGTTCAGTTCCTTCTCAAGCTGGGTTCCAAAGTACAGCATCTTGCACCATAGGTTATACTGCTCGCTCCAGCGCACAAACTCGGCTATCGATTTGTCCCACCGGTAGCCATGGGCCACATACAGCACCATACCCTTAAGCCAGGCTATCACGTTGGCACGATACGACAGCACACGGTAGGCCTCGCTCTCGTACAGACGGGCGGTGTCGGCATTCTCCTGCTTCAGGTCAAGTGCCAGCTTCCGGGCTTGCGGGCACTCTATCAGTCCGTTGGCAGCATCCAGACGGTCGATATAGGGTTTGAGCTCGGCGGCAAACCGGTCGTCGTAGATGCCCAGGATGGGTGCCTCGTCGTCGTCCTCGATGGGACGGATAATGGTGGCCACGTCCAGTCGGCTCACCGTGCCATCGTTCACCATCTTATAAAAGAACTTGCGCGCGTTGGGTGGGGTGGTGCTGGCGTTGAAGTTCCAGCGCAGCGGTGCTATGCCCGATACGCTGTCGGCACCCACACGCTCCTGACCTGCCATCGAGTTGTCGAAAGCCTTTCGTATCAGCAGTCCCACCTCGTCGGCCTTATGGCTCGATGTCACCTTCTTCAGTGCCTCTACCTCGTCTACGATGGTGTAGATATAGCGCTCGCCGTTGTTGTTGGCATCCACCACGCGCTGGTTAAACACGGCATCGGTCAGGTTGTCTATCAGCATCTGAATGCAGATGTCGGCGGGGCGCGGGTCCTTCTTCTGCTTGCCAGTGGGGTTCTTCTGTTTCCACTCGGCCTCGCGCTGGCGACTGAGCAGGTCGCGCTGGCGTATGTCCTCCATGATATACTCGATGGGCTTTTTGATCGAGCCCTTACCCACGCTCTGTCGGCCCACCAGCAGGTTCATAAACGTGGCCTCGTGATCCACGTTGTCCCAATAGCGGAAGTGTACGCCATGCAGATGGGCGCCCAGGGCAGGAAACACGGCACTGGCCACAGCGGGCTTGTAGTACCACGGCACGTTGCGGGTTAGCAGTTTTATCAATGGCGGCAACCGCTTGGGCATGGGTGGAGGCGTGCTTACGGTACCCCCGCAGGCCTTTACACCTTGCTGCTCCTTGAGTGCCTGCAATACCTGTTTCAGGCGCAGGGGCATGCCGCGTCGGGGCTCTTTCAGGGCGTTTTCGAGTGTGTGCAGGTATTCGGTGCGGTCGGCATCGGTGCAGGTGCCATCGGGTGCAGCCCAGTAGTTGGGTACGATGGCCTGCAGGCCCTCCAGACTGTAGCCGCAGATAGAGCGCAGGGTAACGGCCAACTCGAAGGTGAGTGCGTTCCTATCGCCCACCACCGGCAGCTTGCCACCGTTAAACAGCTCCCAGTACTTGGCAATAATATCGCTATACGCCATGCCGTTGTAATTTTTTTGCAACGGAATACAGGACTTTAGGATTTTTCCTTCGAGGGAATTGTCAACAGAATCAGTCTTGTTAGTCCTGTTGTCCGTTCTTGCGTCCCCCCGGTAGCAAGCGAGCGGAGCTCGAGCGGCTAAATCAATCTCAAAGATGGCATCATCCAGATAAATAAGCTGCTCGGTGCCGGTGGTGAAGAACACGCGGGTGATGTCCTTGGCCTGGGCATCGTAGTCCACGCCTAGCAGCTGGGCGGCCCACTGCAGGTTCTCTACCTGCGACATGTGCGGCCGTCGGGTAAACACCAGGTGGTAGCCACAGCCGCGGGCACTCTCCTCAAGCATCCCTAAGCCCAGCTCATCCTTCTTGTCCAGGATGCGATCGCGAACGGCGGGCATCTCTTCGGCCGATAGGTGGTCGATATCCATACCCACGGTATTGCTCATACGGGTGCTGCCGCGCAGTGTGCCGTCGGCATTGGGCAAGCAACTGTAGTTCATCTGCACCAGCCGGTGCTTCAACGTCTCGTTGCCGCTGCGGATGGCGGCCATCAGTTGCTGCTGTTCGTTACTGCCGCGCAGGGCCATATACTCTGCGCGGGTGGTTACGGGGCGCATCATTTTCACCCCGTCCTTTAAATAAATAATGTGTGTGCTCATAACTAATGTTCAATGTTCAATGGTCAATGGTCAATGTGTTACACCCGGTCGATGATCTCATCGTCGGTGGCATAGCTGGGTTCGAAGAAGTGTTCGGCCTCCCATTGGCGACGGGCTACCAAACCGGGCAACTTGCGACCGCCGGCATACACCCATCGTTTAAACTGGCGCTGGATGGCAGCCTTGCTGCCGCCTTGGCGGATGGTTTTGAGTAGGGTTGACTGCTTCAGCCGTCCGATGCCCACGTTAAAGGCAAACGATGTGAGTGCCTCTAGTTGTGCCTCGGTGCGTGCCACGTGCAGGCGTCGCACCTGTCGCATCACCTCGGTGGCATCCTGTAGCAGCCAGTCGCGAGCCTGCTGGGGGCTGATGCGGTCGCCCATGCGCACACCGCGTGTGTGTCCGTAGCCGATGGTAGGCACGCCGCCCTCGTCGCGATAAGCGCTTAGTCGGCATCCCTCCATCTCCATCAATTTCTGTAAAAGTGTGTCTGATATCTGCATAGTCTCAAAGGTTAGGGTATCCCAATTGCGAGTTAAGGTACTTCAGTCCGGCCATGGTCCACGTCATGTACACTTTGATTTTGCGCTTGCCTTTCAGCGAGTAGTCGATGTGTGTACGTTCGGCGGTGTAGCCCCTACCCAGCAGGTGTTCGGCCAGGTGCCATCGGCCGTGGGCGCGGTACTGAATGTTCATGTCGGCCAGCACGGCATTAAAGTCGCGGGTGTTCATGTTAAACGTCTTGGCCACCTGCGTGGCGGTGAGTGTATCCTCGGCAGGCTCGTTCAGCATGCGCAGTCCCGTACCCACAATCTCATCCGCCATTGCCAGTATCTGTTTCTGAACGCCCAACGATGGAAGTTTTCTTAGGCACGGATGACACGGATTAACACGGATTTTTTCTTGGCACGAATTTCGCGAATTACACGAATTATTATCATCCGAGGACTTAATTAATCCGTGTAAATCCGTGTAATCCGTGCCAAAATCCAATCTCTCAAGTTCGAGTTCTTCCCAGCGCAGAACCAATCGGGCGCGGGCCTCGTCGTTAAACTTGGTGGCTATGTACAGGCACTCGGTCTTGGTTAGCTGGTAGCAGGGCATCAGTCGACCTCGACTGTCGGTATATTCAATCAATCGAAAATTTGATTGATTAACTTTCTGCCACGCGGGTTCCATTTTTCGGATGGCCGCCATTACGTGACAGTGCTGCTTACCGGTTACTTCAGCTATTTCCAGCGAAGTCATCATGTGTTGGTTCTCGTTTACTGTTTTAATAATCATTGTTTCCATAATTGTGTGTATTTTAAATTGTTAATAATATTTTTTTGTCTAAGAATAAAATCCGCTCGGCCGTTCCGAGTCGGGTTGGTGTGGCAGTAAGATTGAGATCGCGTTGTCGTTGTTTGCGGTGGCAAAAGTAGGCAATAAAAAAACACGCTCCAACCTCTTGGAACGTGTTTCAGAAACTCTTGACAGAAACTCCTGTCGATAGCAGAAATTCTGCTGCCCAACTTTCTGCACAAACAGAAACTCTGCCGCTAAACTTGCAGTAACTCGCGCAACTGCTGTAACAATACCAGCTCGCGCTGGGCTGCACCGTTGGCGGCCCACTTATCCACACTCTTGCGCATGTAGGGGTGGTTGCTCACCGTGCGCTGGATGGTGCCATTGGTGCAGCGGTGATCGAAGCCTGTCGGCAGCTGCATCAGCTGTACCCGGCGCTCAAACTCATTCATGTTGTCGGTGCCGTTGCAACAGTCGCGCATTACGCCGTAGGCCACTGCCCAAGCCGATGATGCCCAAAACAGATGATCGCACTGTGCCACAGCCTTGGCAAGCAGTTCATACTGGTCGGGCTGATGCTGCTCCTGTTCTGCCTTGAATCGGCGAATCACCTCACCACAGTGGCTCACCGATACATGCGGCGCACTCAGGTTGCACACCATGCGCCCGCAAAAACGCACGTTCATGTCGGCCGTTAGTTCGCGTGGCTGGTACTTCGGGTTGGCAGGCAGCAGCCAGTGGCGCCCCGTGTCGTCAACGTAATACACCTTCAGCACCTCGGCGCCGTCGATGCTCACCATCACCACTTCGCCGCAGTGCACCCGCTGTGTACTCTCTATCAGCAGCGCATCACCACTGTAAATGCCCACGCCTGTCATCGAGTCGCCCTCGGCATTCACGATAAACACCTGCCGGCCACGCGTCAGCATGCTGGGCAGCAGCACCATCTCGGGTGGCAGCTCCCCCATTTCGCCAGGCAGTCCACAACTAACTCCCACTTCGTAGTAAGGCACGGGTGTGTCGCACACCATTTCCATCGGCCACTGACCGATGCTACAACAATTTCTCATGTCGATTAATTCTTTAAAAGTTTTATTTCACAATATAATCCATAGTCGGCGCCGTTCCACAGGTCGCCAAACGGCTGCAAAGATAATAAAAACCTTCGCACCTACCAAAAACTGCAGGTTATAATTAAGAGTTTTTAGGAATAACAAATTCTGCTATCT
>JAEEGH010020951.1_pt1 | contig 13547 bp, 8 predicted proteins | sample 9134181 | NCBI WGS metagenome assembly JAEEGH01 (sample SAMN16246544, study PRJNA631951) | gut metagenome | biome: gut microbiome; feature: rumen; material: DP-attached | host: Bos | place: Iran: Karaj | collected 2018-10
GACCTTGATCTTCATTTACCGTCCCTGTTGATCGGTGGAATGGAAAACGTCGCCTTCGCGCCTTCGCCGGGCGCGCTTTCTATCGTGAATTCGCCCTCGAGCGATTCGATGCGTTCGCGTATTCCGAGGAGTCCGTAGTGGCCCTGCGCGAACGACGGGGCGGTTGCGGGATCGAAGCCGGAGCCGTTGTCGCGTACGGAGAACTTCGCCCTGCCGTCATCTATCGCCCCGGCGATCCACACCTTCGTCGCGCCGCCGTGGCGCACGCCGTTGAGGACCAGCTCCCTGACTACGCGAAGGACTGCGTGCGCCGTGTTGTCCGTCAGGCGCGACCTAGGCACGTTGACGCGCAGTATCACCTCCACTCCCCTCAGGTGCGGCAGCAGCGTCTGGCGTATCGCTTCGTTCATGCTGCTTGCCTCAAGCGCCCTGTTGCGCAGGTCCCACAGGCAGTTCCTCAGCTCGTCGCGGCACGACTTCAGCGTCCTTGCGGCGATTCCCAGGTGCTCGCACATGCCGTGGCCGTTTTCTTCCGCCAGCTTTTTCGCGGTGTCGATCTCCAGGGATATGCCCGAAAGCGTCTGTGCGAGGGAGTCGTGCAGCTCGACGGCGAGACGGGTGCGCTCCTCGGTCTTCAGCTTTGCGGCGACGTGGCCGATCTGCTCCCTCATCAGCTGCCGCCCCTTGCGCGCGGCGAGCCTCCTGAGAGAAGTGTTCCAGGCGGTCACGGCGACGAGCATCGCGAGAAGGGCGCCGATGACGGTGGCGAGCTTCGCCGGCGTCCACCATGCCGGACGCCTAACGACGGTGATGTCGGAGGGCGTCCTCAATATGATCGTGAAGCCCCTGAGCCTCGGTATCGCCGAAGTGCGCTCCGGCGCGTCCACGTCAAGTGCGCACGTCCCCGACACGTCGACCACGGTGCCCTCCTCCAGACCTTCCAGCACGACCGGCAGTGCGCTCGCGTCCACGTAGACGGGGCAGCCGTCGCAGTCCAGCAGCATGCGTCCCTCGGGGTCGTTCTCGGGCATGGACCGGATCGTCCCGTTCACGCGGATTGGGCGCCCGTAGTATTCGCAGTTGACCTTCCGCCGTCCCTGTGCGTCCTGCGTGAGCTCGCGCGGGGACACGGTTACGGGCTTCTCGTCCTTGTACGCCGGGCCGTCCAGCTTCGTCCATTGCGCGTTGAACAGCGTGCGCTTGAACAGGTCCGTCTCCTCCAGGCCGGACGCCTCGACGCACTCCCCGTAAGACGGCAGGCTCGTGTCCGCCAGGTTCACGGACACGAACTCGCCTCTGTCCGTCTTGAGGATCACGCGCCTTGCGCGCTTGCGCACGGCGACGACGTGTCCACGGATGCGCGTCTTTGCGTCGGGCGCGTCTTCGAGCGGGCGGATGCTCTCGACGCCGGAGATCTTGAATATGCGCCCGGAGTAGAGGCGCGGGCTGTGGTCGAAGGGGACCATCACGCCGGTGACTTCGACGGGCCTGCCGATTAGCGCTTCCATTCTGTCGAACGCCCCCGCGTCGAATACCGGGGCCGTGGTGAAGACGCCCCGCCCATTGGACGCCTCTATCATGAAGAGCATGTAGTCGGGGTCGGTTTCGTTGAAGATGACGTCCTTAAGCACGCCCTTGAAGCGCGCCAGCTTGTAGTCGCAGGAGCCGTTGAGCATCGCGTCGTTCGTGAGCTCCCTCGGAGTCGGCGCCTCGCCGCGCGATGCGAGCTCGTACGAGTCGAGGACGGCGAAGTTGCGCCCGTAGACGTTCTCCCTGACCTCCCCGGCGAAGCGCGCCGTATCGCCGGGCATCGGCAGGACGGAGGGCCGAACCTCGTCGGACGTGCACACGAGGACGGCTCCCGAGGCGTCCTCCGCCGCGATGTTGACGCGCCTGTCGAAGTTGTTGGTGCAGACGTATGTGACGACGGCGGAGAAGTCGAACTTCAGCCCTGCGCCGTCATGCGCAGTCAGCGCCCGCGCGAGCGAGGCGGCGTCGTGCGCAGGCTCCCCGGCGCAGACGCGGGACGCCAGCGCGGCGGCGACGGCCGCAAGAGTGAGTATTCCGTGAAACTTCATCGCATGCAGATTATACCACGGCGTGCGCATGAAGGACAAGACCTCGGCATACCCCCAATTCTATGGGTGTCGCGATGGGCCCGGAAACTGGTATAATTTGCGGCGTGCGGTGCGAAGGGCGCCGCGCGGCAAAAAAAAGGAGGCGTTGAAGATGAATACGACACGCAGGGCGTTCACGGTGCTGTTGGCGGCCGCTTCGCTGGCAATCGGACTTGGCGGCTGCGCCACGGCATCCCGCAGGAGCGCATCAAGGACGGAGATGATCCGCGAAAAGCTCATGTCGTCCGACAGGAACTATGTGTTCGTCGCCATGCACCGCGGCGATTGGAGGAACTTTCCCGAGAACTCGAGGGACGCGATACTCTCCTGCATCGCGCTCGGCGCCGACATCGTGGAGCTGGACGTGCAGATGACGAAGGACGGACGCTTCGTCCTCCTCCACGACGACAGGCTCGACCGCACCACCACCGGCAAGGGGAAGGTCTCTGAGCATACGCTCGCCGAGATAAAGAAGCTGCGCCTCAAGTCCAATCAGGGCGGGAAGGACGCCAAGGCCACCGACTACGAGGTTCTCACCCTCGAGGAGGCGCTCGCCCTTGCGAAGGACCGGATTCTCGTCAACATAGACAAGTTCACGCAGAATCCGTACGAGATACTCCAGGCAGTGGACAGGGCGGGCGCGATGCGCGGGGTGCTGGTGAAGTCCACCTTGCTTCCCGGCGAGGCGAAGAAGATGTTCCGCGAATACTGGAGCCGCGTGGAGTCGGGCGAACTCCTTCACATGCCTGTCGTCCAGTTCTGCTGGAAGCATGACGCCCACGCGGACCGGATGATGCTGGAATGGCTTGCGACGGAGCCTCGAAAGGCCTCGATGTACGAGTTCTGCATGGAGTCGGACAAGGGCTCCGCCAAGCTTGAGAAGATACGCGTCGCGCCGGGTTCGCCCAGAATCTGGATCAACACGATGTGGGACGTGCTCAACAACGGTCGCGGCGAGGTGCGCGGCTTCACCAATCCGGCTGAGACTTGGGGCTGGAGCCTTGAGCAGGGCGCGACGATGCTCCAGACCGACTACGGCGCCGAGCTGCTCGTGTACCTGAACAACATCGGCAGACATACGCTCTGAGGGACGCTAAATGGGCTTCTTTTCACCAGCTCCCGCCCGTATTGCGTCCGCCTCTGCGGATGAGATAGGGCGTCGCTTCCGCCTGATCCGCATCCGGCAGATCTCCATAATGCTCCTCGGCTACGCGCTTTTCTACGTATGCCGTCTTGCGTTCTCCGCAACGAAGAAGACGATGATCGAGGAGGGCGCCTATACGGCGCGCGAAATCGGCTACGTAGGCTCCGCGCTGCTGGTTGCCTATGCAATTGGCAAGCTCGCGTGCGGGTTCCTCGCGGACCGCGCCAACATCCGCCGCATGTTCGCCTTCGGGCTGTTCGTGTCGTCCCTCGCCACAATGACGGTCGGCTTCCACGTCCCCGCCGCCATGCTCATGGTCGTCTGGTTCGTGAACGGCCTCGCCCAGGGCTCCGGCTCGCCCTGCTGCGTCGTCTCGCTTGCCCGCTGGTGGCCCAATCGGTCCCGCGGCACCTTCTACGGCATATGGAGCTGCTCCAACAACCTTGGCGAGGCGATCGCCTACGTCGTGACGAGCGTCGTCATGGTGAAGGTCGGTGAGGCTTGGGGCTCCGACCTCGCATGGAGAAGCGGCTTCTGGGGCGCGGCACTGTTCGGCTTCATAGGCGTCGCGCTCATATCGGTGTTCATGCGCGACTCACCGCAGTCGGAGGGGCTGCCCTCCGTCGCCGAGTGGGAGGGCGAGGTCAAGGACGAGGCGGAGCGCAGGACGGCCGGTGACGTGGGGCGCGGGCAGCGCCTCGCGCTCACGAACTGGGCCGTCTGGATGGTGGCGCTCGCCGGCGGGTTCTTCGCCATGAGCCGGTACGCGATAATAGACTGGGGCATCTTCTTCCTTGAGGTGAAGAAGGGCTACGCGACGGAGACCGCCGCGTGCATAATAACGCTCAACTCGATAGTGGGGGCCGTCTCCAGCGGACTGTCGGGCATAATATCCGATCGCCTCTTCAAGGGAAGCCGCAACGAGCTCGCCCTGATGGCGGGCGTGCTGAACGTGACGGGGCTGTCCCTCATGATGCTGGTTCCCGTCAAGTGCATCTGGCTCGACGTCGCGGCAATGGTGTGCTTCGGACTCGCCGTCGGCGTCCTGCTGACGTTCCTGGGCGGGCTTATGGCCGTAGACCTCGTCCCGCGCGTTGCGGCGGGCGCGGCGCTTGGCATCGCCGGGATGGGCAACTATTTCGGTGCGGGCATACAAAGCGCGTTGTCCGGCCTCCTTGTCGGGCGCGACGCCGCGACCGGCAGGGCGTATCTCCTTGGGCACACCTTCGCGAACGGCTACACGATCGACTACCTGGCGGTCTTCTGGATTGGCATGGCGACACTGTCCGTCCTGTGCGCGCTGACCGTCTGGAAGGCGAGGCGCTAGACACCACCCCCAATTCTAGGGGGTGGACGAATGGCGCTATTTGAAGTAAAATTGACTTGTAAAAACGCTACTGGAATGTTCTGCCGCTGTCGGGCGGCCGCGGCGGAAAAACAGGCAAGGAAAGTGAGGCAAAAGATGGAAAAGAAAGTCTGGCTGGCGAGATTAGCATGCTCGGTTGCGCTCGGCCTCTTGTGCCGCGGCGCCTATGGCGGGGTCGTAGACCTCGACGTGCCCACGGACTATTCGAGCGGCGGCTTCTACCGCTACTGTCCGGCGACCCTGGTTGAAGGCGGTGTCCGGCACGTCTTCTACTGCAAGAACACGACAGCCAACCAGATCGTAGACTCCATCTACCATGCGACGGTCGACGCCGCAGGCAACCTCTCGGACGAGTCTGCGGTGCTCGACCCTGCCGACTCGACGGGCACAGCGTGGGACTCGTACCACGTCTGCGATCCGTCCGTGATCAAGGGCGCGTTCGTCTACAACGGCCACACATACAACTACCTGATGGCCTATCTCGGCGTCCAGGGCAGGGTCGGCGACACGGCGTCCGACGGCTACAGGGCCCAGAACAACAAGGTCGGCCTCGCGGTGAGCGACAGCCTCGACTCGGGCTGGGTGCGGATGGGTTCCGGCGCCGTGGTTGTGACCGACATGAGCGGCACCTGGGGCGTCGGCCAGCCGAGCCTCGTCAGCCTCGACAATGCCGGCAAGGTGGCGCTTTTCTACGCGGGCGACTACGGCACGCGCATGCTCGCGCTCGACTTCACCGATGCCGCCAAGACCGCCGCGTCGCTGACGCAGAAGGTTGGCAGCGTGGGATCGCCCGTAAGCAGGAACGGAGTCAGCGACCTCGCCGGCACGACCACCCAGATGACGATCACCAATGCGGACTTCGCCTACAATCCGTCCACCGGTCGCCTCTACATGATCGCTGATACGCCCGACAGGACCGACTCCTGGTACGACGACGGCGGACAGGGCCTCTACATCACCAAGGCCGTCACCGTCTACGGCTGCACGCTTTACGCTCTTAATGCCAACTCTGTCACAAACGCAAGCTGGCACCAGCAGATGCGCATCCAGCCCGCAGACCTGAACGACTCCACCCTCGCCACCTCCGCCCGCGTAACCAATTCAGGACTCGTCCGCACGCCCTATGGCGACATCGCCGAGAAGACTGCGATGGTCACCGTCGCAAACGTAGTCCCCAACGCGCTCTACACCTATCGCTTCATGCCGGTTGACTGGAGCGTCAAGGAGACGGCGAACGACCCGTATATCCAGTCCGTGAGACTGAACACCTACATCAATACGGGCTACTATCCGAACCCGACGACGCGCGTCGAACTTGACTACGCCCTTGTGGAGCCGGGCGACGACGCCGAGACCTCCCAGGCGCGGATTATGGACAACGGCGGCACGAGCTCGACCTTGCCGATGACATTCTACATCGCCGGTCAGCCAGGAAGCGGTTCTCTCTCCACCAGCTTTTTCTTCGGCGACCATACGAGCGGATGGGACGGAACGCTGACGACGCAGAAGGGAACGTCAACCGCCCGCAAGAACTACCTGGACGAGGTTAGGCGTACGGCCATCATCGACAATCCGAACAAGACGGTCGCATTGGCGCAGAACGGGACGCGCATATGGGAATGTGCCAGAACCGATTTCACATTCAACAATACCTCGAAGTACCCGCTTGGCCTTTGCGCGGCGATCGGCAACCAGTACGGTACGTCGGCGGATCGCAAGTGCAAGATGCGCGTCTACGGCCTCAAGATCTACGAGTCGAACGTGCTCGTTCACGACTTCGTGCCCTATCTCCAGGCGGGATGGCCGGGGCTTCGCGACACCAAGACGGGGCGCTTCGTCTCCGACGACCGCGTCGACGCCTTTGCGCCGGTCTACGGAGGGAACATCGAGTCCGGCGACGATCCGTTCATCGCCTCGGCTGGACACAGCGTCGTCAACACCCGCTACTTCCCCCAGCCCAGGACGAAGATCGAGGTCGACTTCGCGTTGGCGGAGGACAACGGGCAGGGAACGTCGATTCTGAGCGAGATTGCCAGCGGCCATCCCAGCGTCCATCTCTACGTACAGAACACGGCGGAAAAGTACCTTGCCATCGGTTTCGGTGACAGTTGGAACGTCCACAACGATATTCGGTTTACGAGCGGCGTCCGGCGCCGCAAGGCCATTATCGACGGTCCAAACGGCACCCTCGCCATCATTACCGGAGCGACGACCAATAAGATAAAGACCGGTGTCGCCGACATTGTGAGAACGGGTCCTTATCCAGTCGGAATGTTCGCATGCATCACCAATGCCGCGAGCGACCTCTATTCCATGGAGTCGAAATCAAAGATATACAGCTGCCGCATCTGGATCGACGGCACTCTCGCCCATGACTACAAGCCTTGCGTGAAGGGCGGCGTCGCCGGCTTCAAGGACCTCGTCGACGGCGCCTTCGTCATGAGCGAGGCGAAGACCGAGGATGAACGACTGTCCTACGGCGGAGACGTGATCGTCGAACCCGACGACGGCTATCTCGAGGCCAGCGGCATCAATCAGGTCATCGACACGGGCTACAAGTGCACGACCAAGACGCGGATCGAGGCGGATTTCGCCCTGACGACGATCAAGAGCAAAGGCGAGGTCGTGGATGGCAAGACGCTCTCGAACAACACGGCGCTTTTCGGCGTCTGGGGCGACAAGGTCAACCTCGGGTTCTACAACAACGCCGCACATACGTATTCCTGGATGGGTCAGACGAATGTAACCGACTGGACGGATTCCAAGTTCAAGGATTCCCTGGCCCGGCGTACTGTCGTCATCGACGGCCCTTCCGCCAAGCGCATGCTGATTACGGAGGGTTTCACGAACAAGGTTGCGTCCATGAAGTGGGGAGGTAATTTGAGTGGTCAGTATTCGCTCCCGATCTTTACGCTCCGGAACGCCGGTACCATCCGCAGCGACTTTTATCCGTTCGTCAAGCTGTATGGCTTCCGCATCTACGAGGACGGCGTTCTCCAGAAGAATCTCGTCCCCTGCGTGAAGAACGGCGTTCCAGGACTTCGCGATGCTGTTTCGGGCGGATTCTTGACTTCTGTAGATGGTGCGTACCTGCCGACCGCAGGCGGTGATATCGAGCTGATCGGCGGCGAGGAGGGCGCGTATATCGAATCGGACGGCACGCAGGCCATTTCGACGGATTATCGCATGAAGAACACATCCCGTGTCGAGGCCGACTTCCAACTGCTTGGAGACATGTGGAACGGATCGGTGGTCTTCGGCGCGAACGCGAGGGGCGAGAATCGTGTCCTCGGCTGTTATTTGAACAGCGACTTCAAGCACATGCTGCTGCTGGGGCTCTACGGTTCGACATGGGCGGTGCAGAACGTCGGCTCGAACGACCTTCAGCGCCACACGGCGGTCATTGACGCGCCGAACAGGCAATTCTGCCTGATTTCCGGCTCGACGACAAACACCTTCGCGATACCGAACAACTACTCAAGCGCAACGACTGCGGCGGATCCGCTTGCACTTTTCGGCTGCATTACAAACGGTGTCATTTCGCGTGCGACACACGCCCGCGTGTATGCCTTCCGCATCTACGAGGACGGGGAGCTGAAGCACCATTTCCTGCCGTACTGGAATGGCGAGGAGGCCGGCTTCTACGATGTCGCCGATCCAGACGACCCGGTCAAGCTGAAGATCGGCGGCCATCCGCTGAAGATCGGCGGCAAGGGCTGGGGCGCGGATAACGAAGTCTTCTTCACGAAGCCGGAGAATATGCGCATTCCGTACGGCAAGACCCGTCAGTATTCCGCCTTTGCGCCTGGCGCGGTGGCGTACCAGTGGTATTGCGACGGCGAGGCGATTGAGGGTGCCACGGGCAGGACTATTGATGTCGAGTGGAGGGCCGAGCCGAAGTCCGCAGTCTATACGGTCAAGGCGACATTCAACTCATACGGAGCCACTGTTGAATCCGAGGCGTCGGCTACGGCCAGCTTCAATCCGCGCGGATTGTACATCTACTTCAGGTAGTCTCGCTCAGAGGGGAAGTATGCGTCGAAGGGAGTTCATTGGGTCATTGGTCATTGCGGGGACGACGGGCCTGCTGCCATCCGGCAGGTCCTTCGCCGCAGATGCCCCGCCGCCGGCCGCCGAGTTGAAGGCGACCTGCGTCTCCGACGCGGGAAGGGACGTTCTCCAACGCGAAATCAACGCCGTTCCCGTCGCGGTTTGCGCCTCGTATCTGCGGGACGAAGCCGCCGGGCGCGCCGCCTGTGCGAAGTATCCGGCGCTGGAGCGCCTCGATGCGACGCTGCCGCACGTGATGGAGGAGGCGCGCACGGCGCTCGTCGAGGACAAGCCCGCGGTCTGGCTCGTCTACAACATGGGCGTCGTGGTGAAGACGCATGAGTCTCTCTTCACCATCGACTTGTGCCATCCACGAGCCTGGCAGTATGCGAAGGAGTTCGACTTCGCCGTCATCACGCACAACCACCTCGACCACTACACGCAGAAGTTCTACAACGAGATGAACGGCCGTCTGCACAAGACCGTCGTGAGCAATTTCCTGGACAACTACGGGGCTTTCTTCCACAAGGGCGTCGGCGGCTTTTCGAGAGGCGAGAGGACGTACAAGTTCAAGGATGTCGTCGTTCGTACCTGTCAGTCGGACCATAACGAATACCTGACGGGCTTCACGATGCCGGTTGAAATCGACTGCGGCGGCTTCACGATATTTCACGTAGGCGACACCGCCAACGTCACCGAGCTGCACCCGTTGCACACGCCCGATCTCTGGATCCACCACTGCCGCTGCTGGAAGCGCGAGACAGGTCCGGGCGCGGCGCACCTGCGCCCGAAGCTGACGGTCGTTGCGCATCTGCACGAGATGCAGCATCCGTGCGGCCGCGCCAGATGGACTTTTGCAGACGGCGACGCGGCGAAAGAAGAGTCCGAGAAGGCAGGCGTGCCCGCCGTTGTTCCGTTTTGGGGCGACAGGATTGCATGATTCCGAAAGCATAGAAAGGAAAGGACAAGCTATGACATACAAGAAACTGTTCATGATGGTCTGGTCCGTGGCGTTTGCCTTTGCAGCAGGTGCCGATACTTATACCGATGCCAAGGGCGTAACGTGGACGTATACTGAACACGATGTGCAAAATCACTATGTCACGTTTGTCAATGGCTCTGGCGGTAGTGCTGTTGCCTGCGTTCCAGACCCGGGCAATCTCGTAATGGACTATGCCGACATTCCATGGACGTTCAAGAAAGATGACATCACATATACTGTGAAGATAATCACCAATCGCGCGTTCCTCAACTGCAAGAAGATGTACGGCACGTTGAGAATTCCGAGCAGTGTGGCGCGTATTAAGGGCGGCTACACGTTCGCGGACAACAAGGTCTTGACCAATCTGATTGTGGCCGCCTCGGTGCCGATTGAAGGCGACCATCTTTTCAAGGGCTGCAACAGCATACAAACAGCCAGAATCGGGAATGAAGTCAGCACAAGAGGCCTGTTCAATGCGTGCAACAGCATGAAGCTCGTCCTTTTCGGGCCGAACGCCGTGCGTACGACTACGAATGACACAGGTAGTGTTGAGTCGTTCGTCAATGCGGTTTGCTCCAATTGCAAGGTGTTCTGCCCGGCTGGTTCTTCGTGGGATTCGTATGTTCCTGGCGGACGGGGCGTCGAGAAAGTGCGCTATGGCGCGGAATATGACTTGAATATCGAAGTTGACGAGACGGCGAAGATGCTCACGGCGACGGTCGCATCCACGAACGCGCTTGCCGCCGTGCTTGATTCCGCGCCGTATTTCAAGTCGGGGTTCGGCCTTGACACTCGAATCAACGTCACCAATGCGCTCGACATTGCCGATGGGCTGATAACTCCCGGCAAGCTGGCGAACGCGACATTCAACACTCTCATGGTTTCGGTTAAGACGCAAGCCCAGCTTGACAGCCTTCTTGCCGTCGTTCCGGCCTCCATACCGCTCTCCATCGATCCCACGGGCGCGACGCAGAATCTGACGATTTCGACGGCGGATGGCCGAAAGGTCTATGTGCTTCTGCCCGAAAACGGCACATACAAGATAAGGAAGGACGGCTTGGTCATCTTGGTGAACTAAGGCAGTCTGCAGACAATGACGAAACTGGCGGTTCTTCTTGGAGTCGCGGCGCTTGCGGCGGTTGCGCCATCCGCAGAGGAGGCGGCATCGGAGATTCGCGTGGGCTCCTACAACATACGCTACGAGCGCGGCGACAGGGGAACCGAGAATGCGTGGGAGGAGCGTCGCGACGATTTGGCCGCCTTGATGCGCAGGATGGATCTTGACGTGGTCGGACTTCAGGAGGTGGAGCCCTGCCAGGCCTCGTACTTGACGAATGCGCTGCCGCAGTATGCCTTGCTGGGCGAATTCAGGAACCAGGACAGATGCACAGGAGAGGCGTCGCCCGTCATGTATCTCAAAAGCCGTTTCAGGCTTGAGAAGGGCGGCACGTTCTGGCTTTCCGAGACGCCTGACGAGCCAGGATCGAAAGGGTGGGGCGCCGGCTGTCCGCGCGTCTGCACCTGGGCGATACTCAAGGACCTGAAGTGCGGTGCGACGTTCTGCTTCGCCAATACCCATGCCGACCACGCCAGCAAACTCGCCCGGCGCGAGGGCATGAGGCTTGTCGTGGAAGACCGCCTACGCGCAATTGCGGGGGGCGGGATGTCGGTCGTGCTCGTCGGAGACCACAACTGTGTTGAAACAGAAGAGGCGGCGTCGATTGCCTTGCGTCATCTCGACAATGCGCTTTTTGCAAGCGAGACGCCGCCGACAGGACCGTGGAGGACATTGAACTGCTGGCTGTGGAAGGACGGTGAAGTCCCCTGCTTGGAAGCGTGGCGCAGACCGATGCCGGAGCGCAATGCGACGATTGCCAATGGCGGACCGTTTGCCAAGAGGTTTGCGTTTGGAGGGCCTCGTATTGACTACATCTACGTTTCTCGCGGCGTCAGAGTCAAGTCGTATGCGACCTATGCCGATTCCCGTCCGGGGAAAAAGCTGTATCCTTCCGACCATTTCCCGGTTGCTGCCGCGATCATCTGCAGATAAGGCGGGAACCAGCGGGGTCAGGTACGCCAAGACAGGCTTGGCTGAACTGTCATGTTGAAAGGAACATGAATCACAAACAAACCGAGATGTGATTAGGACATACCCGCCGAACGCAGTGACAGTAACGGGGTTGATTGTCTCACGCGGAGCCGCGGAGATTGCGGAGTGTTCCCTGTTCCCTATCCAAGTGAAACTAAGGCTGGCCAGAACTAAGGCGATGCGATAGTGGCGCCGCGGGAAGGAGCGGAAAGAGACGCTTCGACTAAGGTGGTTCGGGGAAGCCGGGAACTGGCATAAAACTTGCGGGGGCAATCTCCGCCTCGCTCGTTAGCTGCTAGAATTGTCTTGAAATCATACGCTTATTTCGCTTTACGGCTCTACTGCAGACGGGTTTGTCGCGTACTTGAATCAGTTTCGCCGTGCGTGAACGAACCTTGCCCAGCGTATGTACGCGGCGTTTCCTTACGGTGTACGCGGCTTTTCTTGCCTGTGTACGGAGGAGTTTTGACGTCACTTCTCTGGTATATTGACGTCAAAACTCTACCGAACACGCATAGGAAACGCCGCGTACACCATTAGGAAACACTGCGAACACGGGTGAAAATGTTCAAAACACAGCTAGAAAGAGAGGAAAACACGTGAATAACCGTTTAACCCGACTTTCCACGTTCGCAAGCAAAGCCCCAGCGGATGCTGGGGCTTTGCTTGTAGGTCTTCACTACACAGTCGTTTTTGCCGCGTCGGCAGCTTCGCCTGAAATCTTCGGTGGGGGCTGGGCGGGCAACGTCAGTCCGAGCCGATCCAGCAGAATCGCCAGATCCGGCTTCGGTTCGACATAGCGCGGCAAGGTGACGATCCGCCCGTCGGTCGTCGGCATGACGACGTCGGCCATCTTCACCGCGCGGAACTTGTCGATGATCTGGCGGGGCGTGAGGCCGAGGGCGTGTTCGCGGGCGATAGCCCGCAGCGTCTGAAGGAGGCAGAGCGCCATGAACGCGGTGAAGATGTGCGCCTCGATGCGGTCGTCCAGCTGGTGGTAGACCGGGCGGAGGCCGAGGTCGTTCTTCAGCTCGCGGAACGCATACTCGATCTCGCCCTGGATCATGTACCGCTTCCAGAGTGTCTTCGGGTCGCACTCCGGGAGGTCCGTGCGCAGGAGATAGGTTCCCCTCGTCGTTCGCACGGGCCTCGCGGATGCGGTCCCAGTCAAGCTTCCACTTGAAGGTCTCGGGCGTGACCTTCTCGCCTTCCTTCGGAATCGTGATGGAGATCATCTTCCAGGAGCCGCCCGCCTTCGATCCCGCGACCGCAAGGCGCTGAACCAGCTCGTCGCGCGTCAGCTCGCGCTCGAGGGCTCCGCCTTCCTCCACTTCGACCTGCCGATGCGCTCGTCGAGCCTGAAGAGTCTCTTCATCGCGCCGCGGATCCGCTTCGCGCGCATCGAGGTCTCCTTGAGCGAACGCGCCGCGCTGCGCGTGAGGACGAACGTGTCGCCCGGAACCGTCGTCTCCTTGCCGTCCGCGTCCTTCGCCGTCACGTCATCCGCCTTCGCCATCTTCACGTCGACGCCTTCCTGCACGTTCTGCCAGTCCGACCTCTTCAGCTTGTCTCCGAGCACCTTCAGGTGTCCGCGCGGAGCGCCGACGAGATACCTGTACCCGCTCTCGCGCATCTCCTTCAGCGTCCTCTCCGTCGGAACGCCCCTGTCCATCAGCCAGAGGCTGCCGATCTTGCCGTATTTCGCCTCCAGCTTCCGGATGAACAGCATCTGGGTTTCCTTGTCGTTCGTGTTGCCGGGCAGCACTTCGTAGGACAGCGGGAATCCGTCGGGCGTCAGG
>JAEEGH010020952.1_pt1 | contig 13546 bp, 10 predicted proteins | sample 9134181 | NCBI WGS metagenome assembly JAEEGH01 (sample SAMN16246544, study PRJNA631951) | gut metagenome | biome: gut microbiome; feature: rumen; material: DP-attached | host: Bos | place: Iran: Karaj | collected 2018-10
GGTGGTATGCACTATACTAGCATCGAGAACATCCACAAGGTCATCGACCCGCTCTTCCTGGATGATTTGAAAGCAGAGCTGGCCGACATCAAGGCAACCTCCGTGGCCAAGACCAAGAAGGATAGGGCCTACGCCTTCCAGGATAAGATTTCCCAGCTGAAATTCTTCGACCCGGCTTGTGGCTCCGGCAACTTCCTCACGGAATCATACACCTCTCTCCGTCGCCTGGAGAACGAGGCATTGAAGATAATCTACGGAAGCGATCGCGTGATCGGTGAATTTGCTGACCCCATCAAGGTCTCTATCAATCAATTCTATGGCATAGAAATCAACGACTTTGCCTGCTCGGTAGCACAGACTGCCCTTTGGATTGCAGAAAGCCAGATGATGGCGGCTACCGATGAGATTGTGGGCTTCAACCTTGATCCGCTGCCGCTGAAGACCTACACTAATATCCACGAAGGAAACGCCCTCCGGATGGATTGGAACAAGGTCGTCGCACCAGAGAAACTGGACTACATTATGGGCAATCCACCTTTTCTGGGCTATTCCATCCAGAATGAAAGCCAGAAAGAAGATATGCTTTCAGTTCTCGTCGATGAAAAAGGAAAGCCATACAAGACAGCTGGAAAGGTTGATTATGTTTCGGCGTGGTACTTCAAGTCCGCAACGATGATGCAGGATAATCCCCGCATCAGAGCAGCTTTGGTGTCAACAAATAGCATAACCCAGGGCGAACAGGTCGCCGGCATCTGGGCTCCGCTGATGAATCGATTCGGTGTTCATATTGATTTCGCTTGGCGGACATTCATCTGGGATAGCGAAGCAAACCAGAAAGCGCACGTTCATTGCGTCATCGTTGGCTTCTCTGTCGGTGCTCCTTCAAAGCAGCTTAGAATCTTTGACAAGGATGGGCTTAAAGTTGTTTCCCATATCAATGGATACATCATTGATGCCGATGATGTTTTCATTGAGAATAGGAGTACACCAATGTGCGATGTACCTTCCATGACAACAGGAAACAGACCTGCTGATGGTGGGCACCTCATTATCGAAGCTTCTGACTACGATGAGTTTATCAAGGCTGAACCGGAATCGATTCGTTATATAAAGAAACTCGTTGGCAGCGAGGAATTTATCAACAATAAGAAAAGGTATTGCTTGTGGCTTGTTGGGGTTTCTCCTTCAGAATTAAGGAAGATGCCCAAGGTAATGGAAAGAGTTACAGCTTGCCGAGAGAACCGACTGGCCGCTCCAGATCCGGGGCGTAGGAAACTTGCCGACAAACCAGCACTTTTCAGGGAAACCAAGAATCCATCCACATACATTATCGTTCCTGCGACATCATCAGAAAGACGCCCTTACATTCCGATGGGCTTCCTGACCGATGAAACCGTTCCAACTAATGCCGTGACCATTATTCCGGAAGCGTCAACTTATCATTTCGGAATCCTCGAATCAAGCGTTCACATGGCCTGGATGCGAGCAGTTTGTGGCCGGTTGAAGTCGGACTACCGTTACTCCAAAGACATCGTTTACAACAACTTCCCATGGCCAGTCAATCCGGACGATGCGGTTGTGGCTAAGATTTCTGCGACAGCCCAGGCGATTCTCTATGCCCGGGCTCTATATCCGGATAGCAGTTTGGCAGATCTATACGATGATGTTGCTATGCCGCCCGAACTTCGCAAGGCCCACCGCGCCAACGACGCCGCCGTCCTGGAGGCCTACGGCTTTCCCAAAGACGCCACCGAGTCTGACATCGTCGCCCGCCTCTTCAAGATGTACCAGGAACTCACCTCTTAAGAGAATCGTAATTATCTCCTATTGATCTCACCATCAATGACCCTACGGTTACCTTATCTCACGTCAGTTGGTGAGGACTTGTATCATATATATTATTTCGGGTGCGCAACCACAAACACCTTAAACTATATAACCTATAAGCATTAGTGTTCAATTAGTCATAATAGCGAGTGAAAACCATTCTGGCAGGAGTTCCATCATTATAAGACCCAGTAATAATTATCTGACCGTTTGAATATGTAAGTGTTTGTCTCTCACCGCTTGATGAAACGACCTGCCCCTTTTTGCCTCTTTGGTCATATGAATAGCTATTATCAACTTCTTTAATGCTATAGGGTGCATCTCTGCCTCCGGTGTAACGTATAAAATTTGTTATTCGCAACTTGTTGTTGGAGTAGAAATAAAGAATGCAGGATAACTGGTTGTTTCTATTAATATGTTGCCATTTGGTCCCTACTAATTCATTATCGGCACTCAATTGACTTGTTGATGTCGAGGAACTTGATGGTACCTTAGATAGTTTCGTTTCAAAAAAGGGGTTATTATTCCCGGAATAATAAAGTCTTAGGGTTGGTATTTCTGCGGATAACGTTAATCCAGCAGTAAAATTTGCCGTAACACTTGAATTCTTTAAAGAAAGATACTCCGCAGAAGCATAAGATGGCGAAAAACAAAACAATCCATCATCGTACTCCTTTCCATTATAGCGGAGATAAATCATAATCTGGTCTCCATCTTCTTGCGTCAAACTTACAACGGTATTATCCTTACCATACCATACCCCCAAATACTTGTCCCATATATAATAATACTTGGCATAATCTTGAGCTTCAAGGGGTTGCGCTAAAGCACCAAAGCCAATCATTGTATAAATAAGAAATAGCTTCTTAATGATAGAATCTTTTTGCATATTAAAGATGATAGCTATGACCACAAAAGATTATCGCCCAAACAAGTGGGCGATAAAAATCATGATTCAATTGTTTTTAAAACTCCTTTTAGGTAATTGAGCAGCAACTGTTTCCCTTCACATAAGTAATCTTTCTCCGAAACATTCTCTCCTTCACTTGCAATAAACGAATGGTAAGGACAACCTCCATTACAGATATATGCAAAGCCGCAATTCTCTTTCTCGCACTTCGCAAAAGCGGAGAGCCTTTCTTCTATTATCCGATGCATAATCGGTGCGTCAGGAGATAATAAATCATTGATACAACATTTTAAAATGTTGCCCAGCATCATATTGCCCGATCCAGTAAATTTCGGGCAGACATATGCGTCTCCGTTAGGAACAATGGCTATAAAATTAGTTAAACAACGTCCACCATAAGTACAAAGTGTATTATGTGATGGGTCTTTACGACGAAGGCATTCCAGCATATAATCTATCGTCATAGGGATAGGATACTGCTGCCCAGAATCATACCAAGCATTGAATTCTGCAATAAAATAACGAGCAAAGTCTTCTGGTGATAATGCCAAAGCCTCATCCTTAACTTTATTTTTGGAATAATAAATATAAGGGTTACTGTGGAAACTGTTAATTCCAAGTTTACGGAAACAATCCAAGATTTCTTGTTCATGTCCAAGATTGTTCTTTGTAACTGTTGCGATAAAGCCGCATGAGGCTCCTTTATTAAGGATCTTTTGTCTGTTTTCTATAACAGTATCATATGAATTAAGGGTACGGTTTGCCGGCCTATTAGCATTATGCACCTCCTTTGTGCCATCAATTGTTGTTGAGAGACGGAAATTATTGTTTATTAAATAATTGATAAGTTCTTCGTCATAAAGAAAACAACTGGTCTGTACGTGATTAGCATAGGGTTTCGTTGCATACTTTTCTTGATAGAATTTAACTTTTTCAAAAAAAGATTTACCTACCAATAATGCCTCGCCACCAGTCCATTCAAAGACAATACTATTGTGCCGTGTACCAAAAGCTTGTCGGATAGCTTCTTCAAGGACCTCATCACTGAAAGTGTCAGTTTTCCCAGAATGTGCCCCTTTAGCAAAACAATACCGACAAGACATTACACACTTGTCGGTAAGTTGAAAAATGATATTTAACCCGCTACACTCATTGAGCGCAGACAGGAATTTATTCAATGTCATCAAAATACAAAAGAGACTTGCTTAACAAGTTTCGTTAGTGTGGTAATTGGTGTGCGACGTAGAATAATCAGTATGACTATCATCCTGATAATTGGTATGATAGTTAGTGTGGGTAGGCGGGCAAGTGTTGGGGTTGGATTGGTCTACGTGCGAATTAGTATGCGGACGATTCGAATGATAATTGGTATGCTTACCACCAACATCAGTGTGACTGTTTGTATGATCAGGGAACATTTGATCGCTCTCTTGAGGAGCAGTCTGCTGAAATCCCATAATACGATCACGTACTTGATTTGAAAAAATAGAAGAAACTTGTTCCCCCTCGTGAATATTCACTTTAGCGGGAGTTTCACCTGCCATAAGGCTCATGGGAATGATAAGTCCCAGGCTCGCTGCAATTAATTTCCAATCTTTGTTTGCCATAATATCAAAAATCTTAAAATGAATAAATACAAACCAATCATTGTACATTTCAACCGCAACAGATAATATAAAAGAAAGCGCGAGCCTCTTTTCTTATTCTCAGAGTAGGCTCTCGACTGCCACAGGGTAGAAATAAGTAGGGAAATGCTCACACTTTCTGCTATAGCGTGGGCGAAACCCATTTTATAGCCAGTGTAAGCGTTCTTACTTTTCCCGCACCCTTTAGGAATTGTCGAGATTCACTCTGGCGGAATAAGCGAAACGCTTTCAGTATGTCTGTTGCCGATGCAACGTTACAAATATAGGAATAATGTTTTGTATTCTTGCAAATAAATTGCATTTTTTCACAAGGTTGCTAAATTTTTTTAACAACCGGGATTCTTGTTCCGTTCCACAAGGGGAATGGAACAGGTGGAACACATGGAACAAGATTAGTAAACATTTTTCAGGGCCCATCCCCAATAGAATGCGCTCAGTGGCACATTCTTGTTCCACTTGTTCCGTTTGTCCCACTCATACCGCGGAACGGAACGGAACAAAAACCGCCGCTCCTCATACCAGAGGAACGGCAGTACAGGGTGTGATGTCGGCCGATTCGCCGATTATTTTGCGAAATATCCGCCGGTTTTGTTTGAATCCTTGTACTCTATCAGATTGGCATCTGCCAGTATCTTGACGTAACGCTTAACAGTAGCTTCGCTCTTTCCAATCTGTTGTGCAATAGCGGCTTTCTTGATTCCCGGCTTGGCTTGGATAAGACGGTATACCTCCAGGGCGATGCCTTTTATCGGGTCATTTATCGGATCATTTATCGGGTCATTTATCGGGTCATTCTGGTCTCCGCTCTCTCCGGAGAGGTGGGGCTTCAGCGGCTCCTTGAAGCGGATGGTCAGACTGACGAAGTCCGGGATGGTCTCAAATTCCGGAGCGGGAAGGCCAGCCGCCTTGCACTCCGTTACGATGTTCAGGAGTCCGCGGCCCCAGCCTTCCATCACGCCACTCTTGAAGAAAACCTCGGCGATGGTCGGGTTGATGGGGGCCGAATGGGGACGCTTGATGAAGTCCTCCGGCGTAGTTCCGGCAGGGAAAGCGCCGGGATTCATAAACTCTACGCGGTCGTCGAAGATGGCCACGCTCGGTGTCCGGCTGTCGGACCACCAGGTCCGATGGACCAGCATGTTTAGGGTGGCTTCCCTCACTACGTCAATGGGAACCGTGAGCGTGTCGATACGCCCCTTCAACTCCATCTTCCCGGCAAGATACATATGCTTCTGGCAGAACTCCACCACGGCATCATACTGCTCGAACAGATTGCCATAGCAGACGGTCTGGTCCCGGAACTCATTCATCGTCGTCCCTTCAAAGCGAGCCAGGCGGACCTTGCACTGGCCGAACACCCGGGAAGGATCTTTGCCGAACAGAACGATGGCCGCATTGGTAAGGTTTCCGGCATCGTCGAGAAGTTTGAAATGATCCAGGCGGGCAAGCGTATTCCTGAGCGAAGAAGCCGACTTGGGAATACGGCCCTTGTTGATGCCTCCGTCCAGCACCTCCGTCAGTGCCTTGGAAGAGATCATCCTGGAATTGAAAGCTTCGTTGGTCGTTTTCTCCCAGCTGAACTTCTTCGGATTTCCAATCTTGATGCGCTCCTCAAACATCTCCAGCGGCATCGGCGCTGTCGTATTCTCTATCTTATAGTAGGGGCGGCCGTCGTATGTGTATGGAGCCTTGGCCGGACCGCCAGCAGGAAACCAAATGGCGATTACCTTCTTTCCATTGCTTCCAGGTACATCGATATACTGTGCAACCAAGTCTATGACCGGAGAAAACTTACGCATCTCCCGGGCAATCTCCTGACGCGTCGAATCAGAGACATCCTGGCCGACAATCTTGAGTGCAGGCGTAACGCCGAACAGTACCCAGCCGCCGTCGCTGTTCAGGAAAGCACATCCCGAACACATCCCTGGATTTAATTCGCCCGTGGTTTTCTTCACCTCCAGCACCCGGCTCTCATCCTTCCGGACCATTGTCTCTATGTCGCTAAACGTCAGTTCCTTCATAAAACAAACTGTCTATACGAATACAAAGATAACTACATTTTCCGAAACCATCCCTCAAATTCCGCCATCTCCGCTAAATCCGCAGTTTCCGCAACGTCCAGAATGGTGTTTTCTATACGCCGAAAGACAATGGCCGCAGGCTTGTTCCATCTGTTCCGCTTGTCCCACTCATTCCATGGAACGGAACGGAACAAGGCCGATGGTGTGGGCCGATAGATACGGCCGCTCCGCGCCCGTTACAGGAGAAAGCGGTCAAAGCCAGTTCGCTCCGCTAAAGCTGCGCTCACTCGCTTTGGTTCCGTCCTCCGGGGCACAAAGCGCCCCTACGAACTCCACTTATGGCAGCTACACTGTGAGACTCTTCCTTCCGCGCTGAAGCGCTCCAGTCAGAGACTCACAGCCGTTCCGCGCCCCGGCTTCGCCGGTCCTGATGCGAGTGGTATCAGATGGAAGGAACGTCCTGCCGGTGCCGGGGGCAGTGCCAGTAAGCGGTCAGCCTGCGGCTGGTTTATCCCCACCCGGTCGCTGCGCTCCCTCCCACCCAATAAAGGGAAAGCGGTTGCGAGACTCTTGCCGGCCCCACGCAGCGGCTCCCTGCCGCTGCCCTTGCCATCGCACACCCGAAGCCGGCAAGAGACTCGCCCTGGAATCCCCCTGGCCCCCCAAGGGGAAAACAATCGCCCGGGCTCCGTCGTGCCCCGCTCCACCGAAAGTGCTGAAAATCCGTGAGTTAACATAATCTTATCGAGATTGTGTCACTCCTCGCGACACCGACATCTCCCGCATCAAAGTAGGGAGTATGCGTGGGTCAGAAGCCCGTCCGGACGTCCTGCCTGCTGCGGGTGTACACAATCTAGATTATGTTAACTAACTCCCTGAGTACCACGCAGGTAGGTCAGTGCCGGTACACGCCCGGTCGAGGCGGCGGCAGGAAAGCAGCCCCCCTCAAGGACCTCCGGCCTCCAAGCCCGTCGGGGGGCTGCGCACTTTGCGCTCCTTCGTATCAAGGTCAGTGAGTTGCCAGCCCCGCTCCTGATGTCGTCTCCTCCGCAGGCTCCGGAGACCACATCATCCGCTCCTTTCTTTGAGTAGGCGTCAGTGGGTATTCGTGGGCGCAAAGTGCCACCACGCAGAGTCGCAGTGCTTCTCGACCGTCATCACCCGCATTCAGCGTCCGTGCAGTGCGAGCATCCTGCCGCCTTACGCAGCTCCGCTGCTGGGTCGTTCCAGGCCGGGACTCCTCTTCCTCCGCAGGCTCCGTCAGAAGAGTCCCGTCCCTCCACTCCGCGGTAAGCCTTCGGCTTGGTTATACCTGGCCGCTATTCCTCCAGGCCTTGTGAGCCTCCGCCTTGACGGCTCCGCCTCACAAAGCCTTCCGGGCGTCCAGGACACGGCCGTCCCGGCCGTTGGCGCAGACAGTGTCAGTCATCGCAGATCTGTTCGGCAGCATACGCCGCCGCCCAGAATCCGCGCTGCCCGCCACAGACTGCGCGGTTCCGCCCGCATCAGCGTCGTTGCGTCCTGCTCCTATTCGAAGGTCAGTGCCTGTTCGCGAATACCGTTGTACCCCGCATCAGAGCCAGTGCGTCGCTCACTCCTTTGGGCCGTCCCGGCCCAGGCCGCGGAGGCCGTCTTCCCACCCTTCGCGCCGGTCTCTTCCGCTGCTCCAGGGAGCCTGTAGTCTCCCTTCCGCGGCGCTCCAGAGCCCGCCGCCCCCACACACAAGACCGCCTCCGCGGCCACGCTCCACTTCGTTCCGCGCCCTATGGCACTGCCAGACTCTTAGCCGCCACCCACAAAGCCCTCGCACACTATCCCGCCGGCTAAGAGACTGGACAGCACCATAGGCCAACCAGGAGACACACGCTCCAACGTCAGTGCGACATCGACCGGCATCTCCCGCTCGAAGGCCGGGAAAAGGGTATAAATATATACTCCAGGAGGCAGCGGCTGACGCCGCTGCGGGTGCTTTTAGTGTTGCATAAGTCATTGATTTTTATTAAATTTGTATTGCTCCACAGCCTATTTGGAGCCAACTTTCAATCCAAGAGTTATAGACGCGGAATGCCCCGGTACTGGCCCAACATACTCTTCTCCGACGGCTTCGGATCGGCCGGTGAGACCACCTGGTATCACCGGAACGGGAAGTGCTATACCAGGAAGAAGTGCAAGCCGGTTTTCCCGGGCACTGCAGGTCAACTGGCCCATGTGAGTGTGCATCAGAGAGCTATGCAGGCCTGGCGGTCCATCCCGCACCAGACACAGCTGCTCTGGAATGACCTGGCGGAGAAGGTGGAACCCCATCGGCCACCGTTCGACCATAAGGCGTACATCTCAGGCAACAATCTCTTCATATCGGCATACCACGGCTTTGTCACCCTGGGTGATGAACACGTGCCGGAACCCCAGGCGTTCGTCAAGTTCCCGCCGTATGCACTCAAGTTCGTGGCCGCTGTCGTGGATGGAGATGACTTGAAGCTGACCTTCCGGTGCTATGTCTGTGGGGTGGACCATCCGGAGCGTTACCGGGTACTGAACCGGCTTCACCTTACGTCTCCCGGTGGCTGCATCAACCCGGGGAAGATGCGGAACTTCCTGGCACTCCAGAACTGCCCGGCTCCCGGCGGAATCATCGAGTTCCTGATACCGGACTACAAGCAGCGCTCCCAGCTGGATCTGCCCAAGTATCAGATCAATTGCCGGTACCGGCTGCTCGACACAGTCACCGGGTATCGGAACAATTACACGCAGGAATCTTTCGTCTTCGACCTCCTCTAAACGGGAGGTTTTCTTTTATAGTCTTGCGTGTTTCTTGCTAAAGTTACACTTGAAATAATTTGCACTAACTATTTGTGTTTGAAGTATAAGTATTTGTTTGTAAATTTGTTCCCAGAAGATATGACCTGACTACTTAAACCTAAACTTAAACTTCATGATAGCGCTTCCTTCCATTGCTTTCGGGGGCTTTTCTGGGTCGGCAAAGGGCGTTACGGCTCGCCAAGTTGGCGGACGTAGCGTCCTTTCCTTGAAATGTTTTCCGACAGGCGTAGCGACGGGTGCCCAGCTCGCCCGCCGGGCTTCTTTGAAGAAGATCTCCAAGAGCTGGAAAGAACTCACTTCCGCCCAGATGGCAGAGTGGGACCGCCTGGCAGAACACCAGTCCGGGCAGTCCACTTTCGGCCAGAAGGCGGAAATCTCCGGCCTCAATCTCTATATCCGGCTTAACTCCAACAGGGTGATGGCCGGTGAATCGATTGTCGCGGATGCTCCTCTCTCTACGGTGGCTGTCCCGGACGTGGCTTACAACACCGTTTCCATTACCCCTCAGCTGATTGTGTTTGGCGGCATCAAGCATGAGTCTTCGCCGCTCAAACTGGTCGTGAAGATGTCCGTTTCCCAGTCTGCCGGCATTTCTAACGGCTGGAGCAAGACCGTAATCATCTCTTCCGAGCTGGAGGATGACTGGGGTGAGGCGGACGTTACCAAGCTGTATCTCAAGACCATTGGCGTGGAGCCTACGCCCGGCGAGAAGGTCTTTGTGGAGTCCTACTGGCTGGATACCAGCACCGGTTTCACCGGTCAAGTGTTCCAGGATTCCGTCATCGTCACAGGAGAATCCTCTTATACCCCGCGCAAGCGAGTCACGATGGATCGCCTGCTGCCGGATCATGAGCAGCACGTTTCCTCCATTGACGTGGACTTTTCTTCCGGAGCGCCAGTTGTTCAGTACGATGTAATGTGCGAAGGACACAGCAATGTAGCCAGTTCCGAGGCATACCTTGCGGATGACCTGCCCGCTGAACTCCAGGGCACTTCCTGGGCGCTTGGCCGTGGCAATGGAGCTGACGGCAAGCTGGTGGCCCAGTCCTACGTAATGTGGCTCTACGGTGCCCGCTACGGAGATCCTGCTTATATCACTTTCGCCCACCGTGGTGGCTACTATGTCAAACCTACCGAGGTCTTCGGGCCTGGTATAATCTACTAATCCGGCTATGAATTTCAACTCTACAGGCAATAACTTTGGGGCTGGAACCATCAGTTTCAAGTCTCACCAGGAGGAGAACTTTGTGGTCCTCAATGCCAAGCTGACTTACAATCCTGAGTCTCCCGAATACCAGGCTGCAGACGTTCTGGAAATCTACGTGCCTGACCTCTCCATCGAGCGCAGCGCAATCGCCGGCGTCTTCCTGCGGTTCCGTGATGTTCGTGACAGCTACGGCTATACCTGGGACAACAGCGGCGGTACCGTTCTCAAGTCCTGGGTGAAGGACAAGAATACCCTCTGTATTGAGAAGCTGACCAACTTCGACGAGAAGGGAGAGATTACCATCTACATCCTTGCCCTGTACACAATGCTTGCCCGTGGCGGTAATCCCATCAAGGGCACCAAGGTCAGACTGCAGACCAGCCAGGAGACGCAGTACCTGCGCTGGGGCTCCGATTCCATCTTCGTTGAGTTCGAACACTGGATATTCCTGCACATGCAGTTCTCCAGCTGCACCTATGCCTACAGGGACCAGCCCTGGGAGTGCAACCTGGATAACCTGCCTTCCGGCATTACTGCAGATCTTCCGTTCTGTGGCGGCGGCAACCAGTACAATCCTTCCGTGGACGGTATGTCTGAAGCACATATCGAGAACGGCGTGTTCACCTGCGCCACAAGGACTGCCGGCTTCGAGGATACCGGTCATGATCCGTTCATTTTCGCTTTCCTTGTGCGTGACGTCGAAGAGTAAATGACCGCCTTATGTCCGAGAAAAAGCGCATAGAACTCACCAAACTGCAGGGCATCATTGCTGTGGCCAGCTTCAGCAGTGGCGTCATCATCGCGTCCGTGTGCCTGTTCTTCATCCCGCCGCTGGGAGAGATTGCCAGCAGCGCCATCTCCATTGTGAGTGAACTGCTGGTCCTGTGCGGAGCCATTCTCGGAGTCAAGGCGTCCTATGATGTCAAGTTCCGGAAGTTTGAAGCCGAACTCCGTGATGTAATTGAAAATGAAAAAAGCCATACAGCCTAAACCTAACCTATGAAATTCGCTCTTCCACTGCTTCTGCTCTCCTTGCTCGCCGCTTCTGCCTGCAGTACTGTCCGTCCGATTTCCACGACGGACAGTACCAAGGTGGAAGTTCGCTACGAGACCAAGGCTGTCCACGACACGGCCTTTGTCGAGCTGCCGGTCATTGTGGAAAGAGTGGCCACGCTGGACACCGCCTCTGTACTGGAGAACAAATACGCCAAATCGGCCGCTTCCGTGTCCGGTGGAGTCCTCACCCATTCGCTGGAAACCAAGCCCGTCAGGGAGCCCGTGGCCATCGAGAAACAGATTGTTTACCGCGACTCCCTGGTGTTCCGGGACAAGGTTCAGACGGTTACGGTAGAGGTAGAGAAGAAGCTGACCTGGTGGCAGACGCTCCAGATGCGTCTCGGGCTTGTTACCATTTTGTTGCTCGTGATAGTAGTAATCTACTCTATATTCCTTATTATCAACCACTTCAAATCCTAAACCACTATGAAGTACATTCCTTCCATCGCCTTCGAGGAGATGAGCGGTAGCGCCAAGGGCGTGACCGCAGCCAAAGTGAAGAACCGCAAGTATATCCGCAACCGCGGATACGGCGGCAGTGTCCGTACCAGTGACCAGGCCAAGGTCAAGGGTGTGTTCAAGCGTCTGACCACCATGTGGAAGACCCTCCCGAACGACCAGATCCTCGCCTGGAACAAGCTCGCCCTCTCTCAGGAGGCCCGTTCCGTCCTGGGCACCAAGGGCAAGATCTCGGGTGCCAACCTCTTCACCCGTCTCAACTACTGGATTGTCGCCTGCGGCGGCTCTCCGGAGACCACCCCTCCCACGCTGCTCGGCGTGGAGAACCCTTCCGGCGCAACCATCGTGTGCCAGGGTGACACCTTCACCTTCAAGCTCAACCAGGCCCTCGCCGACAATGGCGGTATCTTCCTGGTCATCGAGGCTACCGAAGGTCAGTCGAACGGTGTGAGCCGTGCTCACAGCAAGGCTTCCCAGATCAAGATGGTCGAGGAACCCACCGCAGCCGCCATCGACATCCGTGCCGACTACGTGGCCAAAAACGGTGCTCCCAGCGCCGCAGCACCGAAAATCTTCTTCCGCTACTACTACGTCAACTCCGCCACCGGCGAGAAGTCTGGCGTCATGCTGGCGGACTGCACCTGGGAGGCAGCCGCTGCCGGAGGCGGTGAGTAGTCCACCGGCCGCAAGGCCAAACCTAAACCAAGCGCCCGTCGGAGTCGAGAGATTCCGGCGGGTTTTTCTTGGTGCTAGATTTGGAAATTCGCACAACATTTCCCATATTTGCACAACGGGATTTCACCCGTCAGACCTCGCACGAACACACAGATTCAGTGCGAGGTTTTCTGTTGTGCATCCGTTGTGCGTTTGAACTTTTAATTTTGCACTGATATTTGATAATCAGTGAGTTAAACGGAGTTTAATTCAATCCCGATGGGATTATGTTAATGTACGCGGATTCGGGGCACTGACGGTCGCGCCGGCACTGCGGCTCCCGGGCGATTATGGCCCCTGGGGGCGGTGGGGGACAAATCAGCAAGAGTCTGTGGCCGGCTTGTCCGGTCACAGTCTCTTGACCGCTTTCTCCTATAACGGCTGCGAAGCAGACGTATCCATCGGCCCGGACATTGACATCGACCTATATCGACATTCTCTTCCCTTCGTAACGAAAACCATCGCCCTCTCAATGAGAAGACGACAGTATCTTGATTTGGGTCGTTCTATTGATCCAGCCCCAACTTCTGCATCTCAGAGGCGAGCTGGACGGCGGAATGGACGTTCAGTTTGGCGTAGAGACGTTTTCTGTACCAGAATACCGTCTGTTCGTTGACGCCCATCTCGTAGGCGATTTCCTTGGTGGTCTTGCCATCCATGATGAGCCGGGCCACTTCCTTCTCACGCTTGGCCAGATGGACGGTCTCTGCGGTTGCAGTAACTTCTTCCGGCCGGAGTTCCTCGATGGTTTCGTCCAGCACGGCCGATGTTTCCGTGAGTTCCTTCTTGGTTTTGCTCAGGCGAGCCAGCACGATACCGGCCATGGCCGCAAGGATAAGCAGCAGACACGCACCGATGGCCATTGTCCGGGCATTCCGGTAAAGCT
>JAEEGH010020959.1_pt1 | contig 13544 bp, 11 predicted proteins | sample 9134181 | NCBI WGS metagenome assembly JAEEGH01 (sample SAMN16246544, study PRJNA631951) | gut metagenome | biome: gut microbiome; feature: rumen; material: DP-attached | host: Bos | place: Iran: Karaj | collected 2018-10
CGCGGGGGCGTGACGCATTTTACCCGAAGCTCCTTGCCGCGCTCGACTCCATGATGAAAGCGATCCGCGAAGAGACGGGCTTCACCGTCACCGTCGGGATCGGGGAGCCGCGCGACAGCGTCTTCGACTGCTCGGAGAGCTATCGCGAGGCCTGTCAAGGACTTGAACTGCTGCGCGCTTCCTGCGGCGGCAACAAGATCGCGCCGTGGGAGGAGATGGGCGTCTTCAAGCTGCTGAGCAGCATCAGCGGTACCCCAGAAAGCGAACAGTTCGTCGCCCGCTGGCTCGGCCCGCTGCCGGCAAGCGGCCGGCAGGGCGAGCAGAATCTGCTGGAAACGCTGAAGACGCTCCAGCAGTGCGGTTTCAACCTGAAAGAGGCTTCTCCGCTCCTCGCCATCCACTACAACACGCTGAAATACCGCTGGAAAAAGATCTGCGACGTGCTCAACATCGATCCGGCGAACAGCAACGATCTCCTCAACGTGTCGCTTGCCCTGAAGCTCCACCAGCTTCGGGACGGTTCTCTGATGAAAGATTAGGGCTGTTTTTTGTCAGAAAGGCCTGTTTTTGTTCTGTATGAACAAAACAGACCATTTTTTTATTCATAGGTGCACAATGGACGCAGGTCAGAATGCGTAGAATGAAAAAATCTATGATTTTTTTGTCCATTATGGATATAGATTGATCGTCGCTTTTCAATATAATAATAACGTAGGTTATGGTTGGAGCGGTCCGTGCGGCGTTGTGCCGTGCCGGTGCGCTTCTGTACGGTTCGTTGATCTTTGAAGGAGGTCGTACGATGGAAAATTTGAAGGAAGTCATGCGGATTGCCAATCTGCCGACTGTATGGGTGTTGTGCTCGGTGACTGTTGTCGTCTCGCTGGTGCAGTCGCTTTTGTTCTCGCGTCTGGCGCGTAAAACGGCGGTCGAGGCGAAGATCGACCCCGAGATCACGAAGACTGCGTTCCGCGTCGGCCTGATCTCGGCGATCGGACCGGCCGTCGGCGTGTTCATCATCATGGTCGGCCTGATGGCCACGATCGGCTCGCCCATGGCGTGGCTGAGACTTTCGATCATCGGCGCGGCCCCCACCGAACTGACGGCCGCCACGCTCTCGGCCGAAGCTGCCGGCAGCCGCCTCGGCGCGGACAACTTCACCGTCAAGGTCATGGCCGTGACGTGGTTCGCGATGGCTCTGAACGGCTGCGGCTGGCTCCTTGTCAGCGGCCTGTTCTCGCCCTACCTTGAAAAGCTGCGCGAAAAGGTCGGCGGCGGCGACAAAAAATGGATCGCGACCCTCAGCGGCGCGGCCTCGCTCGGCGTTTTCGGCTACCTGTGCAGCAACGAGATCCGCCGCGGCACCGGCAACATGACGGCGGCGCTCTCCGGCGCCGTGGCCATGGTGATCCTCGTCAAGTTCATCGTGCCGAAGTGCCCCAAGCTCTCCGAGTACGCGCTCGGCATCGCCATGCTGTTCGGGATGGCCTGTGCCGTCGCTCATGACGTGGCGCACATGTAAGGTCCGCCTGACACGAATAAACGGGACAATAAGGAGGTCAATCTTATGGATATGGACGCTCTCACCGCAAAATGGAAGAGATCATGCAACTTCATCGGCATGCCGACCAACCTGCTTGCCGCCGCGACCAGCTTTTTGCCGGTGCTGTGGCTGTGCTGGACGTACAGCTGCTGGCCTGAACTCGACGTCGTGCTGAAGGCGTGGGGCCTGGTCGCCGCATCGTTCGGCGCGTTCTACTTCGTCGAGCCGATCTCGTATTACTCGGTCGTCGGACTTTCGGGCACCTACCTCGTCTTCCTTTCCGGCAACATCGGCAACATGCGCATCCCCTGCGCCGCTCAGGCTCTTGACGCGACGAAGACCGAGCCCGGAACGCTCCAGGCCGAAGTCGTCTCCACGCTGGGCATCTGCGGCTCGATCATCACCAACCTCGTCGCCGTGGCTCTGGCCGCGTGCGTCGGCGCTTCCGTCGTCGCCATGCTGCCCAAAGTCGTCTCCGACGCGTTCGTCAAGTACGCCGCGGGCGCGATCTTCGGCGGCACGTTCGGCAACTTCGCGATCAAGTATCCCAAGATCGCCATCTTCGGCATCGGCATCCCCTGGGCTCTGCTTACCTACGTCAAGCCGCCCGCATACGTCACGATCATCGCCGCCGTGTTCGGCACGATCCTGATCGCGCGCATTTTCTACAGCTTGGAGAAGAAAGCGTAATCCGTTCGTCTCCGTTCAGCGTTCGCGGTACAACCGATTCCGCTGCCGCCTGTTGTGCAAAAAAGGGGAGAGAGGCGCGGAAGGCTTCTCTCCCTTATTATTTAAGATTGAATAAAGGAGCTGTTGTTCATGTGGGAAAAATGCAAAGCGCTGCAAAATGAACTTGTCGGCCTGCGCCGCGAGTTCCATCAGATCCCTGAGCTCGGCGACAATCTGCCCGAAACGCAGGCCCGTGTCTGCGCCGAACTCGACAAGCTCGGCATCCCGTACAAAAAGAACACGCTTGATTCCGGCATCATCGCCCTGATCGAAGGCGGACAGCCCGGCAAGGTCATCGCCCTGCGCGCCGACATGGACGGCCTGCCCATCACGGAAGCCACCGGCCTGCCCTTTGCCTCGAAGCACGAGGGGAAGATGCACGCCTGCGGGCACGACACGCACATCACGATGCTGCTGGGCGCGGCGAAGATCCTCAGCGAGAACAAGGCGAACCTGAAGGGCACGGTCAAGCTGATCTTCCAGACGGGCGAGGAGACCTGCACGGGATCGAAGACCATGCTCAAAGAGGGCGTGCTCGAAAATCCGCACGTCGACGCCGTGTTCGGGATGCACATCGGTTCGCTCATCGATCCGACGATCCCCGCCGGCAAGGTCATCGTCACGCCCGGCTGCTGCATGGCCTCGTATGACCACTTCATCCTGCGCGTGAAGGGCACCGGCTGCCACGGCTCCACGCCGGAGAAGGGCGTCGATCCGATCGTCGTCGCTTCCAATATCGTCCTTGCGCTCGAAGAGGTCATCGCCCGCGAAGTGGCTTCCACCAAGGCCGCCGTCATCACGATCGGCCAGATCCACGCCGGCTTTGCCTACAACGTCATCCCCAACGAAGTGCTCATCGAAGGCACGACGCGCGCGCTCGAAGAGGACGTGCGCCAGTACCTCGGCAAGCGCATCGGCGAGATCGCCGAAAGCGTCGCCAAGGCTTACCGTGCCGAGTGCGAGTACACCATGCTGTGGGGCGCCGCTCCCGTCGTCAACAACGCGGAAATGGCCGCGCTGGCCGCCGAAGCCGCCGTCGAAGTCGTCGGCGCCGACAACGTCATCACCTCGCGCCCCGCGCCGAACATGGCCGGCGAGGACTTCGCCTATTACCTGATGGAGCGTCCCGGCGCGTTCATGTTCCTCTCCTCGGCCAACCCTGCCAAGCATACCGACATCCCGCACCACAACCCGAAGTTCGACGTGGACGAGGACGTGCTGTGGAACGGCTCGGCCGTGTTCGTGTCGATCGTTGAGAAGTATCTGAAATAACCCCGTCGTTCAAATACTGAGGAGATCCGGGGCCGCCTGAAGGCGCGTGCCGCAGGGGCCCCCGTGTTTGTCAGGAATGATGAAGCCTCTTCCCGCGGTTCTGCCCGACCCGGGAAAGAGAAAAAAGAGCCCGAAGTCCGCATGGAGGAGCGGACTTCGGGCACGTTTTTTCAGCGTCTGGCGCTGCCGCGCCAGATCTTTTGTTTTTTCGCCGCTTCGATCAGCTCGTCGCGGAAGTCGGGGTGGGCGACGGAGATCAGCCGCTCGGCGCGCTCCCACGTGGAAGCGCCGGCGAGGTTGACGGCGCCGTACTCGGTGACGAGCCAGAAGGCCTGGCTCCTGGGGTCGGTGACGATGTCGCCGTTGAAGCTCGGCACGATGCGCGACCGGCGCACGCCGTCCTTGCCGACGAACGACGAGGTCATGCAGATGAAGGCCTTGCCGCCTTTTGACATCGCCGCGCCGGTGAGGTAGTCGAGCTGGCCGCCGGTGCCGCTGATCTGGCGCAGGCCGGCCGTCTCGGCGCAGACCTGGCCGTAGAGATCGGCCGAGATGGCGCTGTTGATCGAGATCATATCGTCATGCCTGGCGATAATTGCGGGATCGTTGACGTATTCGAGCGGTTCGGCGACGACGCCGGGATTGCGGTCCACCCAGTCGTAGAGCTTCTGTGTGCCGAAGACCATGCCGGTGACGCCCTTGCCGCGCTGGAACGTCTTGCGGCGGTTGGTGAGCTTGCCGGCTTCGTACAGGTCGAAATAGGCGTCGCCGCACAGCTCGGTGTGCATCCCCAGATCTTTCAGGTCGCTTTGGGCGATCAGCGAGCCGACGGCGTTGGGCATTCCGCCGATGCCGAGCTGGATCGTCGCGCCGTCGACGATGTGCGGCACGATGTGCGAAGCGATGAGCTGGTCCTCCGCGCTCGGTGCGGGCGCGGGCAGCTGCGGCAGTTCGCGCCGCGGCCCTTCGACCACATAATCGACTTCGCTGATGTGGATGCTCTCGCCGAAGCCGCCGTAGATGACGGGAAGCGCCTCGTTGACTTCGAGGATGATCACGTCGGCTTTGTCGAGCACGGCCCGCCCCACGCCGGTGGCGCAGGAGAGGTTGAAATATCCGTGCTTGTCCATGGGCGTGACGCTCATCATGGCGACGTTGACGGTGAGAAACTCGCGGTAGTACCAGGCGAGGTTGCGGAAGACCATGGGGATGAAGTTGCACAGGCCGGCGTCGCAGAGTCTGCGCTCGTAGCCGGAGCAGTGCCAGGTGTTGTAGACGAAGTGTTCGCGCGCGGGATCGCACTCGACGACCTGAACGGGGCCGAAGATGAGGTTGCCGCGCACTTTCACGTCGGTCAGCTCGTCGCGCCTTCTGGCGAGCGCGGCGTCGCACAGCGCAGGAAAGCCGAGGTTGGTCGAGTAGTCGACCCAGTCGCCGCTTTTGACGACTTTCACGGCCTCGTCGGCGCTGCGCAGCTTGCGGCGGTACTCGCCGAAAACGTTCATTCCGTCTTTCCGGCCAGCTTCAGGCCGGCCTCGAGGCATTTCAGGTTGGGCTCGAAGAACTGGCGCTTGACGCAGCTCTTCAGCGCCGCGGCCCAGTCCACGTCGTCCACGCCCAGCGCGGCGATGAGAGCGCCGAGCAGCACCACGTTCATGCCGCGGGGCATTCCCAGATCGGAAGCGACCTTCACGGCGTCGAGGGCGAGCGTGTCGGCGCGCTTTTTCAGCTCGTCGATGATGCCGTCGGGGTACTCGCACTCGCCGGAAAGGACGGGCAGCGAGGGCATCTCGTAGGTGTTGACGACGACTTTGCCGCCGGGCTTGAGGAACGGCAGGCAGCGCATCGCTTCCATCGTCTCGAACGAGACGAGCACGTCGGCTTCGCCTTCGCCGATGAGCGGCGACCAGACCTTTGAGCCGAAGCGCACCTGCGTGGTGACGGTGCCGCCGCGCTGGCTCATGCCGTGCACCTCGCTCATCTTCACGTCGTAGCCGGCGGCGATGAGGCCGGTGGTGAGCACCTTGCTGGCGAGGATGGTGCCCTGCCCGCCGACGCCGACGAGCAGAACGCTTTTGGTTTCGATCTTTTTCATGCTTTGCGCGCTCCTTTCACGATTGCCTGTTTGGGGCAGACCTGAGCACAGACGGTGCAGCCGACGCACTGCATCGGGTCGATCGCGGCCTTGCGCTCGTACTTGTCGAAGCTGAGCGCGGGGCAGCCGGTGGTCAGGCATTTCTTGCAGCCGATGCACTTTTTCTGGTCGATATGGCACTGGACGGGCGTCATGCGGAACTCGCGGCGGTCCTCGGTGGAGAGCTTTTTCAGCACGCAGGGCCAGCGCGTGATGAGCACGACGGGACCTTCGCGCACTTCGTTATAGGCCCAGTCGAGGGCTTTCTTCATCTCGTCGAGGTGGAGCGGGTTGACGGTGCGCACGCGCTCAAGTCCCATGGCGCGGACGATCGTCTCGATGTCCATGATCGTGGCCGGCTCGCCGGACAGCGTGTAGCCGGTGCCGGGGTTGTCCTGATGGCCCGTCATGCCGGTGATGCGGTTGTCGAGGATGCAGCAGATCAGGTGCGAGTCGTTGTAGATGACCTCTTCCAGGGAGACGACGCCGGTGTGGAAGAACGTGGAGTCGCCCATGCTGGCGACGACGGTCTTTTCCTGGCCGCTGAGAGCGAACGCCTTGCTCAGCCCGTGGCCGACGGAGAACGCCGAGCCCATGCAGTTGGCCAGGTCCTTGGCGCTGAGCGGCTCGCTGCCGCCGAGGGCGTAGCAGCCGATGTCGCCGACCATGACGGTGTCCTTGCGCTTGCCGAGCTCGTAGAAGAAGCCGCGGTGCGGGCAGCCGGCGCAGAGCGCGGGCGGACGGGGCACGACGAGGTTGGGATTGCCCTGCACGCCTTTGCGTTCTTCGCCGAGCAGCGCCTTGCGGATGATGTTGGGATTCAGCTCGTCGATGCCGGGGATCTTGTCCTTGCCGATGCAGTCGATGCCGGCGGCCTTGATCTGGTTTTCCATGTACGGATCGAGCTCTTCGATCACGTACATCGTCTCGACGTTGGCCCGGAACTGGCGGATCAGCTCGATCGGCAGCGGGTTGGTCATGCCCAGCTTGAGGTACGACACGGAATCGCCGAACACCTCGCGGGCGTACTGATACGACACGCCGCTGGCGACGATGCCGATCTTTTTGCTGCCGCTGTACTCGGCATGATTATACTCGCACTCGTTCGACAAGGCCAGAAGTTTGCGGTCGCGCTCGGGCATCCGGTGGCGGTTGCGCATGGCCACGGCGGGCACGTCGTCGAACTTGGCGCGGTTCTTGACGTAGGGAATGGCGTCAAACGTCTTGCGCTCGCCCAGCTCGACGAGCGATTTCGAGTGGCACACGCGCGTCGTCATGCGGAACATCACGGGCGTGTCGTAGCGCTCGGAGATGTCGAAGGCGTCGCGGAACATGTCCTTGGCTTCCTGCGAGTCCGACGGCTCCAGCATGGGGATCTTGATGAACGGCGCGTAGTTGCGGTTGTCCTGCTCGTTCTGCGAGCTGTGCATGCCCGGATCGTCGGCGGTGACGAAGACCATGCCGCCGTTGACGCCCATGTAGGCGTAGGTGAAGATCGGGTCGGCGGCCACGTTCAGACCGACATGCTTCATCGCGGCCATCGAGCGCACGCCGCCCATCGACGCGCCGATCGCCGCCTCCATGGCGACTTTCTCGTTGGGCGCCCATTCGGCGTTGATCTCTTTGTACGTGGCTGCGTTTTCCAGGATCTCCGTGCTCGGCGTGCCCGGATAGGCCGAAGCGAACGTCACGCCCGCCTCCCAGGCGCCGCGCGCGACGGCTTCGTTGCCCGACATCAGCTGTTTTGTCATTGCGATTCCCCCCGTGTGCGAAATAAAATTCCGGTGCTGATGATTCTATTTTATAAAAAGCCTTGAAAAGGCGCAAATACTTCTTTATAATTGCGCTGATAAGAAAAACAAATAACCGTCCGAAGAAAGGGGGAAGTCGCAGTGACGCTGACGCAGGTCCTGTACGCGCTGGCCGTGGAGGAACACCTGAATTTTTCCGCGGCGGCGAGATCGCTCTTCGTATCGCAGCCGGCGCTGTCCCTGCAGATCAAGGCGCTGGAAACGGAACTGGGATGCAGGCTGTTTGAACGTACCACGCACGGTGTCACCGTGACGAAGCGGGGGCGCGAGTTCTGCGAGGCTGCGCGTCCGCTCGCGCACGCTTGGGACGAATTCCAGACCGCGGTCCGGGGCGGGGCGAAGCGGCGCGTTCTGCGCATCGGACTGGGAGCGCGCGTGTACTCAAACGGGCTGTTCCGCAAGATCGTCCGCTTTCTCGATAAGCATCCCGAGGTGGAGGTGAGCTTTGTCACCGAGGCGGGGCACGACTTTTTCGCGGACCTGAAGGAAGGCTCGCTCGATCTTGCGCTCGACCGTCTGCCGCCGCCGGAGCTGCTGGAAAAACCGGACGATTTCGCGAGCTGGCCGCTGATCGAAGAACCTCAGTGCATCCTCATGCGCCGCGACGATCCGCGCGCGCAGAAGGGCGAGATCCGCTTTGACGAGCTGAACGGCTGCGCGCTCGTCACGGGGCTGGAAAACACGATGGAGGACCGCACGCTGCGAGTCCTGTGCCGCAAGTACGGATTTACGCCGAAGCGCCTCTACCGCTCCGACAGCATGAAGACGAACATGGACCTGCTGCGGTCCGGCAAGGGCGTGATCATCGGTCCGCAGTCGTTCGCCGCCTACTTCGACGTGGCCGCCGTGCCGCTGGCCCCGCACGTCACCGCTTCGCTCGACTTCATCTGCCTGAACAAAAACGCCGAACTCCCCGAGATCGCCACGCTGCGCCGCTATCTGCAAAAACTCTGCGCGGGACGGCGCGGAACGTCGGACTGAAATGCGGTCCGCAGAGAAGGATCGTCAAACCTGAGAGATCGATGGAGGAACGCCAATGACCTGTGCCGAACATCTTGAAAACGTGCGCGCGATCTTTCGCCGCTTGGACGAATTCCGCTCGCTCGAAGGCCTGTTCCGTTACGACCAGTGGACTTCGCTGCCGCCTGACGGCGCGGCCTGGCGGGCGCGTCTGGCGGGACGGCTGGCCGAGGACAAGGCGGCGCTGCTGACTTCGCCCGGATCGCGCAAGGCGGCTGATTATTTCACGGCCACGCCGCCTGATGAGATCGACGACGAGATCGACCGCGCGCAGGTGCGGATATTCTTGAGCGAATACCGCCGCACGGCCGGCGTGCCGGCCGAACTGCTGCGCGAGCACAGCCGCCTGAAAGGTCCCGTCGCCGCGGCCTGGCGGGAGGCGAAAGCGAAGAAAGACTCCACGCTCTTCGCACCGTGGCTGGAAAAGGCTTTTGACATTCGCGCGCGCATGGCCCGCGCTGTCGCTCCCGACCGGCCGGTCTTTGAGACGATCGTGGGGCAGACCGACGAAGGGTTTACGCTCGGTGAGATCAGCCGCGAGCTGGAAAGACTAAGAAACGGCGTCGCCACGCTGCTGAAAAAGATCCCGCCGTGCGAAACTCCGGATTTCATGCGGGACGAATACGATCCCGACACCGTGACGGAGTTCGGCAAAAAGCTGGCGTACTTCAACGGCCTTGACGAAACCTGCGTCACGTTCAACGACCGCGGCGTCCACGGGCTCACCAACCGTCCCGGCCCGCGCGACGCGCGCATCTCGTGGGCGCGCAGCGGGCGGCTCGACGTGCTGTTCACCCTCATGCACGAAGGCGGGCACGCCATGGAGTTGACGCGCACCGACGAACGTCCGGCCGAAGCCGGCCTCTGGGGCGGCGTCACCGGCGCCGTTCACGAGGGCGTGGCCAGGTTTTACGAGAACATCGTCGGCAGAAGCCGCGAATACTGGCAATGGCATTATCCCGAGCTGCAAAAGGCGCTTCCCGGGCTGAACGGCGTTTCGCTGGACAAGTTTTACGAAGGCATCAACGCCGTACGCCCGTCCGCGCGCCGCATCAGCGCCGACGAGGTGACGTACAGCCTGCACATCATCGTCCGCTTCGAGCTGGAAAAGGCCTTTTTCGACGGCGATCTGAAAGCCGCCGACCTGCGCGATGCTTGGAACGAAAAGTACCGCGCCCTGCTTGGCGTGACGCCGTGCGACGACGCCGAGGGCATTTTGCAGGACATGCACTGGGCCGGCGACTACATCGGCTATTTCCAGAGCTACGCCCTTGGCAACATCATCGGCGGCCAGCTGAGAAGCGCCCTGCTGCGCGACGTGCCGAACGCGTTCGCAAACCTTTCGGGTGGCGACATCGCTTCGCTTGACGCGTGGATGCAGGAAAAATTCTTCCGTTACGGCCGCGCTCTCTCCGCGCCCGAACTGCTGAAACGCGCGACCGGCACAGAGCTCGACGCAGGCGCGTATCTGGATTATCTGAACGAGAAGTTTGCAAGGCGATAAAAGAACGAGCCGCCCCGGGATGCCCGGAGCGGCTCGTTTGAAATGCTGCGCTATGCTTTTCTCGCCCCGCCCGCGTTGAGGAAGATGCCCAAAAAGATCACGGCGGCGCTGATGATCTGGACGGGGGAGATTGTTTCGCCCATGAAGACGACGGCGCCGAAGATGGCCAGGGCGGGCGAGCCGTTGAGGAACGCGCCGGTCGCGCCCGCACCGATGCGCTGGATCGACATCTGCTGGAACATGTAGGCTCCCGCCGAGGCGAACACGCCCACGTAGACCACTCCGAAGATCGCCCTGTTCGACAGCGCGAAGTTGAGCGGCGTGCCCGTGACGACGATGGTCAGCGCCGTGGCGACGAACGACGTGAACATCACGCACAGCGTCACGGTGATCGGCGGCGTCTTTTTGATGCGGCGGCCGAGGATCGTCATGACCGAGATCGTGAACGCCGCGCCCAGTTCGAGCAGGTCGCCCGTGTTCATCTTCAGATCCGCGAGCAGCGAAAGATCGCCCTTGCACAGCAGCGACACCGCGCCTGCCAGCGCGATGACGATGCCGAGCACGCGGCGCAGCGTCAGCCTTTCGCCGAGGAAGATGCGCGCGAGCACGGCCGTGATGAACGGCGACGTGGCAAACAGGATGGCCACGTTCGTCAGCGACGTGCGTTTCATGGCGTTGAAGAAAAAGACGTTGTTGAAAAAGACGCCCGACAGTCCCATCAGCGCGGCCGTGATCCGGTCGCCGGGGAGGGGCAGCAGCAGTCCGTCGCGGAGACGCGCCAGCGGCGCGAGGATCAGCACGGCGATGGCCGTACGCAGCAGAAGCAGCTGCAGCGGCGCCATCTCGGCGAGCGCGAAAGCCGTGGGCACGTTCATGAAGCCCCACATCAGCAGCGTCATTGTCATCGGCCAGTAAAGGTACAGGGGCGAATTGCGGTTTTCCATCTCAGGTCACCTCGGGGAAAAAGTCAAAAACACGATTATTGTACCTCGAAACGCGGCGGCGCGCACTTGCAAAATCGGTTTAAAAGCGGAATAATAAGCGCAACTACACCTGAATGACGGGAGGCTCGTCAAAATGGCGATCGAACTTGACAAACTGTACAGTCAGACGGCGCGCGCCGTGCGTCCGTCGGCGATCCGCGAGATGGCGAAACACGCCGCGCAGCCCGGAGCGATCTCGTTCGCGCGCGGCGATCCGGCGCCGGAGATCTTCCCCGTGGAGGAGTTCTACGAGTGCGCGCGCGTGCTGCGCGACCGCGGCAGCGAGGTGCTCCAGTACGGCAACACGGCCGGCTACGCGCCGCTGGCAGATTTCCTGACCGGCTGGCTGACGCCGCGGCTGGGACGGCCCGTGACGCGCGAAAAGCTGCTGATCACCTCCGGCAGCGGGCAGGTGTGCGATCTGCTCGTGCGTTCCACCGTGGACAGGGGCGACTTCGTTATCGTCGAGGAGCCGACGTTTTTGGGCAACACCAACGGGATGCGCAACGCGGGAGCGAACTTCATCACCGTGCCCGTGGACGAGCAGGGCATGGTTGTCGCGGCACTGCCGGAGAAGATCGAATCCGTGCGCGCCCGCGGCGGCAAGATCAGCTTCATCTACGTGATCCCCACGTTCCACAACCCCGCCGGCGTCACCATGTCGGTCGAACGTCGCCGGCAGCTCGTGGCGGTCGCGCAGGAGTACGGCCTGTTGATCATGGAGGACGATCCCTACCGCTTCGTGCGCTTTGAGGGCGACGATCTGCCCTCGCTCTACGAGCTGGACGGCGGCGACAACGTCGTCAGCGCCGGCTCGTTCTCCAAGATCCTCGCGCCCGGCACGCGCGTGGGCTGGTGCGTCGGCCCCGAGCCGCTCATCCGCACGATGACCGTGCTCAAGCAGAGCGTGGACAGCTCGGCCAGCGTCGTCTCCCAGGCGATCGTTGCCGAATACTGCCGCAGCGGCAAGCTCGACGGCTTTCTGCCGAAGATCATCGAAAACTACCGCCGCAAGCGCGATCTGATGGAAGCGGCGCTGCGGAAATACCTGCCCGCGGGCGAGGCGCAGTGGACGATGCCGAACGGGGGATTTTTCTACTGGATCACGATGCCGAACGTGAAGACGGCCGACCTGATCAAAAAGTGCCTGGAACGCAAGGTCGTCTTCGTGCCCGGCGAACCGTTCTACCCGAACGGCGGCGGCGAGCACAGCTTCCGCCTCTGCTTCACGTTCGCCACGCCCGATCAGCTCGACGTCGGCATCCGCGTGATCGGCGAGGCCATCCGCGAGCTTGCGCCGGCGAAGGCAAAGGCGTGAGAGGAACTTTTTTCTGTGAGAACACCGCACCCGTAAAAATGACCGCCGCGAGGGCCCGTGCAAAGGGCTTTCGCGGCGGTCTATTTTTGTGTGTGTTACGCCAGCGCTTTTTCGATCGCTTCGCTGATCTGGTCCATGTCGGTCTCGACGCTGCCGAGAAGTTCGGCGACGGCGAGGCGCTTTTCGTTGACGAACGCTTCGTCCTTGATCGACAGCAGGTTGATCCGCACGTTATAGGCGGCGGACATCGCTGCGGCGCGGGCGAACTGGCCGGCCGAAGCGGCGTCGGTGACGGCGTTCGTGTTGCCCATGCGGATGGCGGCCAGCGCCAGCGAAGCCGCTTTCGCGCACAGGGTCAGCGTGCGCAGGGGAACTTCGACCGTGCCTTTGGCGGCCTGCTGCATGGCTTCGCGGCGGGCGGCCTTTTCTTCGTCGGTCGCCTTCGGCAGTTTCATCGCGGCCATGAAAGCGTTGAACGCGTCGGTGTCGCGGTCGATGAGCTCGAGCAGCTCGGCGGCGAGCGTCTTGGCTTCGTCCTTGACGCGCGTCATCTCGTCCTGGACGGCGGCGTATTTTTCACGGCCGACCGTGAGTTCGCCGACCATCGAGGACAGGCCCGCGGCCAGCGCGCCGCCGAGCGCGGCGATCGAACCGCCGCCGGGAGCCGGCGACGACGACGCCAGTTCGGCGACGAAATCCGGCAGAGTCATCGTGTGCAGCATGGCCCGTCTCCTACTGCTTGCTCATCAGGTCGAGAAGCTTGAGCTCCAGCACCTGCTCGTTGTGGAAGTCGTCGACCTGGAGGTAATAGGCGGCGCTGTCGAGCATGGCGCCGGCGGGGATCATGCCGTACACTTCGGTGCCGTTGACGGTGACGCCCCAGCGGGCCGCTTCCATGCGGATGAACTCGAGCACGCGGTACATGGCGGTCTTCTCGTAATCGACGAGGTTCATCGACACCTGGACGAGCTTCTTCTCGGGCAGGTCGACGCCCATGCCCTTGACGGTGGTGAAGCCGCCGCCGCTGGCGCGGACACGCTTGGCGATGATCTTGGCGATCTCCACGTTGGTGGTGTTGAGGTTGACGTTGAAGGCGACGAGGAACTTGCGCGCGCCGATGGCCGTGCCGCCGGCGGTGGGGTGCAGGCAGTTGTCGCCCACGTCGGCCGCGCGGGTGGGATCGGTCTTGACGAGGTCCTTCAGCGCTTCGTACTGGCCCTTGCGGACCTGCTC
>JAEEGH010020960.1_pt1 | contig 13543 bp, 12 predicted proteins | sample 9134181 | NCBI WGS metagenome assembly JAEEGH01 (sample SAMN16246544, study PRJNA631951) | gut metagenome | biome: gut microbiome; feature: rumen; material: DP-attached | host: Bos | place: Iran: Karaj | collected 2018-10
CAACAACGACACATGGCAGACGGAACGCGTCATGATTCCGAAGCAACCGGATGGCGCTCGACTCCGCATCGATCCCACGAATCGTGGCGGCGGCATCACAATCGCGTCCATCAAACTCACGCCTATTCCCACGCTCTATAATTTTGAAGCCAAGCCTGTTACGGCCATCAACGTCGCACAGGACGCGCCGAAAATCGCCTCCGGCAAACTCGTCGTCCGCCATGATCCTGCCGTTTGGGACGCGTTTGTCATCGAATACGCAGGCGAACGTCTCGCATGCGGCCATTCCAATCCAGAGCTCGCCATTCTGTCAGGCGACAACGGAAAGGCGTTCTCACTGAAGGATTCACCGACCAAAGTAACGGCGACCGCCCATGAATTGAAAGCCGTCTTGAAACTGACGGATTCGGAAGGCGGCAAATGGGTCATCATCCGCAAATTCAAACCATTGGCCGGCAATTCCATTGAAATCACCACCAGCGCAATGGTCGATCAAGATCGCCAAGTCGGTCATTTCCCGTGGATTACACTCTTCCCCGGCCTCGGCTCATACGGCGAACACAAACTGCAAGCCACGCTGCCCGGCATTGAATATCTTCAGGACGAACCGTCCTCCAACGAACTGGATGTTCGTGGCGACAAGGCGAACCGCCTGCTCGTCAACCACTATAAACTCTGCTTCCCGATGATGGCCATCGTCACCCCTGAAAAAACGTGGATGTCCCTATCTTGGAACTATTACGACTATCCGGCTGCCATCTTCGACACGCCGGACAGACAGTTCAAATCCGGTGCCAGCCTCTTCGCCCTCTGGTCGCCCAGCGTCCGTGAAGGCCGCATCGAAAACGACTTGAACGTCTACCAGCCGCTCATTTGGAAGGCGGATTCCGTCCATTCCATGAAGCAGGTCATCAGCGCGGGCAAAGGCGAAAGCGTCATTCCCGCCGTCAAAAAATTCGTCGATCAGAATCCGTTGCCGTCCGTCCCGACATACAAGCGCGGCTTCCAATCCGCCATCACGCTTCTCGCACATGGCTGGCTCGATTCCAAGTGCTATGTTGACAACAAATGGCGCCACGCCGTGTGGGGCAACAACTTCGGCCCGCAACCTGCGACGGATGCGCTCCTCTGCCTCAACTGGATCGCACAAACATCCGCCAACAAAGACATCGTCAAACGGTCGAATCAGCGCCTTGCAGAAGTCGAAAATTTCTATAAGAAAGGCAATCACATCCACAACGGCGTCTCCCACGGCCGCCAGACAATCTACGCCTACCTCTATTTCAATCGCACGAAAGAATGGCTGGACGGTTATCTGAGAGCCGCCACGGCCGCCCTCCAAAAAGTCCGCAAAGACGGCAGCATCAAGTTCACCCCCTACGAACCGCCGAAACCGAACTATGGCACCACCCATTGGACGGATCACGCCAACGGCCTCACCGCCGCCCGTCTCGCCAATTCCGTCATCACCGTTCTGGCAGACGGCAATCCGGAGCTCCGCCGCGAATTTCTCATCCAAGTGGACAAAGTCCTGAAACTCTATAAAAACGATGCGCCGCGTGGCGCCCAGACATGGGAAGTCCCGCTCCACACGCCGGACATTCTCGGTTCCGCATATATGCTCGACCTTGCGGCGGCCGCCTACGCCATCAGCGGTGACGAACGCTATCTCGAAGAAGCCGATTACTGGGCGACGACGGGCCTTCTCTTCATCTATCTGGTCGATCCCACCCAAGACTACGGCCCCATCGGCCGCTACGCCACGATCGCCGTCATGGGCGCCACCAACTGGCAGGCCCCCTATTGGATTGGACAGCCCGTCCAGTGGTGCGGCCTCGTCTATCGCAACAGCCTCCTGTTCTACAGCAACTTGTTGAAAGACAAGAACGAACGTAATTACTGGCAAAAAGTCGCCACGGGTATCACCATCACGGGTCTACAGGAAAGCTTCCAGCTGGATGACAAAGAACGCCAAGGACTTCTGCCCGACTACTTCCTCCTCAACGCGCAACAGAGCGACGGCCCCGCCATCAATCCGGGCACCGTTCAGAACGGTCTCGCTGAAGCCTACAATCGCGGCAACATGTTCGGCAAGTTCCCAATCTGCACAGGCAGCCTCATCCATCTGCTTGGAACCGCAAGCCACATCAAAGGAGACGCTTCCAACTTCAGCGCGGATTTGCAACTATGGCCGAAAGACAAGACGGAAGTACTCGTCTCCGGTATCCCGCAGAAACCGATCAAAGTCACATGGAACAGCGAAGCGATCCCCTTCGAGTGGTATCCTGAACATCAGGCCCTCATCCTGAAGCTCGTCGGAAAAGGTACCCTCAAGGTCAACTAATTCAACATGAAACGACGTATTGTCATAACAGGCGCTGGCGTAACCAGCGCCTTAGGATACAGCCGTCAGGAGCTCTTCCAATCGCTTCTTGACGGCAAATCCGCCGTGAAAGAACGGCCGGACTGGATTGAAAAGATGCAGACCTCCAAAGAGGTTATCGCATCCGCCGTCGAACTGCCGCAGGAAGTCGCCAAATCCATTAGCCGCCATCATCGCCGTTCCATGGGACCCGCCGCGCTTTACGCAACACTTGCCGCCCAAAACGCCCTGCAGGAAGCCGTCGCCTCCCCTGAACTGCTGTCCAGCGGGCGGACGGGTTGCATCGCTAGTTCCACATTGGGCTCATCCTCTGAGACTTATGAAGCGGTGGCCGCCCTCGTCAACAAGGTCTTCTACGATCTGTCATCCTGCCATTTTTTCCGAATCGTTTCGCATTCGTCTGCGTTCAATATCGCCAACTACTTCGGCATCAACGGAATACAGCTAGCTCCCTGCTCGGCCTGCGCATCATCATTGCAATCCATCGGCCTCGCCTATGAGCAGCTCCTGCTCGGCAAGCAGGACGCTTTCATCGCAGGCGGCAGCGATGAAACGGTTCCCGTCGTCATCGAATTCTTCCGCCTCCTCCACGCTCTTGCCGAAGAGCCTGGTATTCCCATCCAGCAACTTTCGCGACCATTTGATGTGAACCGTTGCGGTCTCGTCTGTGGCGATGGCGCAGGCATGCTTTTCCTCGAAACGATGGAACATGCAGAAGCGCGTGGTGCGAAGCCACTTGCGGAAATCATCGGTTACGCTACCAATTGCACGGGAGCGCAAATCAGTCAATCGGACCACGCCTCCATCGAACGTTGCATGCGGCTCGCTTTGGACGATGCGGGGCTGAAGCCACAGGATATCGACTACGTTTCCGCCCATGCGACCAGTACGGTTGCGGGCGACCGCGAAGAGGCCATCGCCATCGCCAACGTCTTCGGCGGAAACGTTCCCGTATCCAGCCTGAAAGGGCAGCTCGGCCACACGCTCGGCGCATCGGGAGCCCTTGAAACCGCCGTCATCATCGAAATGATGAAAAACGGAATCATCCTGCCCAACGCCAATCTCCAGACACCGTCGGAAGAATGCGCCATGCTCAATCTGCCGACCGAGCCAGTCAAAAAGCCAGTCCGCACCGTCCTCAAAAACTGCATCGCCTTCGGCGGCGTCAACGCCGCCTTGATCATCCGTAATATCTAATTACCAGTACAATAGCACATGAACCGAGACAAAATCATACCGCTAATCAACAAGATTTTCGTTGACAAATTCGAACTCGATCCGCAGGATTTGACGCCCGAAAAGAAAATCTTCGAAGACCTTGAACTCGACAGTCTGGATATCGTGGATTTGATCACAGGCATTCAGCATACCTTCCAAATCCAGCTCCGCGACAATAAGGATCTGCTCCAGATCAAAACGCTCCAAGACGTCTATGATCTCGTCGAAAAAATCATCGCCGAGCATCCAGAAGTCCTCGAAAAGCTTGAGAAGTAATTCCCAACCACCTCCCATCCAATCGTGCTTACGATTCTCGTCTTCATCTCGATGGCAGTCAGCATCGCCCTGTACAGCGCGGTCGTTCTGATTCCCTACCTATGCATCTTGCTTTTTCCCAAGATGTTGCGGGAACACTACATGCGTTCGTTTTTCATATTGAATTTTGGACGTGCTGTTATCCATCTCGGCCTACGTCCATTCATCCGCATCGAGTATAGAGACGAAGCCGGAACAAACACTCCACCAGGCATTTACGTTTGCAACCACCGTGCAGGAACGGATGCCTTTCTCATGGCGCTCTTCGGCGTCGAAGCCATCCAAATCGTCAACGGCTGGCCAATGAAACTCCCATTCTTTGGCTTTAACGCACGTCTGGCAGGCTATCTAGATTCCACGAAAACTCCCTTGGAGGAGTATCCAAAACTCTTTAAGAGCTTGATTGACAACAATGTAAATATCATCGCCTTTCCAGAGGGCACACGCTCCGGATCGCGCAATATGAACAGTTTCCACAGTGGAGTCTTCCGGCTCGCCATGGAGCTCGGCATACCCGTCTATCCATGCTGCATCGCTGGAAACGAACGCTTTCCGGATCGCAGCTTCCATTTTCACAAGTCTAAGGGAATAATCGTGAAACGACTTCCGCCAATCATGCCGGAGACGTTCCGAAACTTCCCTTCCGCCTTCGTATTTAAGAAAAGAGTCCATGACATGATCCAGCAGGAAAACCAACGGCTGGACGCGGAACTGGACAGCCGTTGAACCGCCCACAACCACACTACCATGTCAACATTCAATTTGGATTATGAACTTTCCTTCCAGCCGCCGGAAGTCATCCGTCGCGAGCAGGAACGCCTTCTCAACGAGCATGTGCAGCATTGCAAGCTCCATTCGCCGTTTTACCGTGAAAAACTGGCCCATCTGCCGAACCGCCCGTTGACGCTTGACGATCTGAAAGATCTCCCGCTGACATCCAAGCATGACGTCCATGAGCGCAACGAAGATTTCATCGCCGTCCCGCAACGCGATATCTCCGACATTGTTTTCACCAGCGGCACGACGGGCCGTCCGTGCAAGATCGTCTATACGTTCAATGACGTCCATCGCCTCGGTTACAACGACGCCGTTGGCTTCAAATCCACCGGCATGAACGCGGAAGACACCGCCCTCATCACCTGCACCCTCGACCGCTGTTTCATCGCGGGGCTCGCCTATTCCACTGGTGTCGTCCTGCTCGGCGGAGCCGTTATCCGCAACGGACTCAACACGTTGGAAAGTCATGCGGACATCATTCAGAACAATAAAGTCACAGCCATCGTCGGTGTTCCGTCGTTTCTTGCAAAACTCGGACAATTTTTGACGGACAATGCCATCGATCTGTCTGGCATCAAGCATATCCTCTGCATCGGTGAACCGTTGTACACCAAGGAGATGCAACGGACGCCGCTCGCACAGAAATTGGAGCAATTCTGGCCGGGCTGCGTCTATTCCACCTACGCTTCCTCCGAAATGGTCACGAGCTTCAATGAATGCAAGGAACGCCGCGGCGGCCATCCGCCGGCGGATCTCGGACTTGTGGAAATCGTTGATGAAGAAGGAAATCCGCTTCCGCCTGGCGAAGTCGGAGAAGTCGTCGTCACGCCGTTGCAAGTCCAAGGTATGCCGCTCATCCGCTTCAAGACAGGCGACTTGAGCTTCATCCTCCCCGAACCATGCCCATGCGGCCGCCACACGCCGCGCCTCGGCCCGATTTTCGCACGTAAGTCTCAGATGCTGAAGGTGAAAGGCACAACGCTCTATCCCGCCAGTTTCTTCAACGTTCTCGAACAAATCGATGCCGTCGATAACTTCTACATGGAAGTCTCCGGCACGGGCCTTTCCGATGAAATCGACCTCTATATCTCCTTCAAGGAAGGCGACATGGAGTCCAATCACATCCGAGAGAAACTCATCGCCAAAACGCGTGTCAATGTCAGACTGCACACCGTCACGCCACAAGAAGCCCACAAAAAGGTCTTCGGCTCGACGCGCAAGCCTCTCCGTTTTTATGATTTACGATAGTCCCTATGGATAACGTTCCGATTCCAGCCGCACAGTTTCTACCACACAAGCCGCCGATGGCCATGATCGATTCCATTCTGGAAATCAGGCCAAACGGTCGCGCCATGGCGCATATCCGTCCGGACAACCGTTTTCTGAACACCGACGGCGTTCTCGACCGCACAGTCGTTCCAGAACTCGTCGGCCAAGCCAACGCCGCCATCAACACATGCCGTAACAAAGGCGTTGTTGCCCAAGGCTTTCTGGCTCTTGCGAGGGACATCCAATTCTTCCATGATATCCATGTCAACGACGACATCGTCATCAACCTGAAAGAAGAATTTCCCGTCGAAAATTGGGTAGTCATCACATTCGATATCCATACCGCCAACAACATGCTCTGCGCAAAAGGAGAAATCAGCATATGTCTTTTATAATCATCATTTTAGCATTTTTGTTAATCACTCCCGCCATCGGTGCGCCTACGTTGGAGGAATTCGCTGAAAAGCTCAAACCGCTTGCGCAGAACAAATCCGTCCAGGCGGATTTTACCCAAACACGCCACCTGAACGATCTTGATTTTGACATGGTCATCAACGGCGAATTCGCACAGGAAGCCGGCAGCCGTCTCGTCTGGATCACGACGAAACCGCTCCATTCCATCTGTCTCATCACATCGCAGGACATGAAATTCTGGGATGGCGAAACGAAAAAAACGACCTCTCTCGTGGCAGACAAATATCCGTGGATCCAGTTGATTTTCAAGCTTCAATCGCAATGGATGAACGGCGATTTGCTCGCATTGAAGCAAGATTTCACCATCGAAATCGTTGATGACCATACCATCAAATTGACGCCGCTAGCCACCGCTATCCAAATGTTCTTCAAGGAGATCACCATCCATTTCAATGCAAAGTACGATGCCGTCGAAAACGTCGTCTTCAAAGAAAAGACCGACGATTTGATCACCCTTGAATTCGAAAACGTCGTCAACAACCAGACGATTCCTGAAAAAACCTTCCAAATTCCTTAACCGCAACCATTAGTTCCATTAGTTCCATTAGTTCCACCGAAGGAAGTCTGTATTTCGCTTTAAGCTTTAAGCTTTAAGCTTTTAGCTCTGCGAAGCAGCCAACCACTAACCACTACCCACTAACCACTCATAAATGGCCGTCCGCCTTCTCATCTTCGCACTCAGACATCGCAGGCAACTTTGGATTGCCGTTGCCTTGCTCCTCTGCGCGTCGATTCTGACGGCCATTTTCGTCGGACGCTACACAAACGATCTCGCCTACATGTTTCCAGAAGATTCCACTTCAGGCAATATGTATCGCGTCATGCAGGAGAGTCGCCTCACGCAAACGATTCAATTGGAATTAGATACAGGCACTGTCAACGGCGCACCGCCATTGTTGGACAAATTGGACGAACTGGCGGAAACTCTTCGCAAACTCCCGAACGTCGCTTCCGCCGATTTCCGATTCACGCCGGAAAGTGCGGACATCATATCGTCATTAATCGCTATCCTTCCGTTGATTGCAGACGCTTCCATTCTGGACAACGCATCACCGAAAGACGCGGTGCTCTCCGTCCGCAAGGCTCTTGCCCTGCCGGGCACGCCTATCGCCGACTTCCGTGCCGATCCCTTCAGTTTCCGTCTTCCCTATCTGCAGCTTCTTGATCAATTCCGCAAGCTTGGCGGCTTCAATGCCTCCACGCAATATCCTTTTCTAACAGATCTCGATGCGCAACGCGTCCTCATGCTTATCAACATCGATTTTCCCCAAGCGCCATCCTCCTGCGAGATCGCCACGCTTTTCAAAAACGTTGAAGACGCTGTACACCAAATACTTCCGGATATTTCAGCAACGCCCGTTTCGCCACTGAAACACAATCTGGAAAACGAACGCGCCATCAAACGGGACATTCTCGCCGTTTCGTTGCTTTCCATCATCGCCTTGATCGCGTTGGTCACCATCTGGTTCTTCTTCACGGAACGACAATCCTCCCAATCCTTTGATTTCGTGGGAATTATCATCATTCCCCTCATGCCCGTCATCGCCTCGACCATTATCACAGGCGTTCTCGCATTGTGCTTCCATAGCTTATGTCTTTTTGTTTTAGGAATTTGCGGTGGTATCGCGGGACTCGCCGTCGATCAAGGCATCCATATCTACACGGCCTGCGCGGGCCGGATGCGCATCCGCCGTCTGGCCAGCATCGGCCTCCCGCTCGCATTAAGCGTCATCACCTCCGCCGCGTCATTTCTCGTCTTACTTGTGACGGGCATCGTCGCCTATCGTCAGCTCGGCCTGTTCGCCGCCCTCACGCTTATTCTTAATCTCTTCCTTTCCTTCTACTTACTGCCGACGTTTCTCAAGCCACGCAGCCCCGTTTCTATTCACATCGCAGACTTCCGCCCATCCCAACCGTTGGCTTCTGTCATCTGCATCATTTGGCTGGTCGTCACCATCGCCGCCGTCATCGCCATTCCCAAAACTCAATTCAATTTCACCCTGCAATCCATGGACGGCAGTTCTGCCGAAACGTTCCGTCAAGAAGAGGAACTTCAAAACCGTTGGCGTTCACAAGATGCTGGAACCATGATGGTTGTCACTGCGGACAGCCACGACGGTGTTCTTGATGCATGTGATGAAATCAAGGCCTCTATCCCGTCCAGTTGCGAAGGCGATTTCTTCCCATCCTTCATCTGGCCATCCACCGCCGCACGTCAACGCCATCTAAATACGTGGACAACGCCGCAAATGACGCAACGCCTTCAGGCTCTTCAACTTGAGATGCGCGACGAATGCCAGAAGGCCAAACTTCCACCAGCGTTTTTCGACGGATTCTTCAAATCCATCAACCAAACTATCGCCAATGGCATCCAGACGCCGCCGCCACCGCTCGTCCAAATGGTCCATCGCCATCTCATCCGCGACTATCCCAACGCCTCCACAGCCCTCCTTTTCTTCAGAAGATGCACAGACGCAGATACTTTTAAAATCGTCAACTACATCCTACCGAAGTTTCCAAATGCCGCTCTTCTCTCCGCTGACGCCTTCCAACTTGCCGTTGCGCAGGACATCCGCCCACGGCTACGCAAAGCCATCGTCATCATCGTTCCCGTCCTTCTCCTCTGCCTCATCACCGTCATTCGTTCGCCGCTACGGCTTCTTCTCGTCTTCATGCCTGGTGCCACAGCCATCCTGTGGGGCCTTGGCCTCGCCGCCGTTTGCGGCTTCAAGCTCAATCTCGTGAACCTCTTCAGCATCGTCATGCTAACGGGACTCGTCATTGACTACGGCATCTTCGCCCTCCACCATGCGCAGCAACCATCATCATCCATTCCGACCGCCATGCTGCTATCCGCTCTCACCACGATTCTTACGACAGGCGCCCTGCTCGCTTCCAAGCATCCTGTCATGTTCAGCACGGGCCTCGTCCTGTCGTTCGGCATTCTGATGACGGCCATCACCGCGCTTTTCGTCATTCCATCGCTTGCGCAAATTCTTCCATTCCTGAAACATAAGTCCGTCTGTCTCCTCCTTCCGCTCATCCTGCTATTCTCTTCCGGCTGCATGTCGCTCCAAACGGAAAAGTTCCCGCCGCGTAATTTGAGCGAAGCCGAACGCACACTGGAAATCAATGATTTCCAGAAACTTCTGAATGAGCCTCAAAAAAATCTGTATAAAATGACCATCCATGTCTTATGGTATGACATCCCAATGCTTCTCGCCGTCAAGACAGAAGCCGCGACGGGCTCCCTCCGCGCCGTCGCCACCGCCAGCAACGGCGTCACACTTTTCTCCGTCTCCGGCAAGAACTTCCATGAAGAGAAGAAATACATCTCCGATGTTTTTCCCGATATCGCCAAACGACGTCTTTTCAACTCGTTATATCAAGATCTCTGCCATGTCTTCCTCCCGTTCGCACCGGATAGACTGGCCTCCTGTCCGCCGCCGTTTGGAGAAAAACCGAACGAAACGTCCTACGCAGGTTCGCCACTGCGGCTTGTGTTGCTAAAAAACGGCACGTTTCCGCGACGTCGCTGGCAAACGGCCTATTACGGATGGCTTCCGGAAAAAAGAACCTTCAACTCCATCGTATATAAGAACTTCCAATCGCACTACCGCTTCACGTTTACCCTTGCCAATTGACTCTTCATGCCGTATTCCATCATCCAATCCGAACTCCTGAAACGTATAAGCGATTTCCAACGGCACGACGATGGTTCCTATTCCGCCGCCATCACGTTCGATCCCGCCTTCACAGGCTTTGACGGACATTTTCCAGGCAATCCAATCGTCCCTGCCGTCTGCCAACTATCTGCTGTGGAGATTCTTGCGCACATGGCACTAGGCCGTCAAGATTTGAAGCTTTCAACCATTTCTCTCATGAAATTCCGCACCCCGTTGCTACCCAACGACACCGCGACATTTGTCTTCACCGTCACCCAAAACGAAAATGACATCACAATAAAAGCGGATGTCTCCACGCCCAAACAAAAGAACACCGCCAAATTCAAATTGCTTTTCCAATATGCCTAAACGCCGTCAAAAGAAATACTTCACCTCCCTGCCAGACGATCCGCAGCCCATCGTCCATGAAGTGCGGCATCGCCTCGCCTTCAGCGAAGTGGACGCCCTCGCCATAGGCTGGCATGGACACTATCCCGAATTCTTCGAGATGGCCCACACGGAGCTCATGCGCAAGATCGGTCTTACCTATGACTTATATCGCGAAAACGGCATCGGTGCGCCAATCGTCCAACTGCATGCCGACTATTTCGTGCCATTGGTTCTCGATGAACTTTTCACGATTCGCGCGGAACTCGTCTGGAGCGACGGTGCACGCATCAACGTCAACTACGAAATCATCAAGGAGAACGGCCAACTAGCCGGAACAGGCTATACGGTCCAAATGCTTTTCGATGCCTACAACCACACGCCGTTCGTCACTACGCCGCCACTTGTCGAAGCCGTCTGGCAACGCTGGAAGAACGGTGATTTCAAGGGAATATGAATACTGGAAGTTCTGGAAGTTCTGGAAATCCAATGACTCCAGAATATCCAGAATATCCAGAATATCCAGAAAAATGAATTATACAGTCGTCATCCCAGTCTATGACAATGAGCGCACGGTCCTGCAGGTCGCGCTGGAAACGCGACGCCTGCATCCGCATGTGCTCGTCGTCGACGACGGTAGCACACGGCTCCCAGACGACTTCGACAACGTCCTCCGCGACAATGACATCCGACTCATCCGACACCCACAAAACTGTGGAAAAGGCGTCGCCTTGCAGACGGCTTTGAAAGACCTCCATGAGCGCCATATCGATTACATGATCACTCTGGACGCAGACGGACAGCATTCCCCTTCCGACATTCCGGCTTTCATCGACCTTCTAGAAAAAGAAGGCCAGAACCGTGATTTGCTCGTCATTGGCACCCGCGATTTCAACACGCCTAACGTGCCTGATTCCAGCAAGTTCGGACGCAAATTCTCCAATTTCTGGATAAAATTGGAAACTGGCGTCACCTGCGCAGACACGCAAAGCGGGTTCCGCGCCTATCCCGTCGAACCGCTTTCGAAACTGAAATTCCATTGTACACGCTATAACTTTGAAATCGAAGTTCTTACACGCGGACTATGGGGCGGATTGCAACTCCGCGAGCTGCCCATCCACGTCACCTACGAACCGCCTGAACAGCGCATTTCGCACTTCCATCCATGGAAAGATAATGTTCGTCTATCATTGCTTCACACGACGTTGGTAACACGTCGGTTACTTCTATTTCCGCACAAGCGGATCGTCCCTAAGCCAAAACTGCAACTGCCGTCCCTCTGGAAACATCCGAAGGATTTCTTCCTGTTTCTCTTGAAGGAAAACGCGACGCCCGAACTGCTCGCTATATCGGCCGCCGTCAGTTCGTTTCTGGCTGTTCTGCCGCTCGTATCGTGCCACATGCTGGTCATCCTCTATGTGTGCATCCGCCTTAACCTAAACAAAATCATGGCTTTGGCCATCCAAAACCTCTATATGCCGCCGTTCACGCCATTCCTCTGCATCGAGCTCGGCTATTTCATGCGGCATGGAACATTTCTGCGGGAAGCGTCGCTCCAGACGATCGTCCACGAACTGCCCTATCGCTTCTGGGAATGGCTGCTCGGCAGTCTCGTCATCGCGCCCATCGCGGCTATCCTTTCTGGATTAATCACTTACGTCACAGCGAAACGGCTTCAAAAGTCATAACAAACCATGCAGGAAAAAGCGAAAAATCTCAGCGACACACGCGGAAACCGATTCGGCATCGGTTTCTTCCTGCTCTGTTTGCGTCTTTTCGGGCCAAAATTCTGCTGTGTTTTCGTCTGGTTCGTCGCGCCGTTCTATGCGCTTTTTGACAAACAGGCCTTCGCAGCGGCCGCCCCCTATCTGCGAAGCCGTTTTCCAAACGCCTCTCCGCTGAAGCTCCGTTGGCATTTCTGCAGGCAATGCGTGTCACAGGGGCAGGTCATGATTCTCGCCCATTGGATCCGCACCGGCCATCAAGTTAACGTCTTGGACGTCAACGCACAAAACGGCGCTGATCTGATCAACCACGCACCGACAGGATTCATCCTTCTGCTCAGCCATGCAGGTTGCTGGCAGGCCACGATCACACGTCTGGAAAATCTGGACCGCCCAGTCCACCTGCTCATCCAGGCAAATCTTAACGAAAATGTCGCCAAACTCTTCAAAGGCAAGCAAATCGACGTCATCAGCAATGAAGCCGCGTTCGGCGGCCTGTTAGATTGCATGGCCGCACTTGAAAAACATGAAATAGTCTGTATAATGGGAGATCGTATGCCGCCGGACGCGGAAAACGCCCTCCATCTCACCCTGCATGGACGGACGGTCTCCATTCCCGCGGCCCCATGGCTTCTGGCGGCGCGCTGCCACAAACCGATCTTTCCCGTCTTCACGATGATGACGGGCCTCGCAGGCGGAATCGACTATATCTTCGAACAAAAAATCGAACTCGACTATGACCTGCCCAGAAAACCAAAACCTGAACAGCTCCAGCCACTTGTAAAACCTTACGAAGATGCCTTGAATCGTCTGATAGACCAATATCCCTATCAAATTTTCCACTATCAAATCCATTGACCATAAACCAAACGGAACTCCCATGGAAGACACGACACAATTCCGCAACCTCTTGAAAACCAAGCTCATCGAATGGCTTCAGCTCGAAGACATGAAGCCAGAGGACATCATCGACGACGAACCGCTTTTCGGCGACGGCCAAGGCCTTGGCCTCGATTCGCTGGACGCCGTCGAAATCGTCATCGCCATGAAACGCGAATTCGGCATCCCGCAGTCCGAATTCGAAAACAAACGCGAAATCTTCCGCACGTTCGCCACACTCGCGGATTTCGTCCAAGCCAATAAAAAGTAACGATGGCGTTTCGCCGTTGCGTCACTCGCATTCTCCACGCACACAACTACATACACCCGTCCATGTTCTCCTCCATCATCGGCATCGGCATCATTTCCGCGCTCGGCAAAAATCTCTCACAGACAAAAGAGAATCTTTTTGCCGACACGCCTGTATTGCCTCATCCGCCAACGAAAATCGA
>JAEEGH010020964.1_pt1 | contig 13542 bp, 13 predicted proteins | sample 9134181 | NCBI WGS metagenome assembly JAEEGH01 (sample SAMN16246544, study PRJNA631951) | gut metagenome | biome: gut microbiome; feature: rumen; material: DP-attached | host: Bos | place: Iran: Karaj | collected 2018-10
GCATCGTTTCCGTCGGCATGTACAACGATGTAGAAATCGTCGTAAGTCAGCAAACGCCAGCCTTCCGGGCAGATTCCCCGGTGGTTCGGCTTAATCTGGTCAGCGCAACTCTTGTCGTTGCATTCGCTCGGCAGCTGCATCGCCTCCGCCCACTGGTAGAGGCCACCATATTCCTCACAATTTGATTCATCATTTTCATAGCAATAGCGTTCAATCTTGGAGTCATTTGATTGGTCCTTGTCTCCAGAGACCATTTCCCCGATGTTCAGATTTTCCGCCATTACCGTTACAGAAGCGGCTTCACCGTCCTTATTTGTTCCATTGATGGTCAAATAAAAGTAAGAGCGTCCGTTTCTTCTGTCCGTAAACTTTCTATAGGCGCCCGCTTGTAAACTATCAGCACCAAGAGACCGATTGCAATAAGCATATCCTGGAGTACAAAGTCTCGCAGTATCAAGTACAAAAGACGAACTAGACTTTGCACTAGACGAAGATTTCGCAGAACTGCTGGAAGATTTTGCACTGCTACTCGACAGATCCTCGACCGGAGCCGAGGATGACGAACGCACGGAACTGCTCGAAGCGACGCTGGATGACGAACGCACCGAGCTGCTCGACTTCGGTGCAACGCTGGAAGAAGACGACTTCGCATTGACACTCGAAGATGACTTCGCGCTGGACGAAGAGTTCGACTTTACCGAGCTGCTGCTGGCATCGTCGCAGTCCTCGCAGACACTCGACGAGGAATCTTCCCCGGGCCGCACGAAACTGCTCTCGTCGTCATCACAGGCGGCAAGTGCAAAAGCCATGGCAAATGCTGCCACAGCCCCAACCAATCTACTCAATGGTGCTTTTCTAATGATAGACATACTCTTCGTTCCTTCTATCCAAAAAATAGTAATAATTTTGAACAAATTCCTCCGTGTCTACGCATTCCGGGGGTTGCCGCGCTCACTTTCGGGGCTCTTAGGCGTGGGGGGAGGCGGCCCCACATTTGTAAAAAGTGCATGTAAACAAAGTTTTTTGGCATATTTTGGGGGTCAAATCCGTTTTATAGGTAGATAGGGACAACTCTATTCGCCTGCGCGGGGGCGTTCCCGCATTAACCAAAAATGGAAACAAAACATACTCCCTTTGAACAGTTGACTATCACCAACAAGTTCATGTTCGCGATGGTGTTCAGCCAAAAGGATATCGCCAAGCCCTTCCTCGAGGCGATTCTCGGCATCAAGATTCACGAACTCCGCGATCCCGAAAATTGAGATGGGTGACCAAACATTCAAAAATTTTTATATATTCAGTAAGTACCGCGATGTCGCCGAGAAAGCCATTCGGGATTACATGGAGTATTTCGCTACCAACAAGGCAAGTTCTCCAGAAACCGAGGATATCGACAGACTGGTAAAGTGGTACCAGACGGACAGTAACACGAGAATTCGCTATATGACATGGCAAGAAGAAATCGACGACATGAAAGCTATTGCTGAAGAAGAGAAGGCCCGAGCAGATAAGGCAGAGGCCCGCGCCGATGAAGAAAAGGCTCGTGCGGACAAGTACGAGAAAATGCTTCGCGAACTCGGCAAACTGTAGCCGTTCTTTTAAAAGCCCGACCAAGTCGCGTCTGAGCGCCCGCTCGAGAGGGTGGCGGCCCTTCGGCAGGCACTTCGGCAAGCTCAGTGTGCCACTCAGGGACGTTTGTCACGGAGACTGACGATGGAAGCCAGGGGAGGCATCCCCCTTTTATAGACGAAAGAACGGCTCTAAATGCTAACCTCGGTCATGCCAAAACAGGTTTTGTCGCGACTCTCGGTTTACGCATTTGTCGTCTAATTCCTATATTTTCTACGCAAAAATTTTTAACAAGGATATTGTTATGGCAAAGATTGCTATTCTCGGTTACGGTAACCTGGGTCGCGGTGTGGAATGCGCCGTGAAGCAGGCTCCGGATATGGAACTGGTCGCCGTTTTCACGCGTCGTGACCCCGCTACGGTCAAGATCCAGACGGCGGGCGTTCCGGTGTTGAACGTCTCTGAAATGGAAGCCTGGAAGGGCAAGGTGGACCTGCTCATCATCTGTGGCGGCTCCGCTACCGACCTGCCGGTGCTCACCCCGAAGTACGCCGCTATGTTCAACGTGATCGACTCCTTCGACACCCACGCCAAGATTCCGCAGCATTTCGCCGCCGTTGACGCTGCCGCCAAGTCTGCCGGCAACATCGCGATGATTTCTGTGGGTTGGGACCCGGGCATGTTCAGCCTGAACCGCGTGTACGCCCAGTCCATCCTTCCGGAAGGCAAGGACTACACGTTCTGGGGCAAGGGCGTTTCCCAGGGCCACAGTGACGCCGTCCGCCGCATCAAGGGCGTGAAGAACGCAAAGCAGTACACCTGCCCGGTGGAAGCGGCTCTCGAAGCCGTGCGTAGCGGTTCCATGCCGGAACTCACCACCCGCCAGAAGCACACGCGCCTGGTTTACGTGGTTGCCGAAGAAGGTGCCGACAAGGCCTATATCGAAAACGCCATCAAGACGATGCCGAACTACTTCGACGAATACGATACGACCGTCAACTTCATCAGCGAAGAAGAATTCAACAAGAACCACAGCGGGCTCGCTCACGGCGGTTTCGTGATCCGTACCGGCAAGACCGGCATGAACTTGGAACACACCCACGTGATTGAATACAGCCTGAAGCTCGATTCCAACCCGGAATTCACGACGAGCGTTCTCGTGGCTTACGCCCGTGCGGCTCTCCGCATGAAGGCTAACGGAGCGACCGGTTGCAAGACCGTTCTTGACGTGCCGCCTGCATACCTCAGCACGCTGAGCGACGAAGACCTGAGAGCGCACTGCTTGTAAGAGCTTGTTTAAAAAAATGCAAAACCAGCCGTTATATAGCGGCTGGTTTTTATATATTTTCAACAATCCAACAATGGACAAATTCATTTATCAACAACCGTACAAAACATTTCAACAAAAAAGCGAATCGGACTGTGCAATTTCTTCTTATTGTTGTTCTTTATTCTCTTCTTTTTTTACTTTTTCCGTTAAGGCCATTTGAAATATTTGTTCTAAGTCTCCTATTTTTTATGGTGACAATTTTGGAAATAGGGTCTTTCTTTTTGCATCGGAAATTAAAAAAAGATGATAACAGCCCCAAAGTAAAATCAGTTAAAGAAAAAAAAGAAAATGACGACATGAAGGCGGATCACGGTAAAGAACAAAGATCCCCGCCTGCGCGGGGATGACATCGTGGGTGTGTTAGAGATGACATGCGAAAGAAAATGCCCCGGATTCTATCCGGGGCCTTTTCAATTCTGAAAGATCCCCGCTCGGAGGCGGGGATGACAAATTAGGGATTAACCCTGAACCTTCGGGAGCTGGGCGAGGCTCTTCGCGATGTCTTCATCGGTCGGGATGTAGTCGCTCATTTCGCCGTCGTTGAACTTCTGGTAGGCGACCATGTCGAAGTAACCCGTGCCGGTGAGGCCGAACACGATGTTCTTCGCCTCTCCGGATTCCTTGCACTTGAGCGCTTCGTCGATGGTCGCGCGGATGGCGTGGCTGGATTCCGGAGCCGGGAGGATGCCTTCGGTCTGGGCGAAGAGCTTGGCAGCTTCGAACACCTTGGTCTGTTCCACGGAAGCAGCACGGATGAGCTTCTGGTCGTAGAGTTCAGAGAGGATAGTGCTCATGCCGTGGTAGCGCAGGCCGCCGGCGTGGTTTGCAGACGGGATGAAGCTGGAGCCCAGCGTGTACATCTTGGCCAGCGGGCAGACCTTGCCGGTATCGCAGAAGTCGTAGGCGTACTTGCCGCGGGTAAAGCTCGGGCAGCTTGCCGGTTCGATGGCGAGAATGTCGTAGTCGGCTTCGCCACGGAGCTTTTCGCCGACGAACGGGCTGATAAGGCCACCGAGGTTGGAACCACCGCCGGCGCAACCGATGATGAGGTCGGCCTTCACGCCAAGCTTGTCGAGGGCGGCCTTCGTTTCGAGACCGATGATGGACTGGTGCAGCAACACCTGGTTCAGCACGGAACCGAGAACGTAGCGGTAACCCGGCTGCTTCACGGCTGCTTCCACGGCTTCGGAGATGGCGCAGCCGAGACTACCCGTGGTGCCCGGGAATTCGGCGTTGATCTTGCGACCGATGTCGGTCGTCATGGACGGGGACGGCGTCACGGAGGCTCCGTAGGTGCGCATGACTTCGCGGCGGAACGGCTTCTGTTCGTAGGAGACCTTCACCATGTAGACCTGGCAGTCGAGTCCAAAGAATGCCGTAGACATCGAAAGGGCGGTGCCCCACTGGCCGGCACCCGTTTCGGTCGTCACGCCCTTGAGGCCCTGCTTCTTGGCGTAGTATGCCTGCGCAATGGCGGAGTTCAGCTTGTGGGAGCCCGAGGTGTTGTTGCCTTCGAACTTGTAGTAGATGTGTGCCGGAGTGCCGAGGGCCTGTTCGAGGAAGTAGGCGCGGACCAGCGGAGACGGACGGTACATCTTGTAGAACGTGAGAATGTCTTCGGGAATATCGAAGAAGCGGGTGTCGTTGTCGAGTTCCTGCTTGATGAGTTCGTCGCAGAACACGGGCTGCAGGTCTTCGAAGGTCACGGGCTTGCCAGTACCCGGGTTCAGGAGCGGAGCGGGCTTCTTCTTCATGTCGGCACGTACGTTGTACCATGCCTTCGGGAGTTCGTTTTCTTCGAGGTAAGTCTTGACCGGTCCTTCGATCTTGAGCGAGTTTCTCATTTTATGTTCCTTTCTTTGTTGTAGTTTGCGTCAGTTTCAGGTTCTTTGTCGGGTTTCCAAAATTTTTTCAAAAAAATTGGCTCCCTTTGAGGAGCCTGCTTCTTTTGAAAACCGTACCAAAAATACCAGGCTCCGATTATTGGGCCTGCCACCACCAGAAGTTGATGCTTGCTACGAATTTCATGTGCCCAAATATATCTAAAAAAAAGGCCTATGGCAATAAATTATTGTAAAAAAATGCTCGCTTTTGGCGTATAAAGCCCTGGTAAAGGCCGTCCAGTTGACAATCTGGCAAAATAAATTATCTTGAAAAGATATGGCAATAGATAGCAGACTCTTGACTGGACAGTGCTCCCCTCTGGAGGAGAACAAGTTGGACCACTCGCTCTCGGCGACATCCAAGGTGATGCCGCTGCACCCGGGCAACAAGCGCCCGCACGTCCACCGCACGCCAAGGAAGTCCGTCCGCAAGTCCAAGTCGGGCGAGGTAGCCCGCGCGTCGAAGTGATATTTTCACATTTTTTATAGCCTTTTTGGGGAAAATCATTCTATTTTTATGGCAGCCCGCACGCGGGCCTAAAGAGTGAGGTTTTCTATGCGCGTTTTCGTTACCGGCGGAACAGGTTTTATCGGACACTACGTGGTCAAGGCACTCCTTGAGCGCGGGAATGACGTTGTAATCGCTACACGCCACCCGAACAAGGTTCCCTCACTTGCTGCCAATCCGAACGTTAGTTTTGTCCAGGCCTCCCTCACGGATTTCGACAAGATGGGCGAGGGCCTGCAGGGCTGCGATGCCTGTATCCATATCGCGCTTGGCTGGGGCGAAACCCCGAGCGCCATGCTCATGAACGATACGCGCGCAACGGTCATGCTCCTGGAAATGGCGGCAAAGGCCGGCTGCAAGAAGTTTATCCAGACCAGTAGCACCGCCGCGATGGGCCGTATGCGCCCGGTGATGCGCGAGGTCACGAGCAACCTGCCGATGGACCTTTACGGTGCCACCAAGGCGGCGGGCGAGGCCTATGTGCTCGGTTTCCGCCAGGGCTACGGCAAGAATTTCCCGCAGGTCACCATGCAGAGGAACATCATCCGTCCGGGCTATACCTTCGGTAACCCCGCTTACCCCGATGGCTGTTCCCAGCCGGACCGTCGATTCTTCGACATGGCCCGCGCCGTGAAGGAGGACCGCGATATCGAGATTGTCAAGAACGACGGTACGCAGTTCATCCATGCAAGTCAGCAGGCGGAACTCTACATGAAGGTCCTCGAAAGCGACAAGAACGAGGAAATCTTCCTCGGCCTGGGCGAGGTCTGGATTAGCTGGAAGGAAATCGCCGAGATGATGATTTCCCTCAAGCCCGGCTGCAAGACGAAGATTGTGGAGAAGGACCTCGGCTGGGGCGACGACCCGATGCTCTTCGATGTCAGCAAGATCAAGGACCAGTTTGGCCTTGCCTTCGATGCGCACGACTTCATGATGGACCACGTGAAGTGGACCTACGAGCAGGCGTAAACTAGAACAGCATCTTCACGCCGATTGCAATCAGAATAATCCCCGCGATAATCTCGGGGATTTTCGTTTTGAATCGCCTGGCGGCGTGCTTGCCCATCTCGTATCCGATGACGCCCATGGCAAAACTTGCAAATGCGATGGCCGATGTGGCGAGTACCATGTTTGCGTTAATGAACGCGAAGGAGATCCCTACGGCAAAGGCGTCGATGCTTGTCGCCACCGAAAGGAGCAATATGTTTGCGATGGTGAGGTTCTTCGCTGCAATCTTTTCGCCCTCTTCTTCGCCAGCGTCCCCGCGGATTGCACCCCATATCATGCGGCCACCTAGAATGCAGAGGATGGTGCAGGCGATGGGCGTGCCTACGGAACTGAACCAGCGTTCGGCGAAACTCCCGAGGAAGTACCCGAGGAGCGTCATGCCGCCCTGGAATACGCCGAAACTCACGGCCTGGAGCATCGCGCGGCTATAGCGGATGCCCGACTTGGAAAGCCCGGTGGCAATAGAGACCGCAAAGCAGTCCATCGCCTCGACAATCGCGATAATTATGATTTCTACGATGCCCATAAGAACGTCATTGCGAGGGGAGTGCGGCAATCTATTTTGTGAATTTATGCCTTCCGAGCAAGTCGAAGTACCTTGCCTTCGGCGAAATCCTTACTGCCGGGCGAAGTTTGCGGATAGAGGTGGTGTATTCCTCTGGGACAATCATAAAGTATTCTTTGTAGTTGGGAGTAGTTTTTGGAGCATACTGTTCTTCATTGTACTTTATGGAATAGCCTTTATCGCTTTTTGTGAATTCAAGTAGCCCTTTTATTTCTCCTTTATAGTCATATTCTGTGCATTTTGAGTCGTCTTGCGGGTCAATGATCGTGTATTTCTGGTACATCTTGGTTTCGCCCGATTCGTAAGTCGAAATGGTTTGGATAAAGAGAGTGTCGTTGCTGAAGAATGTCTTTTCTACGGTTTCCGTGCCTGAACTAGATTTGACGTTTTTCCTCTCTGCATAATTATTCAGAATCTTTATGGTTATCTGGTTTGTTGTTGTTTGAGTAATGACCAGAGTGTCGTTGACTGTTTCTCTTGATATCTTTACCGAGGCACCGTTGTGTATAAGCATGCCTTCGTTCCATTTAAAGGCATCGATGTATTCTGGTACAGGCGATTTTTGATGATACGTGAGAATGGAGTCGATGACCCCGTCCTTATAGATGTACTTTTCGTCGATTTCGTACGTCAATTCATTTTGATGTGTTGAATCAAGATGAGGCCTGTTGTCCGATACAAAGTATCCAAATGCGTTGATTTCGAACCACGCCTCCGTACAGGAGTTTGCTGCGACAAAGCCAACCCAAAGCAGTAGGCAGAATAAGATTTGTTTCATTTGTGTCTCCTTTGAGCGCAAATATAGAAACTCTTATGAATAAGGCTACTTCTGACGCGCCCCGTCGAACAATTCAAGAGTCGCCTTGCGTACATTCTCGGAGATGATTTCGATTGTTATCTTGTGCGTGACATCGGCGGTCTGGTCTTCGAGCCTTTCCGGCCATTCGATAAGCGTGACGCCCTTGGAAAGGTAGTCGTGGTCGAACCCGACCTCGTACAGTTCCGCACCCGGTTCAAGGCGGTAAAGGTCGAAGTGGAAGAGCGGCGGGTCGTTCGGGTATTCGTGCAGAATGGTGTAGGTGGGGGAGCAGACGGAGCCTTCGAACCCGAGTCCCTTGCATATCCCGCGGCTCATTACCGTCTTGCCCGCGCCAAGGTTTCCGTACAGCGCGACCATGTCACCCGCCTTGAGCGACTTCCCGAATTCCACGGCCCAGTTGTACGTCTCTTCTTCGCTATTGAAGATCATTTAAAGTTTTTCCTTGAACTGCTCGTACGTGAACTTGTGCAGCAGGTGGAACTTGCCTTCCATATCGAACTTGCCGATGCTCGGGTGCCTTACCCCGTTGAAGAACGTTGTCTTCACCATGGTGTAGTGGATCATGTCCTCGAAGATAATCTTGTCGCCCACCTGGAGCGGCTTGTCGAAGGAGAAATCCCCGAGCTGGTCGCCCGCAAGGCACGAGCATCCGGTTAACTTGTATGTAAACGGCTTCTCGCCGGGCATGCCGGAGCCCGTAACGGCGGGCCTGTAGGGCATCTCGAGGCAGTCCGGCATGTGCGCGCTTATGGACACGTTCAGGATGGCGATATCGACTTCGTTGTGCACGATGTCCTCGACCGTCGTTACCAGTTCGCCGGTCTGCCAGCCGACCGCTTCCCCCGGTTCCATGATAACCTCGACTCTCGGATGTCGTTCCATGAACCCCTTGAGGATGCGCACGAGTTCGTCCCTGTGGTAATCCTTGCGGGTAATGTGGTGGCCGCCGCCGAAGTTCACCCACTTCATGCGGTCGATGTACTTGCCGAAGTGCTTCTCGAAAGCGGCGAGCACGCCTTCGAGCGCGTCGGCGTCCTGCTCGCACAGGGCATGGAAGTGCAGCCCCTCGATCCCGTCCAGCAGTTCGGGCTTGAATTCGGCTTCGGTCACCCCGAGCCTCGAGTGCTTGCCGCACGGGTTGTAGATATCGGTCTCGACTGTGGAAAATTCCGGGTTTACGCGTATGCCCGCGCTGACGCCCGCCTTGAGGGTCTTTTCCTTGAACCGCGCCCACTGGCTAAAACTGTTGAAGCTGATGTGGTCGGCAAGCGAGAGAATCTCGTCGATTTCGTCGTCGGAATACACCGGCGCAAACACGTGCACCTGCTTGTTCATCTCCTCGCGGGCGAGGCGCGCCTCGTTCAGGCTCGAGGCCGTGGCTCCGGCAAGGTATTCCCCGATGAGGGGGAATGACCGCCAGAAACTGTACCCCTTGAGGGCGCAGATGATGTGGACTCCGGTCTTTTTCTGGATATCGTCCAGAATTTCCATGTTTTTTACGAGTCTTTTTTCGTCCAGGACGAAGCAGGGGCTGGGTACTTGGGTGTAATCGAGCATGCCACAAATATAAAATTGTTGCCTTATTTTGTGTAGTATGCTTTTTTATGCCGTTTTTTTGTGATTTTGGTGGTCATTTTTCCAATCCTTTAACTAAATTTAAAGCGATGATTTTGTCTATACATAAGTGCTTTTTCGCAGCGTTCGTATCCCTTGCTTTTGCCGGGGTGTCTTTTGCTCAACAACCTGTCGATTCCGTCGTCGCATCCCGTGGGGCACAGGCGACCCTCGACGAAATGATTCAGCACAAGCTGGATTCCTTGAACTCCGCTAACCAGTCCACCGCCCCGAAGGCCAATACCGATAGCCTTGCGAAGGCGAAGGCTGACAGCGTGCGCAAGATGATCCAGGCGGGCAAGTATGTCCAGCGTGCCAAGTACGACAAGAGTAACTTCGACCACTGGAAGGTCGATACGCTTTTCCAGAAGAAGGTCAAGGACCAGGTCAACGGCGTGTGGCGTACTCCTATCGTTGCCCACGGCCATGCCTTCCGCGATGCTGAACTCCAGTTCAATATGAACGACACGCTTACGGGTGCCACCCGCACCTATGCGTCCGCCGACCGCTACCAGAAGACGGGTGACTACGCCTACAAGGCCCGTTACCGCTTCGACAACGATTCCTCCATGGTGACCCGCGAAGTCTTCCGCGACCGTCAGGTCATCCGCTGGGACTATGTGACCTTCAAGATTGCGGGCGATACGCTCAAGCACAACCTGAAAAAGCTCGAGTTCCGCGACCTGAACGACAACTGGCTCAACGCTCTCCAGGGCTTCGAGAACGTTCCTCCCGAGAACTACGTTCGCGACCAGAAGGAAACCGAAAAGCTCAAGAAGCAGGACCAGGCTAGCGCCAAATCCAAGAAATAAGGACCGCTCATGCGGCGTAACCTGATTTGTTTCGGAACGCTATTTATTGGCGTTCTGGTTCTTTTTGCTTGGACCTTGGTGTCCGGTCCGGTCGACGTTTCCCTTTCCGACCTTGCCGTTGCGCTGTTTAGCCCCGACAGGGCGGAACCCTTCCATGCGAAAATCCTGTGGGAACTGCGGTTCCCGCGTGCGATTGCAGCCGTACTTGCGGGTGCGTCGCTCTCCGTTTCGGGCCTCTGCCTGCAGACCGTTTTCCGTAACCCGCTGTGCGGCCCCTACGTGCTCGGCATAAGCAGCGGGGCGAGTCTCGGGGTGGCGCTTGCCCTCCTTGCCGGTTTCGGGTTCGGCGCGTTCGGCGTGCTCGGGGCGGCATCGCTCGGGGCTATCCTCGTGACGCAGGTGGTATTGGTCCTCGCCTCGAGGTTCAAGAACGCGTCGGTGCTCCTTGTGGCGGGGCTCATGGTCGGCTACTTCGTGAACGCGCTTGTGAACGTGCTCGTGGCAGGCGCCGATGCGGAAAGCCTGCAGGCCTACGTGTCGTGGGGGCTTGGCGGGTTTACGCGCCTTACGCTCCCGGCCGTTCCCGGGTTCATTGCCGCAAGTGCCGTGGGGCTTACGCTCGTGCTTGTCTCGATGCGGTACCTGAACGTGGTCCGCATGGGCGACGACTTTGCACGCGGGCTGGGCGTTGCCGTGCGCCGTTCCCGCATATTGGTGCTGCTCGGGTCGAGCATCCTCGCGGGTGCCACTACCGCCTACTGCGGCCCCGTGGCGTTTATCGGTATCGCCGTCCCGCACCTGGCCTTCATGGTTTTCCGCACCACGAACCACCGCATTCTTTTGCCGGGTGTTTCGCTGTGCGGTGCGTTCCTCGCGCTGCTCGCGGGCCTGTTCCCGGTATCTATCCCGCTCAATGCGGTATTGAGCATCGTGGGCGTTCCTGTTATTTTGTATGTACTCCTGAAAGGCAGTAACCGCGGAGGTGCGCTATGAGCGTGATTCTCGAGGCAAAATCCCTGCAGTTCGGGTATGCGGCGGGCCAGCCGTTTTCGCGTGCTTTCGACTTCGCGCTCAAAGCGGGCGAGGTCGTTGCCCTGATGGGCGAGAACGGTTGCGGAAAGAGCACGCTGCTCAAGACATTTGCGGGGATGCTCCGGCCGGTCGCGGGCAGTGTCGCGATACAGGGCCGCGACGTTCATGACCGCGAGAAGGGCTACACCCTGCAGGAACTCTCGAAGCAGGTGACGCTCATGCGCATGAACATGGAAGCCCCCGACCGCATGACGGTGCAGGAATTCGTGAGCCTCGGGCGTACCCCGTATGCGGGCGTGCTCGACGGGCGTTCTGCCGAAGATGAATCAATAATCGAGCAATCCATGGAATCGCTCGACGTGAAGCGCTTTGCGGGCCGTGCGGTCTGCGAACTGAGCGATGGCGAGCGCACCCGCGTGTACCTTGCCGAGGCGATTGCGCAGAGTGTGAACGTGCTCCTGCTCGACGAGCCGAATGCGTTTTTGGATATTCCCCGCAGCCACGCGCTGTTCCGTACGTTGCGTTCCCTTGCCGCCTCGCGCGGGATGGGAATCGTCGTCTCGACGCATTCGGTGGATTACGCGCTCCGGTATGCAGACCGCATCATGGTAATCGATGGTGGGGAAGTGAAAGTCGCCGCAGCAGGTTCTGCCGAACAGAGCGGCCTTCTGGACTGGGCCCGCGCGGACTAGCGCAGTTCCTTGACGTTTACGCCGAGGCGGGAAAGCCTGTTGTAGAGCGTGGTGCGCAACATCCCGAGCTTTTCGGCCGCAAGGCTGACCGACCCGCCGCATTCGTGAATCTTTGATTTCAGGAAGGCGATTTCTTGCTGTTGCTGCATCTGCTGGAACGCATCGTAGCTCTTGATGCCCGTAGTGGCGATGCCCTGGCCCTGGTATTGCGGGTGCGAGGCCATTTCCTCGATTTGCAGGTCGTCTGCCGTAATAATTCCCGGATTGGTAAAGCAGAGCGTGCGTTGGATGACGTTTTCGAGTTCGCGTATGTTTCCGGGCCAGTCGTGGTTCCGCAGTTTTTCGACTGCATCGGGCGAGAGCGTGTAGGGCTCACCTGCGGGGGCGTACTGCTTTATGAAATACTTCGCGATGTCTTCTACGTCTTCCTTGCGTTCGCGGAGAGGCGAGATATGCACGGGAATCACGTTCAGGCGGTAGAACAGGTCTTCGCGGAAACGTTTCTCGAATATTTCTTCGCGCAGGTCGCGGTTCGTTGCCGCGATTATGCGCACGTCGATATGGCGGGTCTTGTTTGCGCCAATCGGGCGAATTTCCTTGTTCTGGATAACGCGCAGCAGTTTCACCTGGGCGTGCAGGGGCATGTCGCCGATTTCGTCCAGGAATATGGCACCGCCGTTCGCGTCTTCAAAGAGCCCGATTCTTTCGTTTTGCGCTCCGGTAAACGCGCCCCGCGTATGCCCGAAGAGCTCGCTCTCGAATAGCGTCTCGGGAATGGCGCTGCAGTTCACTACCACGAACTTGTCGTACATGCAGGCGATGGCCTTTGCCACCAGGTCCTTGCCGACGCCGGATTCGCCCTGGATGAGCACCGGGCCCGAACTCAGGATGGCGCGTTCGACCGTCTTGCGGAGGGCCTGCATCGATTCGCTCTTGCCCACGAGGTGGCTCATGCGCTCGTTGAATATCTGCCGAGCCTTCTGGATTTCCTTGAGGCGGGCAATCTTGCTCATCAGGTGCAGCCGGAGCGATTCCACCGAGAGAAAAATGTCGTAGAGGTTGCCGGGAATGCCGCCGTATTCTTCCGGGTTTTCGGCGTAGGCGAGAATCATGGTATCGGGGCTAGTCGTGCGTATGCGGGTAAGCGCCGCGGTACTTTCGCCCCCGAAGGAATCCATGTCCCAGATGACGATGGGGGAGATATTCCCCTGGATGTCCCCGATGCTTTTTTGCGTGACGGCATAGTCTACGGAAGAAAGAACGTCCTGTATGAACGAGGACGTTGCTGTATCTTGCGAGAAAAGGTCAATCGAGGACATGGTTAATGGATCAGGTCACTAGTCATTGGTCAATGGTCATTGGCTTCTATAATCGCGGCTACGCCAACTAATAACTAATGACCAATGACTAACAACTAATTATTTTCCCAGTTCCTTACTGCGTTCGGTACCGGCGACTACGGCCTTGATGAGGCTAGAGCGGAAGGCACCCTCTTCGAGGGCATCCACGCCTGCAATTGTCGTGCCGGCGGGCGAGCAGACCATCGCGCAGAGGTCGCTCGGGCTCTTGCCCGACTGCTTCACGAGTTCCACGCTGCCTTCGATTGTCCCGAGGGCGAGCTTGAGGGCCACATCGCGGGTTAAACCGGCTTTTACGCCACCGCGGGTAAGGCCTTCGATAAACTCGAACACGTAGGCAGGGGCACTACC
>JAEEGH010020970.1_pt1 | contig 13537 bp, 12 predicted proteins | sample 9134181 | NCBI WGS metagenome assembly JAEEGH01 (sample SAMN16246544, study PRJNA631951) | gut metagenome | biome: gut microbiome; feature: rumen; material: DP-attached | host: Bos | place: Iran: Karaj | collected 2018-10
CGTGACCCTCAAACTCTACAAGGGCAACATCATCCCGGCTGGCATCAAGAGCCCGTACAGCTTGTACGACATGGGCCTCGGTGGCTTCACGGACGTTGACATGTACGACCAGAAGGACGCTACTGGCTTCATCCGTTGCTACGGCCTCCCGCTCAAGACTCGCGCCCTCTTGCTCGGCAAGAAGACGAACGTTGACTTCGGTGGCGTTCCGAGCCTCAAGAAGTAATTTGTACTTCTAAAAGCATTGAAAAATCCCGACTCTCCGGAGCCGGGATTTTTTTTATATCCTGCCAAAAAATATTTTACAGAAAAATTCAGTACAAACAGCCCAAAAGTGCGTGTTAATATAATAGGTAGAGGGTGTTCCTTTACTCGCCGTGCGGTGCTCCGCACAAAAAACTACAGAATCCGCAGGCAGGCTGTTTGCGGAGAGGGAGAATTTATGCCCGAAATTGAACAGAAAGAAAATGAAATCCCTGAATCCGTCGTCTGCGACATCATGAAAGAATTCAACATTATCGTCGACTCCGTGGAGGACGGGAGCAATTTCTCTCATGACCGATTCCTCCGTTTCGCCTTCGCCGAGCCGGAGCGTATGGCGGAACTCCTGACGCTCTTTTCCCGCCGTAATGCGACACTCAAATCGTTCCTCGATACAATAGACCTCAAGACGCTTCGCGGGGCGAAGGAGAACTTTTCCAGCGACAAGCATGTCGGTTCCGCGGACCTCGTTTTCGAGGCGGACATCAAGCAGGGCGGCACCGCGGCCCTCTACGTGGGCATCGTCGTCGAACACAAGTCTAGCGAGGACAAATGCGTGATGAAGCAGATTTCGGAATACTACCACCACCTTTTCTTGGAACGCAAGAAGGACGTGCCCGTAGTCGCGTTCATCGTCTATAACGGCGAAGACACGTGGGACCCGCTTTCGGAAACGCACTATGCGGAATACCCCGAATTTTATCACGACATCGGCTATCCTTTCAAGGCTATTTTCCTGGATGTGGGCCATGGTATCGAAAACGTGGATATGAAGGACATATCGCCCTTCACTCTTGTCGCTCTTACGGCAATGAAGTATATTTGGAATGTGGAGCAGTTCGAGATCTCCTTCCGCGAGGCTGCGATGCATCTGCTCAAGTGGCAGAATACCGACAAGGGAAGGGACTTCATCAAGCAGGCGCTTTCTTATTTCTTTTGGAAGTGGCCCTATAAACGCGGGGATCTGAAAATGGACAGGCCTGAAATTGTAGCGAACAAGGGTTACGAGACTTTCGCCGAGCATTATGTGAATGTTGGTATCGAGAAAGGCGTCCAACAGGAACGCAAAAAGAACGAAATTGAAAACGCAGCTCGGGATTCTAGGAGGGAGGAATATCTCCGATCTCAGAATATCCCGGATGACGTAATTTCGGCGATGCTTGCGATTAAATAATTTCTGACATTCCGAAAAACTTTAATAAGCCGGTCCTTGTGGCCGGTTTCTTGTTTCTCGGGGAGTTCGTAACGGACCCCGTGTTCAGGATATTGCAGGAAGAAGTGAAATTGTGTAATTTTAGTTCGAGGTATCTTATGACGGACGAGATGAAGTCGATAGACAACGCGATGTATAGGTTCAGGGAACGGGAAAAAGTCGCGAGGAATTTCTTGAAAGAAGGAGATTCTGTAGAAAAAGTAGCCCGCAATACCGAACTTCCCCTCTATTGGGTCATCAACTTGAAAAAAGAGATGGAACTCGCGGAAGTCTAAAAGTTTAGAATTTGTACGCATACCCGACTTGCCAGAGCACCGTCGGTTCGTCGTGCTTCATGAAGTAGTGGAGCGGAATCCCTAGCTGCGTGAATACGCCGTAGATGTTGGCGCGGATTTCGGCGGAAATGTCGAGCGATTCCTTGTAGTTGTACGAACGCACGTATCGCTTCTTGTTCGCGTTGTTGAGCGCCCTGTGGATTTCGTTGGGCGCCTTGGCGAATGCGTATCCGCCGCCAAGCCCGAGGTCGAGCGAAAAAGGCAATTCGCGGAAAAACTTCCATGCCAGGCTACCGCGGTAACCTACCCAGAATTCGTTAGGTTTCAGGTGCCAACCGCCAGCGGCGACCCTGAAAAAGCCGTTTTTGTAGCCTACGCCCGCATTTAGCATTATGGGAGTCGGCCTGCCTACCGATGCCCCGACTTCGAACTGCCATGGTGAATTGTTCTCGCTGGCTACAGCATTCCCTATGCACCAAGAGACGATTATTGTTAAAATGAGGCGTCGGAGTAACATGTTTGTAATAATAGTAATTTGCGTTCACATTTTTCCAAAAAAAATAATTATCTTTATGAACAAACAAGTTCAATGTGGTCTATGGGACGGAATGACCATAAAACAAGGAAGGAATATGAAAAAGTCATTATTTGCAATCGCTTGCGCAGCTCTCGTTTCTGCCTCGACGGCTTTCGCTGAAGGTGGCATGTTCGAAGGCTATCTCCCGGAAAACTGGACGGCTGACGTAGTCGCCGCTCTCAAGTTCACCCGCATGGATTTCCACAACTGGAAACAGGAAAGCGGTACGTCTTCTTCGACGTGGCTCTTCACGTACGATGCAGACCTCAAGGGACACTGGAGTGTTGCTGACTGGCGTACCAAGGTGAATCTCGCTTTGGGTCAGACTTGGACGGACGGTTATGGCAAGCGCAAGTCTGCCGATAAGATCTTTATCGAAACGATGGGCGATTTCCACGCGGCCGAATTGTTCAAGCCGTATATCGGTGCCCGCTTTGAATCTCAGTTCTTGAAGGGCTACGAATACAGCGAAGACGAAGATGGTAACGAAATCAAGACGACCGTTTCCAAGTTCATGGATCCGGGTTACGTGACGCAGATGGCCGGTATCGGTTACTTCCCGAACGACAACTTCTCTACGCGCCTCGGCTTTGCTAACCGCATGACCATTTCGAACAAGTACCATTACGCCGACGATCCGGATACTGAAAAGTTTGAAAAGTTCAAGGACGAACCGGGTCTCGAAAGCATTACGGAATTCAAGTATTCGTTCTCTGACTTGGTGAGCTTCAAGAGCCGTCTCTGGGCTTTCGTCAACTTCAAGGGCTTCAAGGAAATCGATGGCAAGTGGGAAAACCTCCTCTCTGTCACCCTTTCTCCGCTCTTCGAAGTCCAGGTCGGTTACGATGTCGCTTACGACAAGGACTTGGACGAAGATTCCCAGCACAAGAACATGGTCCTTCTCGGTGTGACCTGGCGCTGGTTCTAATTCGTTGTGACGGATATAGACATTGTTTAAAGGAACCGCTTCGGCGGTTCTTTTTCTATCTTTGTGCGTACAAAATTGAAGAGGTTTTTATGGCTATTACTGTTGTGGACTACAATGCAGGCAACTTGACGTCGGTGATGAATGCGCTCAAGCACATAGGCGTGGATGCCAAGGTGAGCCATGACGCTGACGAAATTGCGAAGGCCACACGCTTGATTTTCCCTGGCGTGGGCGCTGCGGCGTCTGCCATGGAAACCTTGACAAGAACCGGAATCGGCGAGGCCATCAAGGCGGTGGTCAAGGCCGGGAACCCGGTGCTCGGCATCTGCATCGGCTGCCAGATTATTCTCGAAGAAAGCGAAGAAGATGGCGGCGTCAAGACGCTCGGGCTCATTCCGGGGCGCGCCGTGCGTTTCAAGGACGAACCGGGCCTCAAAATCCCGCACATGGGCTGGAACCAGGTGAACTTCACCCGCGAACACCCGATTATGAAGGGCATCCGCAGCGGTTGCGATTTTTACTATGTGCATTCCTACTACCCACAGGTCCCGGCCGAATACGCATTTGCCGAAACGACTTACGGCACGCAGACATTCACGGGACTCATCGGTAAGGACAACTTAATTGCTAGCCAGTTCCATCAGGAAAAGAGCGGCGAAGTCGGCCTTGCCATGCTCAAGAACTTCTGCGACTGGAACGTTTAACTCCGAATCCCTAAAAAAATCTTAACTGCAATTTTATAAGTTTAAATCCTTTGTATTTTATGTATCATGAAAATACTATTTTTGTTAAAATTCATAAAAACTTATAATTTTTAATAAAAAAATGAATAAAAAGTATCATGAAGTATTGCTTTATTTGAAAAAAAGTAGTATATTAGATAATGCGAAATCCGTTGCGGATGGAGCGAAATAAGCTTGTTCTGGATTTTAATACACCTCGGAGATTACGGATGAGAACCGTATGTATAGGAGGAGGAAAGTTCTTCATCCGTAATTTCTTCGAGGGTGGTTTCCCGAAACTGGACAGCATGGGTAATGAACAGGAGTATCTCTCTGCCTGTTCAGCAAGGCGCGGCTGGGATGTCTTTCCTCCGTGCCTTGTTTTTTCGATGAGAGTATCATGAAAAGGAGACTTTTTTAAGAAAATGCTAAAAATTAACTATTTTTAAAGGAAAATACTATAGAAGTATCATAAAGAATTTCCACACAAAAGAAACAAATATATATTTAGAGTTATGAAACCGGTTACGGAATATCAGGATTATCGCGTTTATATGCAGGACTACTATAACGAACGAAAGAGAGTTTCGTCGTTTTCGTGGCGTGAATTTACGCGTGCATCGGGCTTTACTTCTCCGACATACCTCAAGTTGGTTTGCGAGGGAAAGACACGTCTTTCTCCTTTGGGAGCCGACAAGGTCGGGGCGGCGATGCATTTGGCCGGCTTTGAACTTGAATATTTCAAATCGATGGTGACCTATTGCCATGCCAAGACGGACCAGGAACGTAAAATCGCCTATGAAGGTATGCTGGAGCTTGCGCATAACAACAAGGTTAAGATCGTCGATGGCGAGGCGTTCCAGTATTTCGAATCCTGGGTTCATCCTGTCGTGAGAGAACTTGCACCGGTGATGCCGGGAGCGACGCCGGGCGAAATTGCAAGGCGCTGTTGCCATGAGGTTACGGCGGCGGATGTCCGTGAATCGCTCGATTTCATGGTTAAGGTGGGCCTGCTCAAGAGGAAGGGCCTCGCCGCTTACGAACAAACGGACAAGCATTTGAAAGGGGCTTCGGACGTAATGCCGGTGGTGTTGCGTTCCATGCACCGTGAAATGGGGTCGTTTGGCACGGAGGCCATTGATCGCTATGCTCCGTCGGAAAGAAATATTACGGGCCTCACTATGGGCATTTCTGCAGAAGATTACGAAAAAATTGTGCAGGAACTGGACGCTTGTCGCAAAAGGATTACGCAAATTGCCTTGAACAGCCGGGGCACCGAGCGTGTTTATCGTTTGAATTTACAGTTGTTTCCGTTGACGTGGAGAGAGGATGATGTTAAAGAAAATAGTTAGTGCTTTTTCTTGTGTTTCTTTGTTCGGGATTGTCGCTTGTTCGGAGAATACCGCTGGTGTCACCGAAGAGGAAAATCCGGCGTTGGCATTTGAAGTGAAAGAGCCGACCAGTTATGATTTGTGGACTTTTAACAGTCAATCTGGAAACAATAATAGCGGATACTGGTTCGATTTGGATGATGCCAGTGAATCCGATGCGACCATCACGTTGCCGGCTCCGCTTGGCGATGGATCCTCTGAACGCGCGATGAAGGCGGTTGTGGATGCGTGCGGCGGTATTTGCGGTACGGTCGAGTTTGCTGAATCTTCGAAACCGCTCTTGAGTGCCGGTATTGGGTTCAGCCTCGGCAAGGAAAATTCGACGGTGGATGCGTCTTCGTGGAATGGCCTGTGCGTGACGTATGAATCCGAACTCGATATGCGGTTGAAGTTCAGTCTTGGCAAGGATGATGCTAATGTCGATAGCGACATGCCGTTTGCGGAGTTCCCCAAGGTGTCGAAAGTTGGAACCCGTTGTGCCAAGTGGGAAAACTTCAAACAAAATCGTTTGAACAACATTACGGGCGAAGAAGCCGCGAAAAAGCTCGGTGCTGTGCTCTTCGAATTCGTGGGCAAGTCGAAACAGAAGGGCTCGTTCAACATCAAGGGCCTTGGCTCGTATAAGGATGTTGAATCCCAGCAGAATGGTGAAAAGAAGCCGTTGTCCAGTTCGTCCACGGGTGAGATGTGTTCGTATGAACCTGTTCATGACTTGTGGTATGGACCGGATCACATGGGTCAGGTAGAAACCGAACTGTCGAACGAGACGGAATCGAATGGTTATTGGTTTGATTTCATAGATTCTACACAAAATGCAATGTTGATGTGGCCGGTATCTAAAGGAAATGACTATTCGATCGAATCCCTGGATCCGATTATTGAAAGCTGTGACGGTCTTTGCGCGAGAGTTAGTTTTATTGACAAATGCTCTGTAGGTGTAGGCTTCCATATTGTTGGTGAAACTTCTGGCACTGAGAATGAACCTGCATTTGGCGATGCGGAAAATTGGGGAGGCCTCTGCGTGACATATTCCTCTGAATTGGGAATGGATGTTGTGATGAGCACCGCTAACGAAAGCATTATTTCACAAGCTTCCAATATGCCGAGGGTCTCTTTGCCCAGTAGTGTTGATGTTACGACACAGTGCATGAAGTGGAGTGATTTTAAGAATCCTGATGGCGAATTGGGCGATGCGTCCAAATTCAGATCGCTGTTGTTCTTTATTAATGGAGATCGCGGAATCGAAAGCGAGTTCAAACTCGTGGCGCTTGGACGGTTTAGCAGTCTTTCTGATGCTAGTTGCAAAGTCAACTGGAGTTCCAGTTCGAAGAATACCGTCAGTTCTAGCTCCCGCTCCCACTCAAGTTCTAGCGCCGATTCGGACAGCATTAGATTGTTCAAAGGAAATGAAGGGTATGAAGATGTCTGTTCGTTTAGTTCCGTAAATGATTTGTGGTATGGAATAGATAGAATTCCTTATGTCAATACGGGATTGGCCAATGAGACGGAAACGGCTGGCTATTGGTATAATTTTGGATATATGAGCGATGCTGGGGAGGGTACTGTATTCACTTGGCCTACGGCTTTGGGGAATGAATACGATGATTTGGCGTTGGATTCGGTTATTGATTTTTGTGCTGGTGTTTGTGCAGAGATGTACTACAAAATGGATGCTTTTTCGGGTGTAGCGTTTAACGTTGTTGGTGCAATTTCTATAACGGACAATTCATTGTCGGCGGGGGATGCGTCGAGCTGGGGCGGCCTATGTGTGACGTACGCCGCTGATGCGGATATGGATGTCGTGATGATTAGTTCTTTGGAAGGCGATAATGCTGGCAAGATTCCGCTTCAGCCGAAAGTGACTCTCCCGAAGAGCATTGATGTCACGACAAAGTGCATGGAATGGAGCGATTTTGTTTCTTCGGACGGAAAAACATCCGGCGATGCGTCTGCTTTAACAACGCTTTTGTTCGGTTTTTATGGTAGTGGCGGACAATATATTCGCTTTAACATAATGGGCTTGGGTCAGTACCATCGTCTCTCCAATCCTGAATGTACTGCCAAGGAACACTTCGTCTCTGGAGAATAGCGAGTCCTTTGCTTATCCTATTATTGACTTTTGCAGCGGATTAATATAAATTAAGTTTGTTGTAATGGAGGATAGGATTGTGTATAAGGCAAATCTTGGTATCGCCGCCGCTTTGTTGTTGGGTGTCGTCGCCTGTTCTGACGACAATCCGTCGGACGCATCCGTCGTTTCGCCGGAGTCTAGCGGGACTCCGGTGGTGTCTGGCGAAAGCAGTTCGTCTGTTGCGGAGTCGAGCAGTGGCGGGAGTGCCGCGAATGTCTCGTCGAGCAGCGAAAATGTCACGATGTCATCGAGTAGCGTGACTGCAAATTCCTCAAGTAGTGCAAAAGTGCCGAAAAATACGGCCGCTTGTTTGTGGCGGGGCACGGATGAATACGTTCCTGTGAAGACAGGACTTGATCCTGACGATAAATATGGTGCCGGTTACTGGTATAATTTCGGAGATAGTTTTAAAGGTGGAAAGTCGTTTATTGAATTTCCGATTAATGACGACGATCAATTGAATGAATGGGAAAATATTGTACGTCTTATAGGGGAATGCGGCGGCTATTGTGGTGCGTTTGTTTTAGATAGGGGTTCTGCAAACGAAGCGTATGCCGGTTTTGGTTTCAATGTTGCTGGCGTTGAAGACCCGATGAAGTCGAACCCCATTGATGGTGTGAGAGAAGGGAATATCAGCGATTGGGGTGGTGTATGTGTAACATACGCCGCAGATCAGGATGTTTATTTGGAACTCGAAGCTGATAGTGCTGCTTTATATGAAGTTAAGCTTGATAAATCTATTGATTTTGCAGAAAAGTGCGTTACATGGAGTGAATTGAATGCTGAAGAATCTTCAAAGCATGCTCGTAGCATTAGATTGAAAATGAAAAGTACCGAGAAAATGACGGGGCACCTTACTGTTTCGGCAATCGGTAAATATGATGCGAATGGAGCTTGTGAAATTGATGGCCATGCTGAAGTTTTACCTAAGGATAATGGCCCTGCAGCTGCCTATGAAGGGATTATTGTACTGCGCAGTTCCAGTTCTGGACAATGCACTGAACCGAAAGAAGTTAGCGAAATGTGGAATGGATTTGCATCTCCTCTGACGACCGTTGAGACGGGATTAGATAATGGTACCGAAACTTCGGGGTATTGGTTCAGCTTTGGAGATGAAGAATCTGGTAACGGAAAAGTGGTTTACCCGTCAACGCCCGGGATTGATTATACGACGACCGATCAAGTTTTTGATTACTGTATGGGCGTTTGCGGTTCGCTTGAATTTTCAAAGGAAGGTTATTTGGGCGTAGGTTTTCATGTTGCTGGTCTAGTTGATCCTATGGATGATAATTCGCTAGTGGCTAAGGCTAATATCTCAAGTTGGGGCGGCTTGTGTGTAACGTATGCTTCGGAATCTGACTTGGAAGTTGTTTTGACTTATGCTCAAACTAGTGGATTTGGAAATTTTTCAAGAATGCCTAAGACAACATTGCCGAAGTCCATTGAGTTAAAGACGGTATGTCTCGATTGGGAAAAATTTATGTCGGTGTATAGTGAAGTGAGTTGGACGTTTATGACATCAGTTCTCTTTGTTGTCCACGGCGATGCAAACGCTAAGAGCCGATTTAATATAAGGGGGCTCGGCAAGTACTCCGACAAAACGAACTTCTGTTCGCCGGGCGATGACCCGTTCGTCTCTGGGAAAATGGGACTGGTTATCCCTTGATTAGCCTTTATTACGTCATGTAGAAAAACATATGCTTAATAAACTTCTTGGCCTTGCTACGTCTGCTTTCTTGCTAAGCTTTGTTGCCTGCTCCGATGACAATCCGTCAGACGCGTTTGTGGAGTCGCCGGAGTCTAGCGGGACTTCGGTTGTGTCCGGTGAAATCAGTTCGTCGAGTGATGAACATCTGAGTTCAGGCGAAGTGATCGGAGAACCATCAAACAGTGGCGCCCAAACGACTCGGTATAACTTGTGGGACCCTGCCGTCGACTACAAGGTCAATACGGGGAACGATAGCACTGGTTTTTGGCAAACCTTTGGCGATAACTTGTTTGGCCTTCAAGGCGAATCGAAGGTCATTTTCCCTGTGGAACTGGAAAAGTCGTCGACGCCGTTGGCATCCGTCTTTAAACATTGCGATGGACTGTGCGGTTCGATTCAACCTGACTATTTAATGCTTGGTCCCTGGGCTGGTGTCGAAATCCAGCTTGCCAAGGAAGGCTCTACGGCTGATGTCTCGTCCTGGGGCGGTATTTGTGTCACTTACGAATCTGATTATTCAATTAGTGTTTATTTAAAGGTTCAAGTTGATGGATTTGATTCCAACAGCTTTACGATGCCGTTTGAAGCGTATCCCGCTAATTATCTAAGTAGAACGACTCTTGAGGAATCTTATGCGCCTACGCTTTATAATCTCTTCAAAACAGAAGATGTTGTTACGGAATGCCTAAAATGGAGCGATTTTGATGTAAGTTCTTGGGCAAAGAATAGCGGTTCTTCGCAGATTAGCAAAGTCTATACTGGGGAAGAGGCGGCTAAGGAAATCCAGTCCATAATGTTTAGAATTCAAAGTCGTGGTGACGACGAAAAAAAGGTGTTTAATATAAGGGGCATTAGTACTTATGATCCAAGTTCCGCCACGCAATACTGGTGGCGACCTGATGATAAATTTTACGAAAGATTCCCTGTCGATGATACATTGACCTGCCTGTGGAAGGGTGGTTGGGATGCAACTCATGTGAATACGGGCTTTAATGACCGTGATGAATATGCGGGAATGTTGGCCCCCTTTGATGCCTCTCCAGGAAATTCTTATGCTCATATCAATTTCCCGGCGTATCCGTCAATGGAATATAGTCCTTATATGTATGAAAGCGTTATTATGGAATGTTCCGGTTTTTGTGGAACGATGGATGTTAATTTGGAAGGATCCGAATATGCTGTTGGCGGAGTTTCGTTTAGTATTGCTGGTTATGGTGACGATGAACCTAATTATGAAAATATTCAAGATTGGGGTGGAATTTGTGTCACGTACTATTCCGAAAAAGATGTTTATCTTAACTTTGTTGTAAAAGGTGTCGCTTACGAGAGTTCTCCCAAGGTGGATTTGCCCAAGTCTAATGAACTCGTCGAACGGTGCTTTACCTGGAACGAGATTGCTCCTAATGATCCTGATATGGGGAAGGCCGTTGGAATCATCCAGTTTGCAGCAAAAAGTTCTGTCAATTATGAAAAGTTCAAATTTAACTTAGCGGGTATCGGAAAGTATTCTGCCAATGGAGCTTGCGCTATCGAAAAGCCTGTTATCACCCCGAAGAGTTCGTCTTCTGTGTGGATTCGTAGCAGTTCTAGTATTGACACGACTAAAAATAGAAAGCTCTATAGCGAAGAACAATGTATAGAGCTGTCGAACTTGTGGAGTTTTTTTGGTTATGTTGAAACTGGTTATACTAATTGGGCTGATTATAAATATGCTGGCCGTTGGTATAAAATTGAAGATACAAGTGATGAGCATAAGTCTAACTTTATACAGCCTTTGACTGAAGAAGAATTTGAAGGGCAAAATGTAATTTATAATGGTGGAGTCGGATTCCCGGATTCTTGTGCGGGTTCTAAACGTTCAGACTTGCATGATTATGGCGTTTGTGGAACTGCTGAATTTAAGGATGATTATTTTGCTGGACTCGGATTCTATGTTGCAGGGTTCGATTCTAAAACTGATTCTTTGCTTAGCGGCGATGTGGACAAAAAATGGGGTGGCATTTGCGTGATGTATGCTTGTGAAGCGGATGTCGATGTCGTGATGAACAGTAGCGGAGTCCATGATATTCAACAGCTGCCAAAACAGCCCAAAGTGACACTTCCCAAGAGTTCTGATGTGGTGACTAGCTGCTTGCCGTGGAGCGAATTTAAGTCAGTCGATGGTCAAAGCGTTGATCCGAAAAATTTGACGACCGTAAACTTTATTGTTTATGGAGAAAAAGGAACTCAAAAGAAATTTAATATTCATGGATTGGGCAAGTATGCCACTTATGCGGAATATGATTATAGCTTGAAGTGTTCGATCGAAGAGCATTTTGTTTCGGGGAAATAAAAAAACGGGCGTGCAAAAATGCACGCCCTGTTTGTTTACTCTGCGCTCTAGTCTCTACTCTAAACTACGGCAGTTCGCCGCCGATGAGTTCCATCTGTTTTTTATAGATGTCCTTGCAGGCGTTTTCGCCGAGGTCGAGGAGCGTGTTGAGCATGTTGCGGTCAAAGCTGGCGTGTTCGCCGGTGCCTTGCACTTCGATGAAGTTCTTGGCATCCTGCATCACGACGTTCATGTCGACGTCGGCGGCAGAATCTTCGACATAGCAGAGGTCGCAAAGCGGATTGCCGCTCACGACGCCCACGGAAATCGCGGTGATGCCGTGCTTCAGGATTTGCTGAGTGATGCCGAGGCGTTCCTTGATTTTCTTGAGGGCAATCGCTAACGCCACGAAACCGCCGATGATGCTTGCGGTACGGGTGCCGCCGTCGGCTTCAATGACATCGCAATCGACAACGATGGCGTTCTCGCCGAGAGCTGCGAGATCTGCGGCCCCGCGCAAAGAACGCCCGACCAAGCGCTGGATTTCTTGAGTGCGGCCGCTGGCGCCTTTGCGTTCGCGTTCTACACGCTTGCCCGTGCTCTGCGGGAGCAAACTGTATTCGGCGGTAATCCAGCCCGTGCCGCGGCCGGCGAGCCAGTCCGGGACTTTCGGGAGGAGCGTTGCGTTGCAGATGACGCGGGTACGTCCCATTTCGATGAGGACGGAACCATCGGCGCTCGAAATAAAGCCCGTGGTCATCTTGAGATTGCGGTATTCTTCAGGTTTTCTGTCTGTACGTGTGTAGGTCATGGTAATAAAATAGTGGTTAGTAAACAGTGGTTAGTGGTTGGTGAGCCTGTCGAACCATGGGCTCGGTCATGGCGTTCTCCACAAAGTGGATAACTCTACTAAGACACTAAAGTGTCAAGTATCGTTTACCTTTGAGGTTGAAGTTTGGCGGCTATGCCGCGAGTTGAATAAAAAGTAGTAAAGGATTTTGGGGTTAGGTTGCTTTGCTTTTGTATGAATTGTCATCCTGACGACTGTAAGGAGGAAGGATCCAGTTCAATTTTAAGAGAATTGTTTCTGGATTCTTCACCCTAAAGGGTTCAGAATGACGATTTGCAAAGGGGTAAGGGCTACTTTCTTCGCGGCTTCGCCCTCTCCCTTTCGTCTAATACGACAGTTTTTCTGTTTTTCCTTCTCGGAAGCTTCCGAGGCGGTAGATGAAATCCGTATATTGTTGCAGTTCCTTGAGCGCCTCGACAACGTTCGGATCCTTCGGGCTCCCTTCGAACGAAAGGTGGAAAATGTATTCCCACGGGCGGTCCGGATGCGGACGGCTCTCGATGCGCGTGAGGTTCAAGTTGCGCTTGGCAAAGCAACCTAGTGCTTCGTACAAAGCTCCGGACTTGCCCGAATCGCTCAGCATGAACAGAAGTGTCGTCTTGATGGCGGGACCGTCGTTCGATTTCGTGAATTCAGGCAGTTCAACGGCCGTCTTTTGGATTGCGTAAAAGCGCGTGAAGTTTACGCCCGGCAGGTTTTCAAGCCCCTGCTTTAAGATGTCGAGACCGTAGAACTTCGCCGCGTAAGCGCTTGCGATGGCGCCCACATGCTTGTCTCCACGTTTCGCAACTTCTTCGGCGCTACCCGCGGTATCGTAAAATGCGGTGCTCTTGATATTCGGATGTTGTCCGAAAAAACGGCTGCACTGCGCAAGCCCCTGCGGGTGGCTCAGCACTTCGGTAAGGTCTTCGAGTTTGGTGCCCGGCAGAGCGCAAAGTGTATGTTCGATTTGCAACTTGACTTCGGCCACAATCGGGTGACGCCACTTGTAGAGCAAGTCGTAATTGTCGTAAATGGAACCCGCCGTAGAGTTCTCGATGGGGATGGCGCCTCCGTCAATGGCTCCCGTCTCGATGCCCTGGAAAATTTGTTCGAACGTGTCCATGGGCACGACTTCGATATCGTTTCCAAAGAGGTGGTATGCCGCGCTTTCGCTATAGGCCCCGCGAC
>JAEEGH010020973.1_pt1 | contig 13536 bp, 12 predicted proteins | sample 9134181 | NCBI WGS metagenome assembly JAEEGH01 (sample SAMN16246544, study PRJNA631951) | gut metagenome | biome: gut microbiome; feature: rumen; material: DP-attached | host: Bos | place: Iran: Karaj | collected 2018-10
CAAGGGTCACCCTACCGTACACTACTGGATGCACAACAACATGATCACCATCGACGGAAAGAAGATGGGCAAGTCGTATGGCAACTTCATCACCCTCGATGAGTTCTTCAACGGCACGCATCCCAAGCTTACGCAGCCCTATTCGCCCATGACCATCCGTTTCTTCATCCTGATGGCCCACTACCGTTCGACCGTCGATTTCAGCAACGAGGCACTGCAGAGCGCCGAGAAGGGCATGAAGCGCATGATGGAGGGTTATGCCAGCATCAGCCGCATGAAGGCGTCGCCCACAAGCGCCGAGACAGCCGCCACGCTGAAGACCGTAGAGGAACTGGAGGAGAAGATGTACGAGGCCATGAACGACGACCTCACAACGCCTATCGTCATCTCGAACCTCTACGAGCTCGTCAGCCTTATCAACAAGGTCATCGATGGCCACGCCAAGATTGACGAGGCAGGCATCCAGAAGACCCAGCAGGTGTTCAAAACCTTCCTCATCGACATCCTTGGCATGAAGGACGAGAATGCAGCCGGTGCCGACTCAGCCAAGACCGAAGCCTACAAGGGTGCCGTCGATCTCTTGCTCGACGTTCGTGCCAAGGCCAAGGCTAGCAAGGACTGGGCAACCTCCGACCTCATTCGCAACAAGATGGCCGAACTCGGCTTCGTCGTCAAGGATACGAAGGATGGAGCTACTTGGACGCTGTAATATGTTTCAATGGTAAAAACAAAAATAAAGGGTGCTGCAACAAACAAGATATAATGCGATTGATATCACAAAAATTCTGATGGCATTCATTGTTGTTGGAATTCATGTGAATGCATTTTCCCCTCTACACTATACATTTTTGAATTTGCTGTTTAAAATCCCGGTGCCCGTCTTTTTTGTTGTGTCAGGATTCCTGCTTCAGAACAAGATTGAAAAAGAAGGTCAAGAACAAAAGCTTCTGAAGAATAGTATTTCAAAGATTTTGCGATTGTATCTTTTGTGGACTCTTGTCTACTTACCTCTTTCCATTATTGTCTATTGTCACGACAAGGAGACAATAAAGGAGAATATTTACAATTATTTTCATCTATTCTTTTTTGTAGGAGAGACAAAATTCGCATGGCCATTATGGTACATTCATTCTCTCCTTTTTGCTCTTATACTAAATTTTATCTCGTTAAAGATTAAGATTCCATTATTTGGAAGGTTGATGATAGCACTATTGTTGTCGATTGTAGGATACCTTATTGGGCTTGGATTGGACTTTGATAGTCGTATGTTCCATGAATTCATTAGGATTAATAAATTGATATTTGTTAATCCTTCAAGAAATGGTATATATGAAGGCTTTCTCTTGATATGCACAGGAATGGTTATTCGAAAATATCTTATTTATATAAGACATCCTCGACTCTTAGGCATACTTTTTTTGTTTGTATTTTTTTTATTATTTCAATACAAACTGCCATTTGTCAGTTTGATGGCAGGAGGTGGAATGTTTTTATTTGCAATATCTTTCCAGTTTAAGGAATATGATATCTTTCCAAAACTGAGAATACATAGCATGCTCATTTATTTTCTTCACATGTATGTTTTGTATTTTGTTTTCGAAGTATTTAATTTTGAGCTGAAAACAAATCTGTTTTGGATTATCACTTGGCTTATGTCTTTTTCCCTTACATGGATTATTTCTATCATTATTGATAATTTGAGGAAACGAAGACCATTTGGATGGTTTAATTATTTTTTAGCTTAGGTTCTCATCTATTGCATGGGATTAGGAGCCATAATTTGTTTATTATAGTCCGCAGATCTTCTTGATCTCAGCCAACTTGTTGAGGGCCTCCATAGGTGTCATATTGTTGACGTCGAGGCCCTTGATTTCGTCGCGAATCTGGCTGAGAACGGGGTCGTCGAGCTGGAAGAACGAGAGTTGGTAGCCCGCCTTGCCGTGCATACCCTCGGCGGTGATGTTTTCGACAGGCGCAGCGGGAGTGGCCACGCCTTTTGAGGCCTGTTCGAGCGACTTGAGCACCTCGTCGGCACGGTTTACCACTTCGGGCAGCATACCGGCCAGACGCGCCACGTGGATGCCGAACGAGTGTTCCGAACCGCCAGGTTTCAGTTTGCGCAGGAAGAGCACCTTGCCCTTGTCCTCATGCACCGAAACGTTGAAGTTCTTGATGCGCGGGAAACTCTTCTCCATCTCGTTCAGCTCGTGATAATGCGTAGCGAAGAGCATCTTCGGATGACCTTCTGCACGCTCGTGGATATGCTCGACGATGGCCCAAGCGATGGAGATGCCGTCGTAGGTCGAGGTGCCACGCCCCAGCTCGTCGAAGAGCACCAGCGAACGCGGAGAGATGTTGTTCAGGATGTTCGACGCCTCGGTCATCTCGACCATAAACGTCGATTCGCCGAGTGAGATGTTGTCCGAAGCACCCACACGCGTGAATATCTTGTCCACAATGCCGATATGGGCGGCCTCAGCTGGCACAAAGCTGCCGATATGTGCCATCAGCACGATGAGGGCCGTCTGACGCAGCAGGGCCGATTTACCGGCCATATTCGGGCCCGTGATCATCATGATCTGAGGTGGGTTCGAATGGTTTGAACCTTTTGAACCATTCGAACCTTTTGAACCATTCAAACCCTCTTCAGAGCTTAGGCACACGTCGTTGGGCACATAACTTTCGCCTACGGGCATCTGACGCTCGATGACTGGATGGCGGCCCTGACGAATGTCGATGACCAGCGAGTCGTCCACGTCGGGACGTACATAGTGATACTTTGCTGCCACGCGGCTGAACGACAATAGGCAATCGAGTCGTGCCATTAGCTGTGCATCGACCTGAATGACGGGGATATATTCTTCGAGCGCCTTGAGCAGGTCGAAATAGAGTTTCTGCTCGAGGCTTCCGATGCGTTCCTCGGCATTCAGGATCTTCTCTTCGTACTCCTTCAGCTCCTGCGTGATGTAACGCTCAGCTCCTACCAGAGTCTGCTTGCGTATCCATCCTTCGGGCACCTTGTCGCGGTGGGTGTTGCGCACCTCGATGTAGTAGCCGAACACGCTGTTGAATGCCACCTTGAGCGATGGTATCTCATATTCCTGTGACAGGCGTTGCTGGAGCTTGATGAGGTAGTCCTTGCCGCCATAGGCGATGGCACGCAGTTCGTCGAGCTCGTCGCTCACATGCTGGCGTATCACCTGTCCCTTACCGAATTGGATGGGCGGTTCGGGTTCGATATCGTGGCAGATGCGCGTTGCGATGCTGTCGCACGTGTTGATCTGTTCACCGATGTGCTGGAGTTGCGGCAAATCCGATTCCTCGCACGCCTTCTTGATTTCTTTCAGCGCACGTAGGGCTACGCTGAGCTGGATAATCTCGCGTGGATTGGCACGCCCCACGGCCACCTTGCCAATGATGCGCTCCATATCGCCTAGACGGCTCAGTCCTTCATCGACCGTTTCGGCAAAGTCGGGGTCGCGGAAGAAGTATTCCACTACGTTCAGGCGTTCCTTGATGCTTTCGGCATGGATGAGTGGGAAGAGCATCCAGCGGTGCAGCAGACGTCCGCCCATGGGCGTGGTGGTGTCGTCGATGACGCTGAGGAGCGAACGTCCGCCCTCGTTCATGGTACCGATCAGTTCCAAGCTGCGCACAGTGAACTTGTCGAGGCGCATATAGGCCTCGTTGTCGATGCGACGGATGGAGGTGATGTGGCGCGTCTGAGTGTGCTGAGTGGCCTCCAGATAGCGCAGGATGGCTCCTGCCGACGTGGTGGCAAGAATCATCTCCTCGATGCCGAAACCCTTCAGGTTTTGTGTATTGAAGAGATTGAGCAGCTGGCGGCGGGCGTTCTCGTAGCTGAAATAGAAGTCGTCGAGTTCGTAGCAATAGGGCTGGCTGGTGAAACGCTCCTGGTAGGTCTGCTTCATGCCCTTGACGTAGAGCATTTCCTTGGGCGCGTAGTTGTTGATGAGTTTATCGACGTAGTCGTAGGTGCCTTCGGTGCAAAGGAATTCGCCCGTCGAGATGTCGAGCAGGGCGATGCCGCAGCGGTTCTTGTCGAAGCTTACTGCCGCCAGGAAGTTGTTTTCGCGTGCATTGAGCACGTTGTCGCCCATCGTGAGGCCCGGAGTGATGAGTTCGGTGATGCCGCGCTTCACCAGTTTCTTGGTGAGTTTGGGGTCTTCGAGCTGTTCGCATATAGCTACACGTTTACCTGCCCTGACGAGTCGGGGCAGGTAGGTATCGAGTGCATGATAGGGGAATCCGGCCAAGGGATTGCCGGCACGTGCGGTCAGGGTGATGCCCAGGATGTCGTGCGCCTCCTTGGCATCGTCGCAGAACGTCTCGTAGAAGTCGCCTACGCGGTAGAGGATGATTGCGTCGGGATGTTTCTTTTTCAGCTCAAGATACTGCTTGAGCATCGGCGTATCTTTGGGATCGGTATTTATGTTTTTAGCCATTCGTTTTTTTATCCCTTAATTTTTGATGACCACGCCGCCATTGCAAGGGATGGTGATGGTGAGTTGCTGCTTCTTGTTCTGGGCGACGGTCTTCACGCTGCCGTTCAGTTGCACATCGTCGGAGTAAATAGTCAGAGAGGTACCCTTCTCGAACATTGGCAGCGTGATGGTCTTCTTCAGCGGCTGTTCTTCGGCATTGACGCCCACAACAAACCACTGGTTGCCCGTGCGACGTGCCATGATGATGTATTTGCCGGGATAACCGTCGATGAAACGTACTTCGTCCCATGTCGTAGGCACTTGCTTCATGAATTCAACGGCCCAAGCAGGTGCGTCGGTCAGGTTGTTGGGAGCCATGGCGAAGTGCTGAACGGCACTTTGGAAGAGCACGGCGGTGGCTAATGCATACACATCGCTCGTGCGACGCACTGTACCACGCTTGTTGTCGGCACCGTAGAACTTGTTGAGCGTCGAACCGCCGAAATCCATCGAACCCACCGTGTTGCGGATGAAGGGGTGGATACAGCCGTTGCGTGCTTCGGCATCGCAGGAACCTTGTCCGAAATGCAGGTTTTCGCTGGCCAATACGGCCTCCGAAGCCACATAGTTGGGATACATGCGCTCCCAGCCGCGAGGTAGCGTACAGCCGTGGAAGATGCACATCAGGCCGAAGTCGTTGGCATCGCTGAGGATGTCCTCGTAAAGCTGCATCATCGGCTGCTTGTCGCCACCGAAGAAATCGACCTTGATGCCGCGAATGCCGTTATCCTTCATCCACTGCATCTCCTGGCGACGAATGCGAGCGTTGTTCAGCTTGCCGATAGGCGTCTGTGGAGCGTCGTTCCACGAGCCGTTCGAGTTGTACCAAAGGAAGATGCCCACGCCCTTCGTTTGGGCATAGCGCGAAAGCTCAGCCATGCGCTCGTAGCCAATCTGCTGATCCCAGAAGGCATCGATGAGCACGCTTTGCCAACCCATGGCGGCCGAGAAGTCGATATAGCGCTTCTGCTCGTCGAAGTTACAGCTCGGGTCCATACCGATGATCCACGACCAGCTGCCCTTGCCGTAGGTGTATGTCTGCGAGGCCTTGTATTTCTGCTCTACCAGATCGAAAGGCACGGTGGTCTCCACAATATTGGCCAAAGGACCCACGGTGATGGTGCGCCAAGGTGTGCTGCCGGGGAGTGCCATAGCAGGGGTTGTCGAGCCGATGCCGTTCATCTCGCCCTCCTGCGGGAAACCGATGGCATACGTACTGCCTTGTTCATTGAGCAGTCGGCAACCCACATAACCGCCGTCGGTGCCCGTTTCGCTGATGAGAACCCAGTTGTCTGTCGATGTGCGGAACAGACAGGGAAACGTGTATCCTTCGCCCCAACCGTTCTTACCCGTGGAATCATCGAGGGTATAGGAGGTCTCGTAGCTGGGATAAGTGCGTGCAAAGCCGCCCATAGGCTTCGTCTGTGGGCAGAGGAATGTTGTGGTGCCTTCAGGCAAGGCGAAACTGCTTGCTTCGCGTTCTACCACGCAGACACGCGTCTCTTTCTTGGGAAAAATCGTATATCGGAATGCCACGTCACGATTCGACACGCTGAAAGTGATGTCCATAGCCGGCTTGCCATCCTGTTCGTAGCTAACCGTTGCCACCGTGGCCACATATTCCACAAGGCTCTGCTTGATGTTGGGCAGCGAATAACTGTCGCTCACCTGCTTGGTTTCAAAATTCTTCTCAACAAGTCCCTGCGTATAGTCGCCGATATTCGTCACCAGTCCCAAGGCCGATGATTTCACCACTTCTTGGTCCTGATAGGCAATCTGGTAATGCGGCCGACCTTCATCCGTACTGATTGTAACAACGATCTTGCCATCAGGACTCGTAACCTGATTGTCGGCCATGATGGCGAACGAAGTCATCAGGGAAAGGAATAATAAAGCACTTCTTTTCATAACTTCTAAGGCAATATAGTATTATTATTCGTGCTTAGAGAGGCGTTCCCAGGCCAGCTGCTCGAACTTTGTTCCGGGACGACCATAGTTGGCGTACGGGTGGATGGCGATGCCACCGCGCGAAGTGAAAATGCCGGTCACTTCGATGTAACGTGGATCCATCAGTTTGATGAGGTCCTTCATGATGATGTTGACGCAATCCTCGTGGAAGTCGCCATGGCTGCGGAACGAGAACAGGTAGAGCTTGAGCGACTTCGACTCGACCATCTTCACATCGGGAATGTACGAGATGATGATGTTGGCAAAGTCGGGCTGACCTGTGACAGGACACAGCGAGGTGAACTCGGGACAGTTGAACTTCACCCAGTAGTCATTCTCCTGATGCGCGTTCTCGAACGTCTCAAGCACTTCGGGTGCATAGTCCTGCTTATAGAAGGTTTTCTTGTTGCCCAGAAGGGTGAGCGTCTTTTCGTCTTTTCTTTCCATATATAATAATCAATTAACAATTAACAATTAATAATTAGCAATAAGCTATTATCCGAATTTTATAATAGCGGTGCAAATATAACACTTTATTTTGTAAAAAACAAAAAAAAGAGGAAAATTCTGCGTGGAATCTTCCTCATCTTGTGTTTTCCCTCTTAGATTTGAGGTCAAATTGAATTCTTCTCTTATCTCATTATTAAATTTCTTCAAACAATTGTCTCATGAGGCATCCCTGACTCATTTTGACGTTGCAAAGATAACATTATTTCGAAGATAATGCAAATTTTTATGAGAGAATTTTATTTGACAATTAGAAAAAGCGCTTTTTGTAAAGTCAAAGTGATGAAATCGCACTATTTTAGGTTGATTTTTTCTTTTTAGAGGAAAAAATGACAACTTAATTGTGGCAAAATGAAACCCAAATACTGCGTCAAACTATGGTTTTTAATGGTTCGGTTGGCAAAATGTTATAAAACATAAAAAAAGATGTCGAGACAAAAAGTCTTGACATCTTTCTTATTCGAGGGTAGATTTTGACCGAACTTACTGCATCGATCCGCCGACAATATCGAGGAGCTCTGCGGTGATGGCTGCCTGGCGTCCCTTGTTGTAGAGGATGCGCAGCTCGTCGAGCAGCTCGTTGGCGTTGTCGGTGGCTGTCTGCATGGCCACGGTGCGTGCTGCGTGTTCGGCAGCTTGTGCATCGAGCATGATGGTGTAGATCTTCATGCAGAGTGCATCGGGGATGAGCGTGTTGAGCACATCTTCGGGCGTAGGCTCGATGATATAGCCTGCCGAAGTGAACTCTCCTGCCTTGGGAGCTTCAAGCTGCACGGGCAGGAACACTTCGCGTGTAGGAATCTGCGAAGCTGTGTTCTTGAAGTGCATGTATTGCAGTTCCACGCGGTCGATGCGTCCCTTGAGATAGTCGTCCATCAGGCGGTTGGCCAATTCCTGGGCGGTTGCGAAAGCCGGGTTGTCGCCTTTCTCCACATAATCGCGGATGAGGTTGAAACCCTTCATCTTGCCAAGCGACTGGCTGAGCTTGCGGCCGATGACGTAACAATCGATGGCATCATCGGTCAATCCTGCAGCAGCATACTCATGGAGCAGGGCGGTGGTGTGGCGCAACGAATTGCTGTTGTAGCCACCGCAAAGACTTGAGTTGCTGGCAATGGTAACGATGGCCACACGCTCCACTTCGCCATGGGGATGACAGAGGGGAGTGGTAACCTTGGTTTCACCGCTTAGCAGGCTGACCATGATCTTATGCAGTTGGCGGTCGTAGGGGAGCATGCTCTCGATGGCCATCTGCGCCTTGTGGAGCTTGGCAGAGGCTACGAGTTTCATGGCCGAGGTGATCTTGAGGGTACCTTCGACCGATCCGATGCGACCTTTGATTTCCTTTAATGAAGCCATTGGGGATAGGGTTAGTTAGTCAGTTCGGTGCAAACAGCTGCTGCCAGATTGTTGATGATGCCCGTGATGTTGTCATCGATCTTGCCGGATGCAAGCGGCTTGATGACATCTTCGGTGTGAGAAGCGCGGAGCAGTTCGAGGAACTTGCTCTGGAACTCAGGCACCTGGTCAACGGCAATCTTCGACATCAGACCCTTGGTGCCGCAGTAGAGAATAGCAATCTGCTCGCCTACAGGCATTGGGCTGTACTGAGGCTGGATGAGCAGCTTGTTGTTCTTGCGGCCACGGTCGATGGCCATCGCAGTCACGGCATCCATATCGCTTGAGAACTTCGAGAAGGCCTCGAGCTCGCGGTACTGTGCCTGGTCGATCTTCAGCGTACCGGCCACCTTCTTCATCGACTTAACCTGTGCCGAACCACCTACACGCGATACGGAAATACCTACGTTGATGGCAGGACGGAAGCCCTGGTTGAAGAGGTCGGTCTCGAGGAAGATCTGACCGTCGGTGATGGAGATCACGTTGGTGGGGATGTATGCCGAAACGTCACCGGCCTGGGTCTCGATGATAGGCAGGGCGGTGAGCGAACCACCGGCCTTCACATGTCCCTTGAGGCTGTCGGGCAGGTCGTTCATCTGCTCGGCCACTTCCTGCTGCTCGATGATCTTGGCAGCACGTTCCAACAGACGCGAGTGCAGATAGAACACGTCACCAGGGTATGCCTCACGGCCCGAAGGACGACGCAGAATCAGCGATACCTCACGATAGGAAACGGCCTGCTTCGAAAGGTCATCATAAACGACGAGGGCGTGACGACCCGTGTCGCGGATGAACTCGCCGATGGCAGCACCTGCAAATGGAGCAAAGTACTGGAGGGCGGCAGAGTCGGCAGCCGTAGCAGCTACGACAACGGTGTAGGGCATAGCACCCTTCTCACGCAAGGTCTGCACGAGAGAAGCTACGGTCGAGCCCTTCTGGCCGATGGCTACGTAGATGCAATATACGGGATTGCCTGCCTCGTAGTTATCCTTTTGGTTGATGATGGTATCGATGGCGATGGCCGTCTTACCTGTCTGGCGGTCACCAATGATAAGCTCACGCTGGCCACGTCCGATAGGAATCATGGCATCGACGGCCTTCAGACCAGTCTGCAGAGGCTGCTTTACCGGCTGACGGAACACAACGCCAGGGGCCTTGCGCTCCAGTGGCATTTCGTATTTCTCGCCCGGTATCGGGCCCATGCCGTCGAGTGGTTCGCCGAGTGGGTTGATGACACGGCCAAACATATTCTCATTCACCTGGATAGAGGCGATGCGGTTGGTGCGCTTCACCACCATGCCTTCACGGACCTTCTCCGATCCGCCGAGGAGCACGGCACCCACATTGTCTTCCTCCAGGTTCATGACGATGGCCATGACACCGTTTTCGAATTCCAGCAACTCGTTCATCTCAGCATTGCGCAGGCCGTAGATACGGGCCACACCGTCACCGATGGTCAGCACGGTTCCGACTTCGTCGAAACGTGTTGAGGTGTCGATGCCATGCAGCTGCTGCAACAGTACTTCGCTGACTTCGCTGGCTTTGATATTGCTCATAATTTGTACTTTAGACGATTCTCTTGTTTTTCTCAATAAACTGTTTCTTGATCAACTCAAATTGCTGACGCACAGAGGCATCGAGACGCATGTCGTCGATCTGGAAGATGAAACCGCCCAGAATGTCGGGATCGACAGAGGTTTCGAGAATCACATCGACGGAGTTCTTGGAGTGGCTTTCCACCAGTTTCTCCAGTCGTTGTGCCTCCTTCTTTGCCACAGGCACCGCTGTGATGAGCTTGCCGATACTGATGTGTTTCAGCTCGCGGTAGAGTGTGACATAGTTATGGGCGATGAAGAGCATGAACGATTCGCGACGATGAGCTACGACCAATTCAGCAAACTTCTTATAGACGTCACTGGGTTTGGTCGTCGAGACGGCCTTACAGAGGACATCCACCTTTTGCTGCTGTGGCAGGAGTGGGTTGCCCAGCACTTGTGACAGCTGGGGCACCTCCCGATAGGTCGCACCGAAACACATGACTTCCTGATAGACAGTGTCTTCGAGTTTCTGTTCAACGGCAAAATCGAGCAGCGCCTTGGCGTATCGTTTGGCAATTACTCCAATATCCATGTCTTATAACTTGGTTTGTATCTCATCCAGCATGCGGTCGATCATTGCCATCTGATCCTTGTCGGTCTTTAGGCTTTGGCGAAGCACCTTCTCGGAGATCTCCACAGAGAGAAGACCCACTTGGCGACGGATGTCGCGGATGGCATCCTCCTTCTCCACCTCGATCTGCTGCTTGGCTTCGGCCAGGATTTTCTGGCCTGCCAAGGTGGCTTCCGTCTTTGCCTTCTCGACAATCTGATTGCGGGTCTCAACGGCTTCAGCCAAAATCTTTGACTGCTGTTCCTGAGCCTCCTTCAGCATTGCGGCGGTCTTTGTCTGGATGTTGGCCAGCTCGTCGTTGGCCAGCTTGGCCTTGGCGATGCTGTCGTCGATGTACTTGGCGCGGTCGTCGAGCATCTTGGTGAATGCAGGCCAGCCGAACTTCCACAGCACAAAGAGGACGGTGCCAAATGCCAGAAGCATCCAGATGAACAGTCCGCTTTCGGGAATTAGCAATGACATATAATGCTTGGATTTAAAATTGTAAACGTTGATGGTTGAGAAGCTGAAGGCCGATGACTATCAGCCTCCAGCCAAAGATTTAGGATGCGAGGAGGCAGACAACCACAGCGAAGAGGCTCACGCCCTCGACGAGAGCGCCGATGATGATCATTGGGGTCTGGATCTTGCTGATAGCCTCTGGCTGACGAGCCATGGCGTCCATTGCGGAAGAACCAATCTTACCGAGACCGAGACCTGCACCGATTGCTACGATACCTGCGCCGAGAGCGGCAGCACCCTTAGTTGAAAGAATTTCCAAAAGCATAGTTGTAATGTTTTTAAGTTGTTAATATTTGAATGAATAATTATTATTCGTGATGATGTTCTACTTGGCTGAGGCCAATGTAGATGCTTGAAAGCATAGTGAATACGAATGCCTGGATGAAGGCCACCAGCAGTTCGAGGCAGTCGAGGAAGATACCCAGCAGGATACTTACCACCGACATGGCGCCGTTGCCGATGCCGGGCATGCTGATGGCGGTCAGGAAGATGACGCTCAGCACACCGAGCAGGGCGGCGTGGCCCGCCAGGATGTTGGCGAAGAGACGGATGGTGAGCGAGAACGGCTTGGTGAAGATACCGATGAACTCGATCACGGCCATGATGGGGCGCAGCCATCCGGGGAGCTCGGCGTTCCAGAAGATCTCCTGCCAGTAGGCCTTGGTGCCGAAGATGTTTACGATGAAGAACGTAAACAGGGCGAGGCACAGCGTGACGGCGATGTTGCCGGTAAGGTTGGCCGAGCCGGGGATGAGGCCTGCGAGATTGCAGAAGAAGATGAAGAAGAACGCTGTGAGCAGGTAAGGTGCATAGCGGTCGGTATGCTTGGGGATGTTGGGCTTGATGACGTCGTTATAGACGAAGCTGACCAGCATTTCCACAGCACCGACGAAGCCCTTGGGCGCAGGTGACGAGGCGTCGCGATTCTTGTACCACCGGGCGCAACCCAGGATGATCCAGCAGAGCAGGATGCTTGCGATGATCAGGCCGGCCACGTTCTTGGTGATCGAGAAGTCAAACGGACGAACCTCTGTGCCACCGACCGTCTCCACTATCTTGCCTGCATACTCCGACTCTTCGCCGGCAATCTTCAGGCCTTCATATTCGGCATGTCCGTGGTGGAACTTGCTCGACATGAAGCAGTGGAATCCGCTGGTCTTGCTATAGACCATCACAGGCAGCGGCAGGGCAATCGATGTCTCGCCCCAGTCCGTGATGTGCCAGTAGTAGGAGTCGCCCACGTGCTCGAAGATCATGGCGGTCACATCCAGCGGCTTCGCTTCGCCCTCGGAATGCTCCTGGGCAAAAGCGGGACGAGGCAGGAGGAGGCCGACTGCGAGCAGCAGACTTACCAGTAGCGTCCAGACTTTATTGTTTTTGTTCATTGTTTTGCTTCTTTTTGAGGAAGAATATCGATTCGACGATGAGCGATACGAAATAGATGCCGACGGTGGTCAGAGCGAACTGCCGGATGGGAATCTCGGTCAGACGCGCCACGAGGAGGATGGTCAATGCGGTAAGGATTAGTTTCAGGACCTTTGAGCCCAAAATCACCCATACGGTCACCGCAGGATTGACCTTCTGCAGTTCGCGCACGACGTTGATGACCACAGCTTCGTAGAACACAAAGCCGGCAATCAGGATCTGAAGCCACATCATAGCATCACGCAGGCCGAGATCACGTTGTGGTGCACCTCTACATAACCGCTCTTGACGGGCTGCAGGACGGTCTGGCCGCCGATGACGTAGCGTATGTTGCCCGGTTGCAAGGTGGTGATGATGGAGTCATGGTCACGCAGGATGGTGAATCGTCCCTTTGTGCCTGGCACCTCGCAGAGCTCCACTTCGCCGTCGAACACCGTCTTCTCGGGAGAATAGATCGTCAGTTTCATAGGGGTACCTATTACTTGTTCTCGGCAGCTTTGGCTGCTTCCATCAGACGCTGACCCTTGGCAATGGCCTCTTCGATTGTGCCGACGTTGAGGAATGCCTGCTCAGGCAGGTAATCGACTTCGCCGTCCATGATCATGTTGAAGCCCTTGATGGTGTCTTCGATGTTGACCATCACACCCTTCACACCAGTGAACTGTTCGGCCACGGCGAAAGGCTGCGAGAGGAAACGCTGCACGCGACGTGCACGGTTCACGGTCAGCTTGTCTTCGTCGGAGAGTTCGTCCATACCGAGGATGGCGATGATGTCCTGAAGTTCCTTGTTGCGCTGCAGGATCTGCTTAACACGCTGTGCGCAGTTGTAGTGATCTTCGCCGATGATGTTCGGGTCGAGGATTCGAGAGGTCGAATCGAGAGGATCCACGGCGGGATAGATGCCGAGCTCGGTAATCTTACGCGAAAGCACGGTGGTGGCATCGAGGTGCGAGAAGGTGGTTGCCGGAGCAGGGTCGGTCAAGTCGTCGGCAGGCACGTAAACAGCCTGTACCGAAGTGATGGAGCCCTCCTTGGTCGAAGTGATTCGCTCCTGCATCTTACCCATGTCGGTCGAAAGGGTTGG
>JAEEGH010020976.1_pt1 | contig 13535 bp, 13 predicted proteins | sample 9134181 | NCBI WGS metagenome assembly JAEEGH01 (sample SAMN16246544, study PRJNA631951) | gut metagenome | biome: gut microbiome; feature: rumen; material: DP-attached | host: Bos | place: Iran: Karaj | collected 2018-10
CAAAAGAGAGCCGTCCACATTTTGATATATCGCAAAAATCAATGATTGTCTGGAAAGATGAAAGCGAACTGATTGAACGATTGAAGCGGAGAATAGAAAAGAAAATGATCTTTCTTGTTGTTCTCACTATTTGCAAATGGTATACTCAGCTTGACAAATCGGGATTTGACCGAGAAAACATAGAGAAAAGCCATTGCTAAGAAAAAGAAAGATCCAATGGGGATAACAAAAGGTGTGGATCTTTTGAAGCAGTCTGCACCAAGGGCTGAAATGCCATTTATGACAGGGATACATTTGACAGAAAAGAATAGGCCAAGGGGCAAGTCATATAAGGACTGGAACGAGAAAGATGACGAAGAGAACGACAGCAATATTAATTGAATTAATCCCAATATTATCTGTGATATCTGCGCTTTTGCTGCTTAAAAGGGATACAGACTCTCCTTTTCTAAGAATAGTCACGGCGGTAAGTTTTATATTTGCGTTTTTCGGATTTGCAGCTTTTTTTATAGGGAGAAAACTGGCGAGAGAGGATAAGACTGTGAAGATTCTGGGAGTCCTGGATTGGACTGCAACTGCGATTATAGTGGGAATATATGCACTGGCGTTTTTCGTTATGGCAATATGGTGATGTAAATCCTGGTTTGTCAGCGTACCCTTGTTAAGTCTTATTCGCCTATTCGAGAAGCGATGAATTTGCTGAGTGGGCGCTCTTCCAAACGTTTTTTATCCCGATCAATATCTGCCTTCAAGGTCTTCATTTCCTCGCTTGCTGTTTGTTCGTCATACAGCATTCTGATTAAGGTATCTTGGCGGTCGATAATTTCGCTTTTGATGAGCGTCGTGGGCTCCAGTCTGTTTGTCACGAGTTCCCGGCGCTCTTCTACTCGTTGCTCTGCTACCCTTCGAAGTCTTTCTGTCTCGGCCTTTACCTCAGCGATCCTAGCATTGATACGTTCGGTACGGTAGATCACATCTGGATAGGCATCAGCAAACCGTTTATGGAAAACAGATTTGTCCGAAAGGAGAAGGTATATTTCCTTACGAATTGCCTCCGTATCGTCCGCTTCGCTGTTCTCGACGCCAACCTTTACCATCTTCAACACAAAGTGGGAAAGAATATAGTCTGCAACGAATACCGCAAGAAAAATCCCTGTCACGATCTCCTTTGTCGTGATAGAAATGGAGGCGAAAGCGCGATAGAGAACTGGATTAATAATATGGATAATCGCCACGCCGCCAAGCCCAAAGAGTACTAGATTACCGATCCAGACCCGACCGTGCAGATTCATCGGTTTTTGGCTGTAATCCCACCAACGCGCGTGAAACCGCTTCTCCATAAAGAAGCTTGTCAAGTATTCCAGTGTACCGCAGATAATGAAAGACATAACGAACGTTGTGCCGTATCCGGATTCAAGACGTGAAAGACTCCCTACGATCAGCGTAATCAATGCGGCTCCACTACCATAAACAGGGCAAATTGGGCCTGTTAGGAAGCCCCGATTGATAAAGCGGTGAAACTGAATGTACTTTAGCGTGACTTCAATGCACCAGCCTAACAAGGAGTAGGAAAAGAATATCAGAATCAGATTAATGACATATTCCATGTCGCTTCCTCCTAGTCTCCAGAACATCATCTATTTCTCTTGGACCAATTAAGTAGTATATGCGATACTGGGTCCAACATCAAGACGAAGTATTCGGGTCAAACTGGCACGGATGATTCTGTTGCTTTCTCAGCCTGCAGATGGTGAAGAATGTGGTTGCCGATTCGCTCCTCCAGTTTATGGTACTGCCGAATTTCTTCATCTGTGAATCCGGCAAAACACACCGTGTCTACATCCTGATCCAACTGCTGCAGTTCTTTTGTAAGTTCCGGTGCATAGAAAGAGAAGCGTTCTTTGCCTCCAAGCGGTGACTCACGTCTCACCAGACCATCCGCCAGGAGTCGGGCCATTGCCACAATCACAGCAGGTTTTCCCATGCCAGTCAGCAGACACAGACTTTCAACGCTGCAGGGTTCTTTCATCTTTTCCATGAAGTATAGAAGCTTTATTCTGGCCTCATCCATTCCGTGTTTTCGAGCCAGCGTTTCCAGATAGCGTCCAAGCAGCCGTGCTTCAAGAATCGCACTGCGCATCGGGATGGCCGCGCCGCATTCACCGGAAAGGGCCGACAAGTCTATGCCCGCATTTAGCTTTCGGGTTCCCGGCGTGAACGGCAGCGCCAGACTATCGTGACTGACGGCCAGCAGGTAGCCGTAAATCACCGGCAGCCGCTCCTGATAGGAGGGTGCGTCAAAGGTCTTTCTGAAAAACTCGTTATAATAACCGATGACGCTTTTCTTCATTTTGATTGTGCTGCTTAGATTCAAACTTTGGTCTACCAACGAGCCTTTGGTGTACTGGTAGTAATAAACGGGTGCTTTCAGGATCGCTACGGACTTGACATGGAGTAGGTACTCCAGATTGAAAATCATATCCTCGCTATAGCTGATGTTTTCGTCCATGCGTATGCTGTATTGTTCAATGATGTCTCTTCGGTATAACTTGTTCCACAGGACACCATAGTAAAGGTCCGCTGGAGAGAGCATCATCGCATTGGCATACTGTTGGAGAGTAAGGGCTCCTCCCATTTCGATAGAGCCCTTTTCCGACACGTTTCCATCAACGACCCGGTAAAAATCACCTACCACGAGCTCCGCCGATTGTGCTTCCATCTCCCGCACCAACATCTTTGTTGCGTCCATTGGCAACCAGTCATCCACATCCGCGAACTGCACATACGTCCCACTCGCCTCGGCAAGGGCCCGGTTTCGTGCGGAGGACACGCCCCCGTTTTCCTGGTGGATCGCCTTAACTCTGTGATCCGCAGCGGCAATCGCCTGTATGATTTCCCAGGAGCGATCCCGGCTGCCGTCATCTACCAAGATTAGCTCCAACTCAGGGTAGTCCTGGTTGAGAATGCTGCCCGCGCAGCGCTCAATGCTTTTCTCTCCGTTGTAAACGGGAACGATGACACTGACCTTTTCCATTCTTTATTCCTTCCTAAACAACACGTATTTTTCCAATGGGAACAACACCGCTACCTGTACAAGCCCTGCGGCTGTGGCGGCAATGGTTCTGGCCAGCCTCGCAAAGGCAGTTGCTGTCAATCTGGCAGTGATCCATCCTTGCAGCCAAGTGGAGAAGAGGATCAGCGCTGTCAAAATCAACAGATAGGCGATGAGACCGCTACGGCTTCCCTTGCCGCGGAATGTGGTCTTCATATTCATGAAATAGCCGTAAATATTGGCAATAAAATTTGACAGGAAAAATGGGAGCACGTATCCCCAGGTTACAACACCGTCAACCACATAGGGGGAAGGCCCGTTAAAAAGCGTGTCCGGTTGAAATACCGGTCGTATAACCGGGGGCAGTTTGGCCGTAACGCCGTCAAAGATCAGCGGAAGCAAATTGGCAAGAGCAAGCTGCAGCAGCGTGATACTAAAGGATACCAGGTTAAACTTTACAAACTGCCAAATGGTATTGTCACCGAAACGGGTATCGATCTTTTTTAGTAAAGACATGCCAGAACAAACCTTCATTCATTTTGTGCTGTTTGCTTTTCTACAGGCAATTATAGCAACCACGGGCTGCAGCCTAAATAGATCAGATTAATGCCGGCTGTGATCACACTGCAGCCGACCAGCACACCGATCACGCCCAGTCCCAGCATGGGGTTGAGAATAACGATCAAGCCAAAAATGGTCAGAAGGATACCGAGAATCAGCGCGATCCACCAATTAGAGCCGATTATTTCTCCGAAGCCAAATCCTTCAGATTCTCTCTTGATGTTCAGCAAATGGAAGGCATGAACAATACGAATGATACCAAGGGCCAGAATCCACCAGCCTGTCAGCAGAATTACAACCACACCAATGGACATTTGCAGCACCGGCGAGAACATAAGCATAAGACCAAAAATCAGGGACACAACGGCGCTCACGAGTACCCAAGCGCTCTGCCGCACAATATCGCGGATATCGAACCAAGTAACGATACGCCCAATACCGTCACCGACCATTACAATTCCCAGCACAAACGGGATTACAGTTGATGTTTCCACAGGTGTGAAGAAACAATACACACCCGCTATAATCATCAGCACGCCGAGGATTACAGATACAGCTTTTCTTGTCATCATGATGAACATCTCCCTTCCTGAAAGCAAACTCCCCACCGTGATTGGTGGGGAGCTGTCAAGGGATTATCCTTCGATCGCGATGTATTTCTTCTCAGGCAGCTGCGGTTTTGTTTCCTTCTTCGGGATCTGCAGTGACAGAATACCATGTTCCAGTTTGGCCTTGATATCCTCTTCTGTGACATCTTCGCCAACATAGAAACTGCGGCTCATGCTGCCGGCGTAGCGCTCCTGGCGGATGAGCTTTCCGGTCTTCTTGTCCTTCTCATCCTTATCAAGGCCCTTTGCCGCCGTGATGTTCAGGTACCCGTTCTCCAGGCTGAGCTGAACTTCATCCTTGTGGAAGCCAGGAAGCTCAATATCGACTTCATAGCTGTCATCGTGCTCCCGCACATCCGTCTTCATCAGGTTCTTGGCATTGTGACCATAAAGCGGCTTCTCCATTCGGGCAAACTCCCGGTCCATGTCATCGAACCAACGATCCATCAGATCCTCACCAAAAATACCAGGCATGTACAACATAAGTCAAACCTCCTTTTATTTTCGGTCCTGGATGCTGTTCAGGGCTGTTGCTATGGTATATGCCGCAAGGGGGAGATGAGGAAACCCGGAACCTTAGTTCCGGATCTCTTTCCCTCTTGCGATTATGTTATACCACCAATTTTAGCACTCGTCAAGAGAGAGTGCTAATTCTTCTGTGAAGAATCTGTTAACATTCATATATAGAGCATTCTACGGGTTTTTTGGTGGGAGGAGTTGGATTTGAAAGGTCATCATTGCGGGTTCAAGGGACTTCAACGACCACAAATTGCTCAAGTGGTACAGTGATTCTATTATCATTTTTCTGGCGACAGTTTTTAGGGTGGTCTCCATTTTCGAACCCCCATGCAGCTGGACTTATAATAATTGGCCCGCAATATGTATAAAGACTTGCAAAATGCACCACGAAACCCCAAATGCACCAGGCTCTGCCGAAAATGCACCACGTTTTTTCTGAAATGCACCACGAAAAATGAAAAATGCACCACGCTTTACTTCGTGATGCACCAAGGATTTCTCATTCTATCAAAATAGGAGCACTAAGCCATCAAAGAAAGCTCTTTTGTCTACCCGGCAAAAGAGCTTTCTTGCCGTTTTCAAAACAATATGCTATATTCAGCACAACCGATCTTGATCTTCGGAGGGAAAACAGATGACCGTGCTGACAAAAACACAGGCACGAATGTTTATTCTGGCAAAACAGGGATTGCTTGGCAATTATCGTTTTTCCGGCAAGGACGGCGCTTATGCCTATGTTCGGCAAGCGGGATGTATTCAGTACGACCCGGTGGACGTCTGCGGAAAGAATGCGGAACTCACACTCCAATCGAGAGTAAAGGGATTTCGAAAGCCCATGCTGGCGGAGCTTTTGTACAAGGACCGGCTGCTGGTGGACTATGCGGACAAGGAACTCTCGATCTGGCCTGCGGAGGACTGGCCGTATTTTTTCCCTTATCGGGAACGCAGCCGGAAGCTCGGCGCCGGTTTTCCCGGTCTTGCGGAGCTGGAACGGGAAGCGTTGGCTTATATTCGGGCAAACGGCCCGGTTTCCAGCGATACGCTCCCGATCGGCGGTGAGATCTTCTGGCATTCCTCGATGCATTGGAGCGGGCATTGGCATAAGGATTCCAAGGCTGCCCGGTCGGTCCTGGAACAGCTGTATACCGACGGAACACTTGTGATCCACCATAAGAACGGCTCCCGGAAGTTCTATGATCTGGCCGAGCGCCATCTGGAGGCCTCGCTGCTGACAGCGGATTTTCCCTGCGCGGATAACGGGGAGCTGCTGTGCTGGCGCGTTCTTCGGCGGATCGGAGCGGTCGGACTGCTCTGGGACAAAAATTCGCCCGCCTTTTTGGGGTTCGAATTAAAAGCAGACCAGCGTAAGTCTGTATTATCTACGCTGGAAGCCCGCGGCGCGATACTGTCCGCACGGGTCGAGGGGATCAAACCGGTGTTTTATTATCGCGCGGAGGACGAAGCGCTGATGCGGGCGGTCCTTGCGGGAACGACAGATCATAAAGCGCGTATGGAGTTCCTGGCGCCTCTTGACCCGCTGCTTTGGGATAAAACGATGCTTGCCGCGCTCTGGGATTTCCGCTATTCATGGGAGATCTACACGCCCGCCGGCAAGCGGAAATACGGCTATTATACGCTGCCTGTCCTTTGGGGCAGCGACTTCATCGGACGGATCGAGGCGGTGGCCGATCGGAAGGAGGACACGCTCCGCGTTAAAAACATTTGGCTTGAGCCCGGCGTCCGGCAGACCAAAAAGCTGCAGCTCGCATTTGACCAGACACTCCGCCGCTTTGCGAGCTTTAACGATTGCGCGAGGGTGGAGCTTTGCGGGGGAAAAGCCGGCGTCAGCGCGGATGCCGCACGGTAGCAGACCCTTTTCCCCCTCATGCGCGGGAGAAGGAAAGAGGCGATCTGCACGCCTTTCCATGGCTTTGTCCTTTTTGGGCGGACTAAGCCATGAAAAAAGCGTCTTTTGTCGGGAGACAAAAGACGCTTTTTTCATGCGGAGAGTGAACTTGCGCTGCGCGCCGTTTGAAAGGCGGAGCATACAGCGCTTCCCACGCCCGGGGGGGATTGATGCGATCGCCCCGGGGCGCGGGTGCTTTGCCGAAAAAACGGGAATTGAGCAATGCGCGGGACCGGAGAGAGGCAAAATCCGAAACGACCCGGCGCGTGTGACCCGGCAGCGGAAAAGCTTATAATAGCATTTTGCGGAAAACCTGAAAAAAGCGTTTGCCTTGGAAAGAGAATCATGGTATAGTATTACTGGGAGATTATCTGCTGAATCAAAATCAAAAGGAGGAGTGCCGATTGGAGATCAAAAAGCCGGCTATCGCCGGGACCCTGGAATCCAGTGACGCCCAGGTAGCGGTCGAGCCCGCCGAGGACGGGATCGAGCTGTACCTGGAGAGCAGCGTCATGAACCAGTACGGCCGCCAGATCAAGGCGACGGTGCTGGAGACCCTCGAGCGCCTGGGTGTGGAAAACGCCCGGGTCACCGTGGTGGACAAGGGCGCGCTGGACTGCACTATCAAGGCCCGCGTGGAGTGCGCGGTCTTCCGCAGCTGCGACGCTTCCGCCGCCAACATTCCCTGGGGAGGTGTGGTGAGATGATCCCGAGACCGAAACCCGAACGTTTCCGCCTTCGCCGAACCATGATGTTCATGAACGCGCAGAAGCCGGGCCTCATCAAGGACGCTTACATTTACGGCTGCGACAGCATCATGCTGGACCTGGAGGACGCGGTGGCCGAAAACCAGAAGGACGCCGCCCGCTTTTCCCTGTACCACGCGCTGAAAACCATCGACTACGGCGAAACCGAGGTCATCGTGCGCATCAACGGCCTGGACACCCCCCACTGGCAGGAGGATATCCGCGTCTGTGTGGCGGGCGGGGCCGACGGCATCCGCATCGCCAAGTGCGAGAGCGCCCAGGACGTGCTGACCGTGGAAAAGGCCGTGGAGGCCGCCGAGGAGGAATTCGGCGTGGAGAAGGGCCGCACCCTGCTCATGGCCGCGCTGGAAAGCCCCAAGGGCATCCTCAACGCCTATGAGATCTGCGCCGCCTCTCCCCGCATGTTCGGCGTGGCCATCTCCGGCGGCGACTTCCGCAAGTGCATGCAGACCACCCCCCAGCGGGACGGCGTGGACATGCTGGTCGCTCGCGGCCAGATGCTGATCGCCGCCCGGGCCGCCGGCATCCAGTGCTTTGACACCGTGTTCACCAATCTGGACGACCAGGAGGGCTTCGAGGCCGAGGTGCGCCAGAACAAGGCCATGGGCTTTGACGGCAAGAGCCTCATCAACCCCAAGCAGATCCGCTTCGTCCATCAGGTCTTCGCCCCCACGGAGAAGGAGATCCGCCAGGCGGAGAAGATCGTGCGCGCCTATCGCGAGCAGAGCGCTGCGGGCGTGGGCGTCTTCACCGTGGACGGCAAGATGATCGACATCGCCTTTATCCCCGGCGCCGAGAGGACCTTGAAGCTGGCCCGCGCCTGCGGGCTCTGGGAGGGAGATCTGGTATGAAAAACGCAGTTGGCAGAGAGATCCCGGACTTCCTGCTGAAAGACGGCAAGGAGGTCTATCAGGGCAAAAACTACATGGATGGCAAGTACATCCAAAAGGCTTCCCCCCGCACCCGCCGCTATGAAAAGCCCCAGGAGAGCAAGATCGTGGAGTCCCTGGCCGACGCGCTGAAACAGTGCGGCGCCAAAAGCGGCATGACCTTCTCCTTCCACCACCACCTCCGGGACGGCGACTATGTGGTCAACATGGTCATGAAGGCCGCCATCGAGGAGCTGGGCCTGGACGAGCTGACCATCGCCGCCTCCTCCCTGGGCAACGCCCACGACCCCATCGCTGATTATATCGAGCAGGGCAAGGTCGTCGGCATTCAGACCAGCGGCATCCGCGGCCGCATGGGCGAGGTGGTCTCCGCCGGCAAGCTGAGAACGCCCGCCATCATCCGCAGCCACGGCGGCCGTCCCCGGGCCATCGAGGGCGGAGAGGTGCACATCGACATCGCCTTTATTGCCGCGCCCACCAGCGACTGCGTAGGCAACTGCCGCGGCATCGGCGGCAAGTCCAACTGCGGCTCCATGGGCTACGCCATGACCGACGCGAAATATGCCGACCACGTGGTCGTGGTCACCGACTGCCTGGTGGACTTCCCCAACATGCCCGCCTCCGTCGAGGCCATCGACGTGGACGCGGTGGTGGTGGTGGACTCCATCGGCAACCCCAAGAAGATCGCCTCCGCCGCCGCCCGCATCAGCCAGAACCCCCGGGATCTGATGATGGCCGAGGATGTGGCGAAGGTCATCGCCGCCACGCCCTATTTCAAGGAGGGCTTCTCCTTCCAGACCGGCGTGGGCGGCCCCTCCCTGGCGGCAAACCTGTTCCTGGAAAAATACATGGACGAGCGGAACATCAAGATGGGCTGGGCCATCGGCGGCATCTGCGGCCCGATGGTGGAGCTGCTGAAGAAGGGCAAGGTGGGCAAGGTCATCGACGTGCAGGACTTCGACCTGGACGCGGTGAACTCCATCAACCAGACCCCCAATCACTTTGAGATGTCCGCCTCCCAGTACGCCAACCCCGCCAACAAGGGCGCCTTCGTCAACAAGCTGGACTTCGTGGTGCTGGCCGCCCTTGAGATCGACACCGGCTTCAACGTCAACGTCCTCACCGGCTCCGACGGCGTGCTCCGCGGCGCCCCCGGCGGCCACCCCGACACGGCGGCCGGCGCCAAGTGCTGCATCATCGTCACCCCGCTGATCCGCGGCCGCATGGCCACGGTCTGCGAGCATGTGGTCACCGTCACCACCCCTGGCGACTGTGTGGACGTGCTGGTCACGGACTACGGCATCGCCGTGAACCCCCTGCGCCCCGACCTGATCGAGTGCCTGGACAAGGCCGGCATCAAGCATGTCCCCGTGGAAGAGCTGAAGGAAAAGGCCTACTCTCTGGTGGGCCGGCCGGACGATCTGCAGTGGGAGGACAAGGTCGTGGCCGTGCTGGAGGCCCGGGACGGCACCATCCTGGACGTGGTGCGCAAGATCAAGCCCTATACGCTGGAAGAGGGCTGAGCCCTGCCCGGATCAGGATTGACCAGACACAGTACCCCTACTTCAACACCAAAGGAGACATGATATGAAAAAGAAAAGATTTCTCATCCTTCTTCTTGCAATGCTGACCATGGTGTTCCTGTTTTCGAGCGTTGCGTTTGCAGACGATGCGGAAGACGCGGAGAACCCCGATCCGGCGGAGGAAGAAGTCAAGCTCGCTGACGGCAGCTACACCAGCACGACTGAGGTGCCGGTGAAGCTTGATTTGACCATTGAAAACGGCGAGATTGCCGAAGCCCTCATTACCGAGGCCAAGCTTGCTGACGGCAGCTGCATCGGCAAGGCAAAGGTGCCGGTGAAGGTTAACTTGACCATTGAAGACGGCAAGATCACCAAAGTCGCCATTACCCAAATCAAGTTTGCTGACGGCAGCTTTTCCAACACGGCTGACGTGCCGGTGAACGATGACTTGACCGTTCCGGTGAAGCTTGAGTTGACCATTGAAAACGGCAAGATCACCAAAGTCGTCATTACCGAAGTCAAGGCTGAGGACAGTGACGAGGAGTCGAATCCCAACTTTGACCAGGATGTGCTCGACGCCCTTGCCAAACAGGTCCTGTCCGCACAAGGCCCGGATATCGAAGGCGTTGAGGGGGCGGAAGCGCTCACCGACGCGGTCAAGACTGCGGTAACCGGCGCCCTGGAGGAGTCTGAGAAAGTCGCCAGCGACACGAATCCCAGCTATGACCAGGCCGTGCTCGACGCCCTTGCCGAACAGGTCCTTGCCGCGCAGGGCCCGGATATCGAAGGCATCGAGGGGGCGGAAGCGCTTACCGACGCGGTCAAGACTGCGGTAACCGGCGCCCTGGAGCAGTCTGCGAAAGCCGCCAGCGCGGAGACCGTCACCTTTTTCGGCACCGAGATGAAAGCCGCCACCGCACAGATGATCGTCGGCATCCTCGGCTTATTGACCATCGTCGCCATTGTCGTGACCCTGTTCAAGAGCAAGACCCAGCCCGCCATCGCATTCATCGTGTGGCCCACGATCCTGGCTCTGATCCTGATCTGCGCCGGCTGGATCAAGGGCGAGAACTTCTCCGCCATGATCAAGTCCGGCTTCTCCAGCACCGGCCCCACCGCGGCCCTGTTCGTGTTCTCCGTTTTGTACTTCGGCATCATGACCGACGCCGGCATGTTTGACGTCATCATCAACAAGCTCATGAAGCTGGTGGGCGACAGCGTCATCGGCGTCTGCATGATGACCGCCGTCATCGCGCTGATCGGTCACCTGGACGGCGGCGGCGCCTCCACCTTCTGCATCGTGGTGCCCGCCATGCTGCCCGTCTTCAAGCGCATGCACATGCGCAAGACCTCCCTGCTGCGCATCGCGGTGCTGGCCATGGGCGTTCTGAACCTGATGCCCTGGGCCGGCCCCACCATGCGCGCCGCCTCCGTTCTCGGCATTGAGGCCGGCAGTCTCTGGCAGACCATCCTGCCCATCCAGATCTTCGGTATCGTCCTGGCCCTGGCTCACGCCTTCCTCACCGGTCTGCAGGAGAAGAAGCGGGGCGCCGGCCTGAACGGCAAGCTGGCCGAGATCGAGGGCAACGTGGATCTGGAGGAGGCCTCCGAGCAGGCCCAGAACGACCTGGCCCGTCCCAAGCTCTTCCTCTTCAACGTGCTGCTGACCATCGGCGTCATCTTCCTGCTGATCTGGGGCGACGGCTTTGATCTGCCCACCTACTTCCCCTTCATGGTCGGCTGCGCCATCGCGCTCTTCGTCAACTACGGCTTCACCGCCAAGATGCACAAGAAGATCATCAACCTCCACGCCGGTCCCGCTCTCATGATGTGCTCCACCCTGATGGGCGCCGCCGTCCTGATGGGCGTGCTGACCTCCAGCATCGGCGCCGACGGCAAGGTCATCTCCGCCAAGACCATGGAGCTTGCCGCGGACGCCACGCCTTCCGTGGTGCGCTGCCTGGCCGGTCTGGTCTCCGGTGTGCTGCCCTCCTTCCTGGGTCAGAATCTGCCTCTGGTCATCGGCTTCCTGTCTGTGCCTCTGGCCCTGGCCTTCGATACCGACTCCTACTTCTACGGCCTCATGCCCGTCATCATCGGCATCGGCCAGGCCTTCGGCGTCGAGGCTCTGCCCATCGCCGTGGCCATGGTGGTCTGCCGCAACTGCGCCACCTTCATCAGCCCCATGGTGCCTGCCACCCTGCTGGGCACCGGCCTTGCGGAGGTGGACATCAAGGACCACATCAAAGCCAGCTTCTTCTACGTCTGGATCTTCTCGATCCTGTGCATGCTGGTGGCCGTCGTCCTGGGCATCATGCCCCTGTAAACCCCGCGCGAAACCGCAAAGATCCCGTCCGGCTCCGGCCGGACGGGATTTTTTCCCCTGTACGGGCTTTTCCTTTGGGCTACCTTCTGCTATAATCATGGCAGAAACTACGGAAGAGGGGGATGGGACTGTGCTGACCTCGATTTCTCCCGCCGACCGGCGGGCCATGGCCCAGGTGGACGCCCTGCTGGAGGGCGTGGGCATCCGCCGGGACGGCAACCTGGACTATACCTGCGGCATCTTTGACGACGAGGGGCGGCTGGCCGCCACCGGCAGCTGCTTCGGCAACACCATCCGCTGCCTGGCCGTGTCCGGCGACCGGCAGGGGGAGGGTCTCCTGAACCAGGTGGTCAGCCACCTGATGGAGCTCCAGGCCCAGCGGGGCAACACCCGGGTGTTTCTCTATACCAAGTGCGCCAGCGCCCGCTTCTTCGCCGACCTGGGTTTCCACGAGATCGCCCGGGTGGACGGGGAGCTGGTGTTCATGGAGAGCCGCCGCACCGGCTTTTCCGACTACTGCCGGGCTTTGGCCGGGACCAGGCGGGAGGGCCAGTCCTCCGCCGTGGTGATGAACGCCAATCCCTTCACCAAGGGCCACCTGCGCCTGGTGGAGACGGCCGCCGCCGAGAGCGGCACGGTCCATCTGTTCGTCCTCAGCGAGGAGGCGGGGCCCATTCCCTTCACCGTCCGGCGGCGGCTGGTGCGGGAGGGCGTGGCCCATCTGCCCAACGTGATCTGCCACGATTCCGGGCCGTATATCATCAGCGCCGCCACCTTCCCCAGCTATTTCCTGAAGGACGAGGAGACGGTGTCCGCCGCCCACGCCAAACTGGATCTGACGGTGTTCGGCCATATCGCCCGGGCGCTGGGCGTCACCCGCCGGTACGTGGGGGAGGAGCCGGACAGCGGCGTCACCGCCCTCTACAACCGGATCATGCAGGAGCACCTGCCGGAGGTGGGGGTGGAGTGCCGGGTGATCCCCCGGCTGGCCCTGAACGGCCGGGTGGTCAGTGCCAGCACCGTCCGCCAGGCCATCCACGACGGGGATCTGGCCTCCGTGGCCGACATGCTGCCCCCCGCCACGGCGGCCTACTTCGCCTCCCCGGAGGCGGAGCCGGTGATCCGGGCCATCCGTGCGGAAAAAAATGTCAGGCATCATTGAGCGAGGAGCGGATATGGAGCGGGAAGTCACCTTACCGGAGGTGCTGGAGGCCCGGGAGCGCCGCGTGGCCCGGCAGCGGGAGCTGCTGGCGCGGTACGGCGGGCCCCTCATCTCCTTTACCATGAATATCGCCGGCCCCGTCAAGGACACGCCGCTGATCCGGCGGGGCTTCGGCGCCGGCTGCCGGCAGCTGCGCCGGGCGCTGGAGAGCGCCGGCGTGC
>JAEEGH010020979.1_pt1 | contig 13534 bp, 11 predicted proteins | sample 9134181 | NCBI WGS metagenome assembly JAEEGH01 (sample SAMN16246544, study PRJNA631951) | gut metagenome | biome: gut microbiome; feature: rumen; material: DP-attached | host: Bos | place: Iran: Karaj | collected 2018-10
GCCGAACGAACTGACATCCAATAGATTAAACATTATCAGGTAAAGTAACATAAAGACTACCGTGGGAACAATTTGCACCATGAACTTCTTACGGATCATACCCTTGATGGCCTCCCTGTTCCAGATTCTGCCAGCCTTATAAAACAACCATCCGCTGATGAAGAAAAACGTCGGCATGCGGAATCGCTCTATAATATCGTTATAGCCCAGCTCATACGACCCGAAGCCGTAGGCTGCGATATGGAAATAGACGACCAAAATCATCGTCAGTCCTCTCAGGGCGTCAATATATCCGATTCTATTTGGCTTGGACTGTTCCATAATTGAATGATTTGTTTTTGCCAATCAACACAGGGGCATGTTTCTTGGCAAACAGAATGATGGGGTATAGAAAGGCGATGATGAAGATAGTGATCAATAGCGCCTCATACCAGAAATAACCAGCATTTTCACCCAATCCTCTTAGATGTTCTGTCATAAAATTGACAATGCCAATGGGGATGATGTGCAGACCGATAATTACCAACGTGCCGATGGACAGGTTCGTGACAAATGGGCACTGCCAATGGTCTAACAGTTTGCAAAAACAGAGCAGGGCGAACAGCAGTCCGATATTCACCGGATAGAACAGAGCCGCATGCATCAGGATACGGTTCTCATGCAGATGCCAATCGAAGAAAAGTAGGCTTATGGCCAAACTGCTTGCCATGAGAAGAATCAGGGGAATCGGGGGGACTGTCCCCTGTGTGCGAAGCTTGCGAAGTACATGGGGACTGTCCCCACGATTCCATTGTCCCATGACATATCCTAAATAGTAATAAGGCAACCGCCTAAACAGTCCCATGGGCGTCAGATTCGGCAAAAACTCATATTCTTTATTAACTGCATAGAGGAAATAACTCACGATACACAGCCCAATCATGATGAGATGCAGGTGTTTGGTTTTCCGGCATCCGTCGATGATTAGGTGCATAATGAGGATGGCAGGCAGGTACCATAATGGTCCGTTCAACGGTTCTGCCCACGCATTCTCATGTTCAAATAGCAAGGCTCCGATGATGGGTTTCATGGCTGCGAACATATTTGGCATACCATGTTGCAAATAATACCTGACGAACCAATAAGGATAAATAAGAACGTTATAGAGCAGATAGGGTGCAATGAGTCCCGACCAATACCTTTTCCAATTGGCATTCATATTCCCGTGGTTTTTCTTCAGATAGCCCGAGATGAAAAAGAATACGGTAATGGTCGTGGCCTGCATATAACGGTAGTAGAACCATTCCTGTGATTGTGGCAGATGACAGAACACCACACTGCACACAGCAAATGCCTTCGCCCAATCTATCCAGTTGATACGCCCGTTCATCCTTTTAATGCTTATGGGTTGAACTCACACAGATAATCGAAGATATAACACCAGTTGTCTTGTGGGTAGGCTTTTCCGTCGATAGTGACCCTGCGCGTTTCTCCTTGCGAATCGCGCAGGTTTCCTCTGGAGCCGTGCAGTCTGCCTCCCTTTCGGAATTCACCGTTTACACCATATCTGATCTTGCAGCCAATCGGCGACTCTTGGCAAGTGATAACGACAGTATCTCCTTTAAGAACCACATCTGAGATAATATCTGTATTATCCTGACGGATGATATTGAAGCCAAAATGATCTGCCTTCATGACTTGTACCGTGTCAAAACATAGTGGTGGTGTTGGCACATTAAAGATAATGGAGACTGTGTTTCCATCCACTTTAGTTTCCAAAGGCACAAGTCCGATAAAGCATGGTTCGTTCCTAATAATGGCCAAAGCAGATTTGGCGGCCAGGTCTCCGATACGTTTTTGTCCAATGGCGTCGATGTGAAGGGCCTCCCTGATGAAGTCGTAGGGATAGGTTGGCCCCATCGCCCAGATCATAGAGTCATCCCTGACGAGTTCCATCTGGATTTCTGGTGTCTTGGACTCTGTCCCGCTATAATTGTTGTTCTTAAACCGGTCTCCTTTCGTGAGTGCACTGCTTTGGTAGCAGATGATACGGATGTCGTTGGTCTGATGGGTAATCTGTTTGATATCCGTGTTGAGATCGTTGTACATCTGATGGAATAACTCTTTATAGTCGGTATTCGGATAATCTGCAATGTCAGATTCTCCTTGCATCCAGCAGATGGCGGGAATTTGGAAATCCCAACCTAACTCATGGGCTTTTTGGTATGCATAATCTATCTCTTCGATAAATTTCATATAAGGGCCTACAGGTTTCATCAGTCCTTTGATGTCTGTCAGACCATGACCTCCGGGGAAGATACAGAGGATGGTGTCGTTGCCCAGTTCTGTTATCAAGCTTTCTGCCATGCTATAGACGGATAGTTCGAAAGCCTTCCTATCGTAATGCAGCAATCTCTTGACAAACTGTTTCAAACGACTGCTATGATCGAAATAGCCAAAAACATAGTTCATTTTCTCGGTGACTATCCTTCCGTCATAATTGATTCTTAAAGAATCGTAGTTCGTGATTCTTTGGGCTTCTTCACCCAAAGCATAACTCTGACCATAGACAGGAATACAAATTACCGTCTTATGTCCTTCGAGTGTGGGGCGGTCATGGATGATGACTGCAACAGTATATATGGCAAAACAAGCAATTAGGATGACCAGTGCTATAAGAATTTTACGAAAATGCTTCACAATCTTAATCTTTTAATATTTCGATGTTAATCTGTGTAATCTGTGGCTTCAGATCGTTACATACTTTTTTTGAGAAGATGACGGCACCTTCCCTGTTTAGGTGCCCGTAATCATAGAAGAGTTCAGCATGCCCCATAAACTGCTGGTCCCGGAAATAGTCGAAGATGGGAATATTGTATCGTTTGGCTAAATCACGGGGAACTTTGAATACGTCTTGTTTGGTACAGATATACATTGGCGATACGATGAAACTCAGATGGATGCCTTTGGTCTGGCAGTCTTGGATAAACCGTTCTAATAATTGGAGTTTCTCCTGATGAACAGGAAAGGGGAATTCCTCTGCCTTGAGGCCTGTGGTATCTAATTGTCCATCAAGTGGTTTCCAACCCTTTAAGCTCCTGTCCATACCGCCCCAACGTCCAAAAAGTAAGGCAGGCAGACTGCCTGTATATCGATAGACCATTGAGAGTTTATAGGGCCAGTAGTTGCCAGATATCTTCAGCATCTCATCACATTCTTCGCTCAATCCGCAGAAAGGTGCCAAGGAACCTGCCCGTTCGGTACCGGAGTAGGGTGTGTCAAGATAATCACAGGGATGGATCTCCAAGACAATGACTTTCGGCGTATATCTTGAAAGGATGTTTCCTAAAAGTCCATAGTGGTAGTAGATATTTTTGATGCCCCAGTCGGCTGCATTGAAACAAGTCATGCCGTAGGCCTCTTCAAAGACTGATGGAACAAAATGGTGCAGACATCTGGAACTGCCCATGAATAGCATGTCGTCGGTGGTCTCTGCGTTGGCATAACCAATCTTGTATTCGTCAGTGACATTCGACTGACTATACAGTTGTTTTAGTATCAGTCCTACTGTTCTGTCAAGGATGAAGAACAGACCTGCGATGATGAGGATATGAATTAATAACTTCTTCATGTTAGAACTGGAAATAGATGAACTGGTTATTATCAAATACACCGAAGAGCAGGATGGCAACTATCTCCACAGCGATGGTCAATTCCCAGCGCCAGCGGTTGATCATTTGTGGCAAAGGCAGCTGATACTTGGGGAACCATTCCTCCTGGATATCGACGTAGATGAGTACGAGGAGACAGATGGCTCCGTTGACCATGGCTGAAAGGTTTGTAAACAATCCTCCCTGCCAGTGGGTGGCCATGCGCTCACAGATATGGCAGAACTCGCCGATGGTGGCAGAGTGGAAGAGCATCAGACCGAAAGTGACTACCAGATAGATACCGATCATCTTCCATACGTATTGCTGTTTGGGCCAGCCATGGGCATTGACCTTAATCTTCCGCTTCTTGAAGAAACCGCCTCCTACCATCAGAGGTATGTACCACAGGCCGTGGTAGATGCCGAAGAGGAGGAAGGTCCAATTCGCCCCATGCCATAGTCCGATAAACGTCATGTTCAGCATGATGGCGAAGATTGTGCCGTAGACATCCCAGTCCCGGAACTTGATATTTAGTGGCAGGAACACATAGTCCGTCAGCCAGCTTGTCAGCGTCATGTGCCATCGGCTCCAGTAACCGGCGATATCGAGTACGAAGAAAGGCCGTTTGAAGTTCTCTGCCACCTTGAATCCCAACATCAGTGCCACACCGATGGCCATCTCACTATAACCACCGAAGTCTGCATACATCTGCAGTGGATAGAGTAGGGAAGCAAAGAGGATGGAGATGGCAGAGTGATGCTCATAATTGTTCCACACTGCACTGACATAGATGTCGAGACGGTCGGCGATACACATTTTCAGGAACATCCCCCACAATACTCGGCGGAAGCCAGTCATCAATTGGTCGGGGTTGAATAGCCGGGCCACATTGGTTTGCGTCAGAAACGGTTTGGGTCGGTCGATTGGGCCAGACAGAATAGTGGGGAAGAAGGCGATATAGTTCGCAAAACTCACAATGTTTCCCTCTGGCTGGATCTTCCCGTGGTGAATGTCGAGTACATAGCTCATCAACTTGAACGTAAAGAAACTCAGACCGATGGGAACGACCAGATGGAGCGCTGTCCAACTCATGTGGAATCCTAAGAAAGAGGCAAATGTGGCAACGGACTCTGCAAAGAAGTTTAGGTATTTGAAATAAAATAGGGCGCCGATGCCGATGGTCACGCCAAGACTCGTCAACACTCCCGCTTTCCGTTCATCCTCCTTCTCCATAAAATGATAGATGCCCTTGCCCAATAACCAGAATACCAAGGTCAGGATAATGAGCAGAATTGTCATCTTGATATCAACCTGTGAGTAGAACCAATATGAGCAGGCCAACAGAAACACATTCTGTGCTTCCTTCTTCGTCTGGCACAAGTAGTACACCACCATGACGAACAGGAAGAACCATAGGAATGCGAGTGAATTGACAACCATCTTTGTTTATTTTTCTGCAAAAGTAACATTTTCTATTGAAATAGCCAAAAGTTCCATCCTTTTTTTGTAATTTTGCAATTGATATGGCAAAGAAGCGGATAGCATATATTGATGCGATGCGGGGATTTACGATGATTCTCGTGGTCTATGCCCATGTCTGCTATTTCTGCCTGGATGGCCCTCTGATGGGCTTCAACCGTATCTTCTACCTCTTTCGATTGCCCTGTTTCTTCATGATTAGCGGCTGGCTGTTCGAGCCTGTCGCCAGACGGCCGTTCAGGGAAGTGATACGTCATAAGGCGATGGTCCAACTGCTTCCCACCTTTATCTTTCTTTTGCTTCTGGCTCCACCACCAGAATTCTTCCATCAGTTGGGTACCCTGAAAGGCGGCTACTGGTTCACGTTCGTGCTGTTTGAGTTTTTCGTGATTTATTTGCTGATAGCACGTCTTGGGTCCAAGTGGAGACCTTGGGTCGACTTGGTTATCGCTTTGTCTGCTTTTTGCTGTGCCAGATATTACAACGTCCTTCACACTTCTGCTTCAGGAGTGCAAAGTGTAATACTCAATGTGCTTGGTTTCCTGAGTGTTACGCTGTGGCGCTTCTTTCTCTTCTTCTATATTGGCACTTGGGTGCGTCGCCACTTTGATGCCTTCGTCCGATGGACCAATCGGCCATGGGCTCTGCCGTCGATGGCCATCGTGTTCTTCCTGATAGCCTTGACTTCCCACAGGGATAACCTGCCGTTCGAGATGTTCCGTTTTTTCGTAGGGGGCATCACCGGCATGTGGCTCGTCTTCACCTGTTTCCGTCTCTCTGGCTCATGGTTGGAGGGACTACATCTGTCACGGCCTCTGCAGTATGTCGGCACCCGAACCTTGGACATCTATCTGCTTCACTACTTCTTCCTGCCCCGTTTCCTGCTGCCTTATGCCGATCGGCTGAAAGCCTTCGACAGTCAGTTCATAGAGTTCTGGGTGATTCTTGCCGTCGCGCTCATCGTCCTGGGTCTCACGTTGCTGGCCAGCTACCTCATCCGCCTCAGCCCCTTCTTAGGTCATTATCTCTTCGGCGTTAAGTACGAACGGAATCAATAACATCTCTTGATCATCTCAGGCTGTCTTATTTTGCCGATGTCAGACTCATAGGGGAAAATGCTGAAAATGGCGAATTTTCGTGTGTATGAAAGTTAAATATGTTATATTTTCGTAATTTAATCATCAATATGTCGCATTTTGACACCGTATCTCCCAATTTACTTTTTGCCGTTTTATATCTTTGCAACTGCGTTGTCAGTGCCTCGTCGGTAGGCGCTCAACGATGACGGTCTAATTATTATTTAATTTAATAATAATTTAAAGCCCCCTTGAGGGGGGCTTAATTTAAATTTAATTTATTTATTTAATTATTTTATTTATTTAATGCTCATCAGTTTCAAAGAAGTCCCCGATAACTATACGCTTTGTGTTAAGGCTGATTGTCCGATGGCAGACCATTGTCTGAGGCAGTTGGCGATGCAAGTGTTGACCAGTCGTAATAAGATCCTGAAGATTGCGAATCCGCTGCTGACCCAGCCTTCGGAGCAGTGTGAGTTCTACCGAAGTGACGAGCCTCAGGTGTTTGCCCGTGGCTTCGAGGCAATGAAGGAGGAGATGCTTCCGCGTCAGTACAAGGTGTTCATGAATCATCTGAAAGCGAAATTTGGTCGTACTGGATACTTCGAACGCAAGCGCGGCGACAGACTCTGCTCCCCTGACGATATCAAGGCCGTAGAGGCGGTGCTGAAGGAACTGGGTCTTCAGCATCTCGGATTCGATGCTTACGAGCAACTCTACAATTGGAACGACTGATCGGGATGGTCTTTAAGGCTGGTGCGGATGGGCTGTACCAGAGTATTCTGGCGTCTGTACTGCAGTATTCCCTCCACTGTACCGCAGTATTCTGCCTGCAGTACTGGCAGTACGGACTTTGGGTTTAGGCATTGGTACTGGGGACTCATTCATGCTCAGAATATAATCTTTGGCTGAAAATTTGGTTTTGTTCCCGAAAAGTGTTATTTTTGCAGAGTCTTAGAAACAAAACTTTGAGTGATGATCCTGTCATATATTCAACTGCTCCGACCACTGCAATGGCTCAAAAACACGTTTGTTTTTGCACCCATCTTCTTCAGCAGCAATCTGTTGAAGGAAGATTATTTTTGGCCAACGATGGTTGTGTTTGCCTCGTTTTGTCTGATATCGAGTTCTATTTATTGTTTCAACGACTTGCGGGATGTGGAAGCAGACCGTCAGCATCCTAAGAAATGTACCCGTCCTATCGCCTCTGGGGCTGTCAGTGTTAGGGCTGGTTACACCTTGATGCTGATATGCACGATAGGCGCTTTAGCGTTATTGTCTTTGGCCAAAAGTCCCAATACACCTTATTTATATATAATAGTGGGTAGTTATTGGTTGATGAATATGGCCTATTGTGTCAAACTGAAGCAATATGCCATACTTGACGTGTCGATTATTGCCATTGGTTTTGTAATGCGTGTGTTGGTTGGTGGCTCGGTGACAGACATCTGGATTTCGCATTGGCTGGTGTTGATGACTTTCCTTGTCACTTTGTTCCTGGCCCTGACCAAGCGTAACGATGACTTCCGCCTCTATGAGCAGACAGGTCAGAAACCACGTGTCTCGATTACTGGCTACAACAAGACATTCATTAACGAGGCAACTGCCATCGTAGCATCAGTCACGTTGGTATGTTATATCATGTACACCATGTCTCCCGAGGTCATTGAGCGGATGGGCACCCGTTATGTTTACTTGACCTCAGGTTGGGTATTGGCTGGACTGCTTCGATACTTACAAAATATGATTGTCTTCGGTCTGAGCGGTAGTCCTACGAAATCTCTTGTCAAGGATCATTTCATCCAGTTCTGTGTATTGGGGTGGATTCTTTCTTTCTTCGTAATCATTTATCTTTAGGTAATATGAGCAAATACATTAATACAAAGTATCTAGTCTTATTCATCATGTCGTTGATGAATCTATTGTTCGTGCACTATTACTTTCTGCTAACCATCGACTTGGAAGTGCCGTGTTTTAAATCATCACTCATAGACAATTTCATTGCATGTCTCTTAGATGTGTCCGTTATACTCCTCATTGTTTGGATTATTACCTTGTGCAGACTGCGACTCAGTTTAGCCATTACATTTATCGTCACATTGGTATGGTCATTCTGTAATGCGTTTTATGCCCGTTTCTTCCATCAGTATCTTTCATGGTCTTCAATCGGACAGGCAGGAAATTTATCAGATGGCGCAGTTATCGACAGCATGCTGGCAGGTTTTGAATGGACAGATTTGTATTATCCGTTGATGGCCATCCTCTTTGGCTGGTTCCTTATACACACTTGGCATCAAGACCTCACCATGAAGAGCCTTCGTACGACCATCATCATTTGGCTGTGCAGTTTCGTCATAGGTCTGGCCGCCCATTCTCTCTACTTCTTCCATCCTAAATACGGGTTTGTCTATGCTTTGGAAAAAACCATGTTCACTCCGGAAAAGATGGACTCTATGTGGCCCAACTGGACGGTTTTCCATAAAGGGTTCTTCAGAAAAATGGTTGTTGATCAACTGACACGCGACAGTGAGATAAAACTAACCAAAGAACAGAAACGGGAGATTGAACAATTCTATTCTGATCATAGTTTAAGAGTTACAGGGCGTACGGCACCAGATTCTATCAAAAATGTCATCTTTATCTTGGTAGAGTCATACCTTTCCGTTACCTCCGATCTTGTCATTGAAGGAAAAGAGATTACCCCCAACCTTAACAAATTGAAACATGATAGTACAGTCTATTTTAATGGACATATGCGTCCCAATGTCTCTATTGGCGAATCCGCTGACGGGCAGTACATATATATGGCTGGCCTCTTGCCGTTACATGCAGAGATAACAGTCAGCAAAGCCAAACATAATGAAATAATCGGCCTGCCAGAACAGATGAAAAAGATTAATCCAGACCTCCATTCCCATACCATCATTCCTACGAATCCGACTCTGTGGGAGCAACAGCCTATGTCGGAGGCATACGGGTTTGATTATCTGTATTCTATGTTGGATTATCAGGCTGAGATGAAAGACAATGAGAATGGTGAATTCCTGACAGACGGTATGATTTTCAAGTATGCTGCATACAAGGACCAAGTGAACAACCAGCCATTCTTCTCTCTGATACTGACCATGTCCATGCATCAACCCTACAACTCTTTTGTCAAACATGGTTTCGAGGTCACAGACAAGAGTCTGCCACAGGCATATAAGAACTATCTCAACAACTGCCATTATTTTGACATGCAGATAGGAAAGTATTTTGAAGAATTGAAGAATAAAGGGCTTTATGAAAATAGCCTGATTGTCATTGTGGCAGATCACGACGCTCGACCCAGATATCTTGATATGGAAGGAAAGATTTCTGACGACATTCCCATCTACATCATTAACGGTGGCTTCGATCCTTCCAGTGCATGGGATGGCGAATGCAACCAGTTGGATGTGTATACGACCATCCTTGATATCATGGGTGTTGAAAGCAAATGGCGCGGCTTGGGTCATACGCTGTTGAATAAGAACTATCAGAATTCTGTGACAGGAAAGATACAAGAGATATCCGATAGGATTATATTTAGCAACTATTTCAGTCAAGAAGTATCTGACTAGTCATGAAAAGAATGGTTCTTCTCCTAATTGTAATGATTGCCATGGTATTGTTGGTATGGTGGCGATTGCCTCTTATTGGCAATGAATGGAGCAAGCAGACCATTTATGTTGGACTATTGGATGCCTGGCATGGTTCTTCGACAGATGACAAAGCCTATGCCATGTGGATTGACGATGACAGCACAGAAGGTGTGTTCAAGGTGAAGGCGATTGCCGATGAGGTCGGTATCAAACCTGCCTTTGCAGTTATTGCGGATCGGATGGAGTCTGTGGTTGCGGACTCTTTGGCAAGTTGGCAACAGCAAGGTGCAGGTATAATCTTGCATGGACTGCGCCATGAGCGATGGAAAGAGTGGAATGAACAGCAGATAGAAGATGACATCCAACAGAGTTATCAAAGACTTTATGATCAAGGGTTTGATACGACAAGAATTATGAAGATGATTATCCCTCCTCATGGATGCAACACAAGGATCATCAGAAAAGTTATTGCTCAACACGGATGCCAAATGATTTCAGGTGCCAGTCTTGTCAATCCCGACAGACATGTCTTCCAATTGGGTCGTATTGGTATTCAGACTGACACCAATATAGATGACATGCGAGCATTGCTGCAAAAGGCATACGACAGAAAAGCATTCATCATCTTCGGTACCCACTCGTCCATCCCTGAAATCTTTTCTACAGAAAAGACGCGGGAAGTATTGACAATGGCCAAAGAGATGGGATTCTGTTTTGAGCCTTATGAGTAGAAAGACCATCGGTCTACCTTCGTAATGAGGTTGTCAATCTTTAAGAAGGTAAAGAGTTCCTTTCTGATGCTTTCGATAAAAGCGGCTACTAAGAATATCAAACAACACAAGCCAACAACCATAAGGGGATATGACCACTGGTCACACACGGAAGTCAATGAGACCTTATTCCATATCCAACCCCGCATCATTAGGTGGTCGTGAATCAGATAGACGCCAAATGTATAGGGTGCTAATTTGGCCAATATTTCCCAAATCCCAGATTCTGCCATCTGCATTTGCCTGATGATGATAAAGACTATGACAGAAAGGACAAATGGAAGGCCATTATAATTAAACCAAAACAGATGAATCGAGTCATTCTGATAGCCAAAGAAGATTTCGCAACCCATTGTCAATAGTGTAACAAACAGGGCTGCCGTCATCAACCATACCATCGGAATCCTCTTCAGATAATGCTTGATAAAGCCTGCCACCAGGAACAAATAAGCGAAAGACCACACAGAATTACCATGAGCCACATGGTAACGTTTGGCTAAAGGGAAGTCAGGTATAAGAGCCAGACAGATAAATGCACCACCAATCAAAAGCCAAAGGTATTGCTTATAGGACAGCTGTTTGACTAGTATGGCTAGAAAAGGCGAAAGGATCAAAAGCCCTATATACTGAGTTACAAACCAATAGGCATCTGTACTGATTGGGAAGAAACTTTTACCCAAGGCTACGATACTGAATGGCTCAATCTGCAAAGACATGAACAATAGCGTGATGACGAATGAATAGAAACAGGCATACGTCCAGGTTCTCACCATCCGACTCATCTTAAAATTCAGATCCACAAGGAAATAACCCGAAACCATCACATAAAGGTTTACCGCAATACTGCTAAAGACCAACAGGAAATCAGAGAACATAAGATTGGATAATGTTGTAGGATTGCTGACCCTGAAGCCATACCCATCACCAATGCCATGTGTCAGACAATGATAAACAACTATGAAAAACATAGCGACGGTTCTCATAACCTCAAAATTGAGTTCTCTTTTCATAACAAATGCCTATTTTGTTGCAAAAGTAGAAAAAAAAAGTAAGAAAACAAAGGTTTTCATGAGATTTTCGTAACTTTGCATCCATGAAAGTAAAAATACTCTTTACGCTATTGGTCGTCATGTCACTTGTGGCATGCCAAGATCCCGATGAGCATAAAACTGTTATCTGTATACCCGTCTATGGACAAAGTTTGGCGATTGGGGTGGATGCCATTCGCGTCACGGACTTCGATTCGCTGGCGAATTATGCCGACGGACGTATTGTCACGGAAAATATGGATCATCGCTTCGGTTATTTTGACCTCAGCCCCTTCAAACAATTCATCAAGAGAATCACCCGATATCATAAACGGTCTTTTGAACTGACTGTTTATGGTATGGCAGAAGTGCTTGCTGATAACACGGGGAAAGACACACTGATTTGCATCTTCCCTGATGGACAAGATGGTACCATCATTTCTGAACTTGGGAAAGGAAGCAAAACCTATAACAAATTCCTCTATGACATTGAAACAGCCTATCAGTCGGCCCATAAACGTGGTTGGGATTTTGTGATGCCTGCACTCTGCTGGATGCAAGGAGAGACAGATGTTACCAGCTATCCAGGAACGGATTATCGTGAACTCCTTCTCCAGTTTGTCAAGGATATCAACCAAGATGTTAAACAGATAACTGGACAACTACAGGACATTGAGGTAATTTGTTACCAATCCAATCCTGTCACCAGGGCCAAGGACTTTAATCCCTTAGCATACGATTGTTCCGAGACCATTGTACCAGAAACCCAGTTAGAGTTGGTGCGTGACCATCCTATATTCCATGCCAGTGGTCCCATGTATCCATACAACTTTGTCAATGAGATCATCCATATTGATGGGACAAGTCAAAAGAGGCATGGTGTATTGGTGGCACTTGCAGCCTTAGACATACTCAAGCATCAAAAGCATCAGCGCGGACTTCTTCCATTAAAGGCACGATGTCACGACAATGAGGTGATTATCGACTTTAACATACCATGTCCACCATTAACTCTTGACACCATTCAAGTCACCAATCCTGGCCATTATGGGTTTAGTGTCATCACGCCTGATAACCGTGATATCGTTGAAAAAGTCTTCCTGCAAGATAATCATGTACATCTTGTATGTCGTGAGTCTCCCAAGGACTGTCGCGCTAGATATGCTATAAATGGAGACAAGATGGTAAGCGGTCGCTTGCACGGCCCGCGGGGAAACCTGCGTGACTCTCAAGGCGATTCTGTCACAATAAACATACAGAATAAATTATATCCTGTTCATAACTGGTGTTATCAGTTTGATATGCCTATATGTGCAATATCGTTTCCTTAATATTTTACATAGAAACGTTCCTTTGCAAACAAGTATTGGCTGAGATGCAGTTTATCTGAGAGCCAAGCGCAGAAGAGACAACCCGCTACGACAAAGGTCAAGGCAACCACACCAAAACAAATGGCGGTCGTGTCGAAACTGAAATATGGCACAGCCATCTTGGTGATAACCGTGAATATGGGGGAGAATACGAGAATTGACAAGGAGTTGCTTCCCAGATAGTGTAACAATCTTCTTATGCCATTGCCAACATAATGGTAGGCAAATAGCAAGAAACTGATGACGAGGATAGTAATAGTAATCCCAGCAAACGTTCCAGTATGATAGTTCTCCCTGAAAGAGAACAGGATGCACAACGGAATTACTGCGATAGGTGATGATGGTATGGCTTCAAGAAAATTCCTCCCGCTTCTGGAGATGTAAACACCAATGAGGAAGCAGATAACATTCTCCCAATAAAATCTGGTGATGAACAGGGTTAGTCCATACAGAATTAAGCCTGTTAGGATGAACGCAGTTATGCTTTTTAGCTTGAACACTTTATACACCACATAATAAATCACTGTGGAAATAATCAAGGTATGTAAATACCAATAGG
>JAEEGH010020981.1_pt1 | contig 13533 bp, 7 predicted proteins | sample 9134181 | NCBI WGS metagenome assembly JAEEGH01 (sample SAMN16246544, study PRJNA631951) | gut metagenome | biome: gut microbiome; feature: rumen; material: DP-attached | host: Bos | place: Iran: Karaj | collected 2018-10
GACACCAGTTTACGATCCTGCTTCCTTTATATATGTAGCCTTTCTCATGCATCTTGACGAAGACTTCTGTAACTGCCTCATTGCAGCCCTCGTCCATGGTAAAGCGCTCTCTGTCCCAGTCACAGGAAGATCCCAGCTTTTTAAGCTGAGATACGATGGTTCCGCCGTATTCCTTTTTCCACTCCCAGGCCTTCTCAAGGAACTTCTCTCTTCCAAGTTCTCTCTTGTCTATGCCCTGCTTTTTAAGCTCGTCAGTGATACGAACCTCAGTAGCAATGCTGGCGTGGTCTGTTCCAGGCTGCCAAAGTGCATTGTAGCCCTGCATCCTCTTCCATCTTATAAGAATATCCTGAAGGGTCTGATCGAAAGCGTGACCCATATGAAGTTTACCTGTGATATTTGGGGGTGGAATTACGATGGTAAATGGTTTTTTGGTCTCATCTACCTCAGCGTGAAAATATTTCTTTTCCTCCCATTTAGAATACAACCTATCCTCAATGTCTTTGGGATTGTAGGTTTTCTCAAGTTCTTTTTTCATGATCTTCTCCTAAATATCAAAGTTATTTAAGCAATTATTGTAATCAACTATGCTGTGCTTCGTCAAGGGACTTCTGGGAAATCAGGGCCTTATGAAGAAGAACCACTTCACCCTTCTTGTGCTCCTTGACCTGATAAAGCGCATTGTCGGCGGCGTACATGTAATCCCAAAGCTTGTTGGTCTCACTTGGTACTGAGTTTCTTACTCCCTGAGATACAGTTACGCCTACTAAGCGGCCGCTTTTCTTATCCTCAAACCTAAGGCCTGCAATCTGATCTCGAAGGCTCGTTGCATGATCCATGATCTCAGTATCATCCATGCCCTCATATATAATAACGAACTCATCACCGCCATATCTAAAGGCCTTGATGCCCTGCCTTGACTTGCAGAGATTAGTGATAGCCTCTGCCACCTTCTTAAGGCACTGATCTCCAAGCTGATGGCCATAGGTATCATTGTAATGCTTGAAATTATCCACATCCAGGATCTCCACAGCAAGGGATCTGTGCTGAGCATAAGCATCCTCAAAGGCTGTATCTGCATACTTGTTGAGACTGTATCTGTTTCCAAGTCCTGTAAGAGGATCTGTCTCAGCCTGCTTAAGAAGCTTTACATTCTCCTGTTCAATAGAAGAAAGCCTCGTCCTTATATTCATAAAGAATCTGTAGTTGGCGATACTCTCTTTTTCCTGTTCCTTGGATGCGTGGTAGTAATCTGCAAGGGCTCTGTACTTGTCCTCTGCCTTGTCCATCTTGTCATAGAATTCCACACAGACCTCAGCATATCCCTTCCTTAAATTGGCAATATTAAGGTCATCAAGGGACCTCTTGGCATTTTTAAGGATCCTTCCCACTTCTCCCACTCGGCCAACCTTCATAAAGAAGCGGCAGATCTTGTACACATCATCCATGCTGTCCAGTGGAAAGATATTGTTCTGAAGCTGATAAGAGAGCATATCTGCATACTTCTCATAAAGAGCTGTCTCTCCCAGGAAGTAATATCCCCTCATCTTGATATCCAGAATCGGAAGATCCTGAAAAATTTCCGGATTCACAAGCTCATCCTGCTCCATCTGCTCGATGGCCTGAAGGCATTTCTCAACAGGATCCACTTTGCCAAGGTCAATGTAACAGTCGCCCTGGGCTGCATAACAATAAAGAAGATTCCTGTGATATAGAGAATCTTTCTTGTTCTTGCGGATATCCTTGTAGGAGGACCTTACATACTGAAGGGCCTGTCTGATATCACCGTTTCCATAGTAGATCTGACCAATATTGAAATTGATAAGTCCAGGAATATTGCTGGTATTTCCCAGGGACTCACTGTACTTAAGTGCATTGAGATAAAAATCAAGGGCAATCTCTGTGTTTCCATGATTGAGGGCGTCAATACCCAGAAGGTTATAACATCTTGCAAGGTGCTCCATGTCGCCACAGGCCTGCAGATATTCGATTGCCTTTAATAAGTTGGTATTGAACTTGCGATACTCGGTACTAAGAAGATAGTACGCATCTGCAAGATAATAGTAGCTGTAGCCAAGTAAGTTAGTATCACCAATCTCTTTGGCTCTCTTAACCATCTTGTTGCAGCATGTTATAAATCCGTCTGATATTTTGGCACGTTCTTTTAACATTTCTTCATTAAGAAGTACTAGGTCCTGGCCAAAATCTTCTATTTTCATAGTTCTCCAATCTGGAATGGTGGATAGTGAAAAACTTATCCACAATGGTCCCCTACCAACAACGTATCAAAAAATATTTTACAACAACATTTGTGCACTATCAAGAATGATGTAAGCTGGGAAAAACTTGTTAAAGTCCTAGATAAAACCTGCATTTTGGCGCTTTTAATGACATTTATGTCAGTAAGTAGTTTGGTTTACATATACCTTTTGACCGTTTTGGTCATAATGTATTTTTTAATACAGTTTTACGTACGTTTTATCAGCCGATTCCTGTTGCCTATTTATGCGGTATTTAAAACATGCCCTATTGAATAATCCCCAATTTCCACAGAGTTATCCACATGACACCAGGGTCGTTTTGTCACTATTTTGCGTATCATTTTCTGAATATTTGACGAATTTTAGCAACAATTTTACACAACTTAACTCAAATCGCGGTTTACATAATTCTTTTCTATTCAGTTTTATGTAAACCATTTTTCTGTTTTCGGGTCATTTATTGCCAAAATCCGCTCTTTATAATCCTTCAAACCCACTCCAGAACTGGCTTATGCCCTGATTGACCGAATTAGTCGAAATCGTCTTGTATCCACTCCATTCTCTGGGGAAAAGAGCTCTGTATCCCCCTTGCATAAACCTGTCATCCAGTAGCAGCGCTACTCCCACATCATCTACAGTCCTTATTACTCTGCCTGCTGCCTGAAGTACCTTGTTCATTCCCGGGAATCTGTAGGCATAGTCAAAGCCGTCCAAACCTTTCTTTTCAAAAAAGTCCCTGATTATCTCCCTCTCGTTGCATACCATTGGAATTCCTGTGCCAACAATGATGACTCCGATCAGACTGTCGTTCTTAAGATCTATCCCCTCGCTAAAGATTCCTCCCATGACGCAGAATCCAAGGACATTTTTATCCTCCACCACTTCAAGATCCATGTGGATAATGCTGGAAAGATCTATGTCATTACCAGTTGAAAATCTCGACAGGAATTCCTCTCTGGCTGCCTCTGTCATGAAAGAGGTCTGAGCTAATAGCTCAGTGTCCTCCGGGTCATAGAATTCCTCCTCAAAGATACTGTAGACCTCATATAAATACTGGTGTGACGGGAAAAATACCAGATAGTTGCCCTTCTTGGCCTTGATCACTGAGTCTATATACATGGCAACCTTGCGGTACATGTCATAGCCCCTTTGGGAATAGCGGCTGCTTACGTCAGTTCCTATGAATATGCCCAGTTTTCCCGGGTCAAACACAGTTTTGGCGTAGATCTCATAGTCTTCTTTTGTGCCCCCAAGAAGGCTCTTGTAGTACTGGATTGGAAGGAGCGTTGCTGAAAAAAGAATGGTAGATATGCCTCTATCCATGCATAATGCCAGATTCCTTGAGGGGTCAATGCAGGAAAGCCTAAGAAGAAATCCTCCGTCCTCAGCAAATTCACCATAGGTTACGTAGTGATCATCCATAAGATCATATATAGTAAGGAATCTTGAGACATCAAAATAAAACTGCAGGATATCCTCTCTGCAGGGGCCTTCGTCGTGGTCCTCCAGATATTCAGACAAAATCGTGGAAAGGCGGTTTAAAACTGTGATAAACCCTTCTATGGAGTCATAGACCTTGTACTCCATAGTGCATTGTCTTTTCAGCTCCAAAAGAGCTTTATTACACTTATCAAGGTGTCCTGCGATCCTTGGATGAAACTCTTTTATAGTGTTCTTAAGTGACAAAAAGCTCTCTTTTTTAAGAACAGCGCTGTACATATCCCTTCCCCTGTCAAGAAGGTTATGGGTCTCATCCACAAGGAAGCAAAAGTCGTGTTCTTTTCCATCGGCAAAAAAGCGCCGTAGGTACACAAAGGGGTCAAAAACGTAGTTATAATCACAGATGATGGCATCTGCAAAAAGGCTCATGTCCAGAGACATCTCAAAGGGGCATACCTGATGCTTTTTGGCATACTCTATGATGGTATCCCTGTCAAAGGCATCTTCCCTTGTCAAAAGATCATATATAGCGTCATTTATCCTGTCATAGTGACCCTTGGCATAGGGACAGGCCACCGGATTACAGTTCCTGTTATCCTCATCCATAAAGCAGATCTTGTCCCTGGCAGTTATAGTTGCAGTCTTTATCTTTAGCCCCTGGGTCTTTCTCATGGTGTCAAAGGCCTCAACTGCCACTGTTCCAGCGATGGTCTTGGCTGTAAGATAGAAGATCTTGGAGACCTTTCCCTCTCCCATTGCCTTAATTGTAGGAAACACAGTGGATATGGTCTTGCCAGTACCTGTGGGTGCCTGTAAAAAGAGCTTTCGTCCATGGACAATGGTTCTGTACACCGCAGCTGCCAGGTCTTTCTGGCCTTCTCTGTACTCAAAGGGAAAGTTTGCCTTCTTAATGGAGGCAGTCCTTGTTCCCTCCCACTGGCATTCAAAATCTGCCCATTTTCTGTACATTTCCAAGAGGTCATAAAACCAGCCTACTATCTCATCATAGGTATAGGAGGTGTCGAAATATCTTTTCTCCTCCGTATCCATATTGCAGTAGGTGATCCTAATATCAACATCTGTGTAGTGGCGATTCAGAAGATACATGGCGCCATAGCATTTGGCCTGAGCAAGGTGAACCCTGTCAGCTTCCTTCATCTTGGAAAGGTCGCGATAAGTTCCCTTTATCTCATCGATCATGGGGCGATAGCTTTTCTTTTCCAGAAAAGACTCCTGACCAAGCTCAAGGGAAGTCTTGGGCTCGTCCATATATTTATCAAGGATACCGTCAGCCCTTCCTTCAACGTAGAGGTGGTAATTCCCATAATCCTTGTCGAAGTTTAGGGGAACCTCTGCATGATAGTCAGGACCCATGCTCTTTTGTATCATGCGGTGTATGCGTCCACCCTCCAGCATGGCATCAGCAGATCCTGTATGTATTCTGTTGTCTATATCACCGGACCTTAGTAAAAATTCCACCAGGCCCCTTACTGAAAGCTTAATATCCATAATGCAAAATTATAGCATAAACAGTGGCTTTCAGCCCCCTTGAAATAAAATGTAAGAACTTACAAATTTTCTTCAAAAACAATTCACAAAATGGACACAGTTATATATTATTATCGGAAAAGTGTTATTTGTGTATGTATTATTTAAGGAGAATGTTTTATGAAAGAAAATTCTAAGAAGCACATAAGACTTAACCTTTCAGAGGTTGCAGATTTCGTCAGTGCAGCTACCAAGTGCAATTTTGACGTTGATATTTATTACAACAGATATGTAGTTGATGCCAAGTCAATCCTTGGTGTTATCGGACTTGATCTCACTAAGCCTCTCACAGTTGAGTACAGAGGATATGATAAGAGCTTTGAGCAGTTCCTTGTAGCTCACGCAGCCTGAATAAATAATAAAGGTTAAGAAGACGCTCCGAAGTGCATTTTAGTGCACCTCGGAGCTTTTTTATTTCCCAGCATGCATTTTTTTCTTGCATAATTTTTCCAAACGTTATTAAATGGAAAATGACGATAAAAAGGCAATTGGAAGGATAAAACCATGGAAAACCTAAAAATCCCAAAAAACTACCAATCAGCGCTTGATCTTCACGATACACAGGTGGGAATCAAGACAGTTAAGGACTTTTTTCAGGGAATGCTGGCAACAAGATTAAACCTCCAGCGCGTAACTGCACCACTTTTCGTTACTCCTGAATCAGGTCTTAACGACAATCTTAACGGCGTAGAGCGCCCTGTTTCCTTCGACATCTTAAATGAGAACGAAAGACCAGCTGAGATTGTACACTCTCTTGCGAAATGGAAGAGATATGCCCTTAAAAAGTACGGCTTCAATGAGTATGAAGGTCTTTATACTGATATGAACGCTGTCCGCAGGGATGAGGTTCCAGATAATATACACTCTATCTTTGTTGACCAGTGGGACTGGGAGAAAGTAATAAAGAAAGAGGACAGAAACCTTGATTACCTCAAGGAGACCGTAAGAAACGTATATAAGGTGCTCCGTAAGACTGAAAAATTCATGTCTATCCAGTACGATTACATCGAAGAGCTCCTTCCAGACGATATTTTCTTTATAACAACTCAGGAGCTCGAGGATATGTTCCCAGATAACACTCCCAAGGAGAGAGAGTACTTCATTGCCAAGGCCAAGGGTGCTATCTGTATCATGCAGATCGGTGATGAACTTGCTTCCGGTGAAAAGCACGACGGAAGAGCTCCAGACTATGATGACTGGGCGCTTAACGCAGACATCATTGTTTACTACCCTGTTCTCGACATAGCTTTAGAGCTTTCCAGCATGGGCATCAGAGTTGACGAGGATTCACTTAAGTCACAGCTTGAGAAGGCTGGCTGCACAGAAAGAGCAGAGCTTCCATTCCAGAAGGCCATTCTCAACAAGGAACTTCCTTACACCATCGGCGGAGGAATCGGACAGTCAAGAATCTGCATGTTCTTCCTTAGAAAAGCCCACATCGGAGAGGTTCAGTGCTCTATCTGGCCTGAAGAGATGGTAGCTGAGGCAACTAAAAACGGAATACAGATACTGTAAATACTAAAGCAAAAGGAGCCTGGAAATATTTCCAGACTCCTTAATTTTTTGTATTATTTCGCGTTTTTGAACCTACGCTATCAGCCAAGCTGAACGTTTTTCCTAAGGCTCTTTTCGTTGACCTCACTCTTGATGCGGGAAAGTGCATCGTGAACTGCAGGAACTGCAAGAAGAATGATGGTAAGTGCGCCTTCTGCTGCGATGTATGATCCGTTGTAGGCAGCTGAGTAAACGATCGGATTCATGCCCTCTGGAGCATAGTCAGCAAAGAATATTATGCCTGACAGTGTAGAAAAGAAGAATCTTCCAAAGATACCGGTAATATAGCCCTTAATAAGGCCATTCTTTTTGCCATAGAAAAATCCTGAAAGACCAAGAGCTGTAAATGCAAGGAAATAGTCGCATACCATCTGAGGAACACTGATGATATATGGATCTACAACCATCTGCAAAAGGCCATAGGCGAAAGCTGCTGAAAGGCTTACTCTTGGGCCATAGAGGTATCCGATAAATGTAATGAAGAACATTGAAAATACTGTAACTGATCCGCCCATAGGAAGCTTGAAGAGCTTGATGTTAGAAAGTACGAATGCAAGAGCAAGGCAAAGTGCTGATACAGTCATCTGCTTGATGCTGATCTTAAACCTGCCATCCTTGTTGATGAAGTAACTAACAAGAAGAAGCAGTGCTACTGCCAAAACTACTAAAAGTGCATAGCCCCCATTTGTGATGCTGTAGGTGGTATATCCATCCTCTACAACTGGTGATAAGAACAGACTCATAAAAAAATCCTCCCTTTATTTTTTAGCTGGGGGAGGATGTCATGTTAGTATTCCTGTCAGATTAAAATCCATGTATAATGAAAACCTGATGAAATAATAAAAAGCTTCCCTACGCCGGTATTATCCGGGTCAGGTAATAAGGGTTAGACGGACAAGCCGTACACTCTCAGCATTGCTCCCCTAGCGGTTTTATGAAGTTCAACAACAATTAAACACTTCTATCCGGGGATTGTCAATAGATTTTGGAGGAAAAGAAATGCCAAAGGGTTTCTTTGATTTTGACCTGTCTTTTGAAAGGCCAAAATGGTACATATATTTGCTCTATACCGCTTGTGGTGCGGTTTTGGCAGGTGTGTTGAATTTCGCAGTAAACATCACGGGTTTAGTGAAGGTGGAGTCCTTTAATGAAGCAGCCACGGGGCTTCTAAGTGCAAGCGATCATATAGCAGTTCTGATAGTTCTCTACTGCATTGCTACCCCCTTTATCGAGGAGCTGTTATTCAGGTATTTTATCTTTAACCTGCTTTTTAAATACACAAAAAGAGCTGCGCTTTCTGTTTTCATCTGCGCAGCCCTGTTTGGCCTTTATCATATAAATCCGGTCCAGATGGTTTACGGCTTTATCATGGGACTTGTAATAACCTTCGCCTACTACAGGCACCGGGTCCTTACTATCCCCTTTCTCATGCACGCAGCAGCTAATGCTGTGGCCCTTGCATTTTCATTTCTTTAATTCAGGATTGCCTATAAATGGCAATCGCCGCATTCAAAGCTTTATCACGCTTCCAAGGTCAAAGGAGTAGATGTATACTTCTTTGACTTTTTTATTTGTGGCAGCCTCAAGAGCCCTCTTATACAGCTCAAGCTGCAGTTTGTATCGCCTTATAAGGGTCTCTTCCTCATCCACCCTGTCTGTCTTATAGTCAAGAAGCACTATTTCCCCATCTTCGATGAACCAGGCATCGATGATACCCTGAACCAGCACCATCTCATTCTCAGGAAACTTATCATCAAGCTCTCTTGCTGAAACGCCCATCATAAAGGGCTTTTCACGGACAAGCTCGCCCCTTCTGAAGGCTTCTCCCATTCTCTGACCTAAGTCCGTTGAAAGGAATGTGACAATATCAGGGCTCCAGACACACTTTTCATAGGCTTCAGGTATCACGCCCTCTTCAATTTTTCTTTTGATAAAGCCATAGACTTTATCTGAGGCCTTGGATCTTTCGGTGGTCTTACCGGTCTTTCGGGCTTCACCCATAAGGTCAGTACTTCCATAGACGCTTTCGTCCAACAGCTCCATGATGCTGTGGTAAGCGGTTCCACGCTCTGCCCCTGTAAGGGCAGTTGTTTTTGATGAGGCCTCTTTGGTTTGCTGTATCTCTTTTTCCTCATCACTGGCAAAATCAGCAGGGGCTGTAAATACCTCCCCTTCCTCGATCATCCTGGCATGCTTTAATTCCGATACTGTGGTCTTGGTGAAAAGACCTCTAAGCGAATCGTATCTGTATTTAGCGCCAAACTTCTCCTGGATCCTTAAAAGGAGATCTTCATCCAAAGCATCTCCCATGATGAGGTCCTTAAGTGACTTTTTCCTAAGCTCGCCCTCCACCTGAGTGGTGACCATCTGGTCCACAAGGTCTTTTCCAGTAATGGCCTTAAATATGATGGTTGGAACATCCATGGCCATTTCCATTTTCTTGTCATAGTCATCGGAAGTTATCTGCAATCTATCAAGTATCGCCTTAAAGCCAGGATTTAAGACCACTGAAGGCATTACCAGGTCAAAAAAGCTAAGGGCCCCAGCTCTCATTGAATAGGGCAAAAGGTCTTCCCTCCCGCCAAGGACCTTTATCCTGGAAAGAGCCTTATCTACCGAAGCAGAAAGGTCCTTAAGGCAGGTTGTGAGGATCACCTTCTCTTTTGCTCTTGTAAGGGCAACATACAATACCCTTATCTCCTCACCCAGGCTGTCAAGGCGCATGCTGTCTGATACGATCTGTCTTTTCAGGGTGTCATACTTAACCCTAAGGTCAGCATTTATGCACTTTACCCCAAGGCCAAAGTCCATATCAAGGATAAGGTCACCAACTGTATCCATTTTGTTGAACTGTTTTGAAAGGCCTGATACGAAAACCACTGGAAACTCAAGGCCCTTTGATTTATGGATGCTCATTATGCGCACAACGTCTGCGTTTTCATCTATTGTTCCCGCTTCGCCGTAGTCCACCTGCACCACCTTTATGTGCTCAATGTACCTTACAAAGTGGAACAGTCCCTTAAAGCTTGTTTTTTCAAAGCTCAGGGCATTGGATATGAGAAGCTCCACGTTGGCTCTTCTCTGGATGCCATAGGGCTGGGCTGACACTAAAACCTCGTAGCCAGTCCTGTCTATGATATCCTGCAAAAGCTCATGGACAGGGGTATAGGTTGCTTTCACCCTGTATTCCTCGATCATGGCCACAAAGCTTTTTACCTTTAAGGAGAGGTCTTCCTTTATATCAAGGTCTGCTTTTATGGCATCGTAAAAATAATCTGCGCTCTCAAGGTCTTTATTCCCATCAATGGCAATCCTCAGGCTCGCAAGCTCCTCATCGGTAAATGCAAAAAGAGGCGAGTGCATTACGGCTAAAAGAGGTATATCCTGCCTGGGGTTATCTATGATTGACAGCATATCAAGGAGTGTTGCCACCTCAGGGGCGTCAAAATAGCCCTTTTTGGACTCTATATATGCAGGTATCCCCTGGCTTTCAAGGACTTCCTTAAATACGCTATCCCAGCCTGAAAGGGAACGAAGCAAAATTACAATGTCCTTATACTTTAGGTCAGGGTTTTCTTTTTGAAGGGCAAGGATCCTTTCTGCTATGGCCAGAGCCTCTTTTTCCTTGGGACCATAGTCAGCAATGGGGCTGTCATCGTTATCTGCATCGTCACTTCCATCCACTAAAATAAACTCGCTATCTACGTTCATCTTAGGCTCTTCGAAGGTTGCTCCAGGGATCAGTTTTGCATCTTCATCATATTCAACTCCGCCAAGGTCAGATCCCATTATCTTTTTGAATATATAATTGGACAGCTCAAGGACCTTACTCCTACTTCTAAAGTTCATGTGAAGGTCAATGCGCCTGTTACCTGAGCCAGGCTCTTTACTGTAGGAGCCAAACTTATCCATGAATATCTCAGGCCTTGCAAGCCTGAACTTGTAGATACTCTGTTTGACGTCACCAACCATGAAGCGCTCTGAAGTATCTGCCACTTCCCCGGAAATAGCCTTAAGGATCAGCTCCTGGACGTTGTTGCTGTCCTGATACTCATCAATAAGGACCTCTTTGTAGAACTGTCTGTATTCAAGGGCTACTGTTGAAGCAGTGCTCATATCGATGATCTCCTGAACAGACTTTCCCTTGCACATATCTGGTGATGGGTGTTCAACCAGGATCTGAAGAGCAAAATGCTCCATATCCGCAAAGTCAATGACCTGCTTATTTCTTTTTTCTTCCTCAAACCTTGTCTTGAACTCAAGGGTTAGTCTGCACAGCTCCTTTACAGCCCTGTCGCAGAGCTTCATCTGGGAGACAATTGTATCCCTTGTAAGGGCAAAGTACTTCTCCCTGAGCTTATCGATCTCTTTTTTGACATCGTCCCTGATACCCTTTACCGCTTCTCTTTTGGCGGGATTTACGCTATCGTCCTTTTTTCCTGACAATCTGCCAAAGGTAATCCCGCGAATGCCGTCAAACAGGGAGTTGTAGGTATCATATCGCAAAGCCGCACTAATACTGGCTTTGTCAGCTTCAAGGTTATCTCCATACATATATGGACCATCTGGCTGGTTCACAATATCCATGGCGCTATCAAGCTTTTTTACGCACTCCGTAAGTGAAAAGCCTACGCACCTTAGGCACTCCTTAACCCAGGGAAGGTCCTCAAACTCATTTTCGTCTATGTCGTAGTCCATGGCCCTTTCGCGGATCCAGTCTTCTGGCCATGGCATGCTCATGGAAAAGTTAAATAGCTGATTAATATATTCCAAAACCTTGTCATCTCTGCTGCCTGTTGCGAAATAGTCCATGCAAAAGAGAAAGTCGCTATCCGTATCCTCTTTGGCCTTCTCATACTCGTCCTCAAGCATCTGACTAAGGACATCCTCTGATATGAGCTTAAGCTCTCCCTCATCTGCAACCCTGAAGGATGGATCGATACCTATGGCACCAAAATTGTTCCTGATGACATATTGACAGAATGAGTCAATGGTTGTTATCTGGGCATTGTGAATGAGGGTTTCCTGCCTCTGAAGATGAACATTGTCAGGATCCTCAAGAAGCTTTTTCTGGATGGCAAGGGTGATTTTCTCCCTCATCTGGGTAGCTGCTGCCTTGGTAAAGGTAACAACAAGAAGATGATCCACATCAAGACCAGAGCTTATCATCTGGATGATACGCTCAACAAGCACAGCTGTCTTGCCGGATCCGGCTGCAGCTGACACCAGGAGATTACTATTTCTTTCATCGATTACCGACTGTTGTTCTCTGGTAAATTTTACTTCCATGTCCGTTTTCCCGATTAGTTAATTTTATAATTAATTATTTGCGCTATTTGCATTTTCTCCTGCTTCAGATACGATAATAGAAAGAGCTTCCTCCGGAGTAAGGTCCAGGTTCCTTTTCTTGTAACCTTTGATGCGGTCATCATATCCGCAGATGGACCTGTAACTACAGTAGGTACAGGAATCGCTGTTATCCCTCACGTAGGGATTAACGCTTATGTCGCCATCAAGGATATTCTTTCCAAACTCCTTTATCTTCCTTCCCACAAAGCTGGAAATTGCCTGATATTCTTCCCTGGTAGCTGTCTGGGATCTGGCACCAAACTCACCGTCCTTTTTGATCATAACAGGAATGATATCTGAAGTCCCTGAAATGTCCTTATCAAGGAGCTTTACGATATCCATATTTTCATTAACCAAACCGGTCATTTTTAGCTTGTCGATCACGGCCTTATTGATATCATCCGTTATCATTCCTTCTTTTCCGTCTACCACCGGATCTGTAACGTGGTAATACAAGATCGCTGCAGGAACTACCTCTTTTCCAGGGGATAATTTCTTTTGCACTGCGCTTGCAACGTTCATATACATCACAAGCTGCAGCTGCAGTCCATAGTACAGGGATGCCACGTTGAATTTATGTCCGCTGGATTTAAAATCCATGACCTTAACATAGACATGCTCGGGATCCTCATATAAATCAACTCGGTCAATCCTTCCGTTTAATTTCATCCGTTCAGTGATGACGTGCTTTTCGTCCTCTGAAAGAGCTATATTGATGTCGTCGATGCTTCCTGCTTCTTCAAAGCTCATCTCCACATAGGCAGGTTCAAAGGATCCCTTTGTCATCTGATACTTTAAGGTGTCCACAGTTCTAAGCAGTATCCTTCTTATCCTGTCTATCATGAACTGATTCCTTGCACTGCTCCTTAAAATACTATCGCCATATGCGTCAACGCATTCAGTTAAAGCGTCATTTAACATCTTGTCAGAATCTTCTTTTGACAAGGTCTTCCAGTCTATCTTTTTGTCTATGATCTGCCCTGTGTACTTCTCAAGTACCTTATGGAAAACATTGCCAAGGTCAGAGGCATCAAATTCATAATCCTCTCTTTCCATAGGGCGAAGTCCATACCTGATAAAATGGGCATAGGCACAGCTTGCAAACTGCTCAAGGCGGCTTACGCTGTTTTCAAGGGTAGCCCCATAGAGAGCCACAGCAATAGCCTTTGAAAGAGGCAGTGATTCATAGTGTTTGAAGGCCTCCTCAGTAAGCCTTCCAAGCAGGTCCTTGCCTGCCTCATCAGAAACTGCTTTTGACAGGGCAGATATATATCTTAGGTTTTCTTTGCTGCTCTGTCCCCGGGCATAGTCACACAAAAGGGATGAAAGTGTATAAATTCCATCCTTTTTGGAAACAAGCTGATCTTCCAGGCTGTCATCC
>JAEEGH010020982.1_pt1 | contig 13532 bp, 18 predicted proteins | sample 9134181 | NCBI WGS metagenome assembly JAEEGH01 (sample SAMN16246544, study PRJNA631951) | gut metagenome | biome: gut microbiome; feature: rumen; material: DP-attached | host: Bos | place: Iran: Karaj | collected 2018-10
AGTGTAAACAACACGGTGATCGTGCCCTCGAAGGTATCGGGGGCCAGGGAGAAGTCGAACCGCCAGCTGTTGGCGGCCTGGGCGGCGGCTTTGCCGGTGTCCATGGTGGTCTGGAGCTTCGCTGAAGCGCTGTCCCGCCGGGCGGCCACCCGCTTGTCCGTGGCGGAGATGGCGTCGAACAGGGCTAAGAACAGCTCCTGTCCCCGCTGGGCGTCAGCATCGTGGGCCGCTTTCAGCCCGTCCAGCCCCTCGTCGTCCTCCGTGGGGATGTAGGTGGACAGGGGAAAGGAGAGGGTCATGGACGCGACGGCGTCCCCGTCGCGGCCCACGGTCAGGGAGCCGACCTCCTGGCCGCTGCCGTCCAGGATCGCTTCGTCCCGGAGGGTGAACCCGGCGGCGTAGAGGTAGTTCTCCATGGCCTGCTCCGTCAGGGTCAAGGGCTCGCCCTCCTGCAGCACCCCCTTGACGGGCTGTTCTTTGTGCCGGTCCGTCAGGACGGCCAGGGCGATCAGCAGCCCGCAGAACAGGATGGGCAGGATGTAGGTGGAGAAGCGCCGCTTGCGCTTGTCGGCGGCCATGGGATCAGTCCACGTCCCGCACGGGCCCCAGCACGGGCTCGTCCAGGATGGCGGGGTTCTTGAGGTAGGTCCGCATGAGCTTGAAGGCGGAGGCGTAGTAGAAGCCGTCGCAGATGCGCTCGTCGGTGACGGCGGTGATGTCCACGTACTTCCGTTCGGACACGGTGCCGTCGGCGTTCACCTCGTGCTTCCGGTACTTGGACCCGAAGGCCAGGAACACGGGGATGTTCCCGAAGTCGTACAGGTGGTGATAGATGGGCGGGATGCCCAGGGAGCCCATGGACGTGATGAAGAAGGAGGCGTGGAAGGGGCTGGCCATGGTCAGCTTCCGGGGCAGCAGGTCGAAGTAGTCCAACAGCTTCAGCAGCCACACGGCGAACTTCAGCAGCACCCCGGGGATGAAGGAGAAGAGCTTGGCCGTGTTGTCGAAGTTGTTGTTCAGCTCCGCCGTGGCCTTGTTCTGCTCGATGAGGGCGTTGATCTTGTGGTATATCTCTGCCGCCGTGTCGTGGGCGTCCAATATGGGCTTGATGCAGGTGTCGGGGGAGTCCGCGGACATCTCCTTCTTGACCACCAAAGACATCTCGATATACTCGTCCCGGGCGTAGATCTTTTGCCCGGCGATGAACCGGTTGACGGCGGGCCGCTGGGAGACCGCCCGCACGTAGGCGGCGATGATCACGTGCATGATGCCGAAGTTCTTCAGCCCTTCCCGCCGCTTCTCGCGGATGTACTTCTCGATCTCCGTGATCTCCACCGTGTCCCGGAAGAAGTTGCTGGAGGTGTTTCGGGTCACCATGATATAGGGGGAGACCATGGCCATGGCGGTGAGGCTCCTGATCCGGCGGCCGTCCTTTCGATCGCCCCACTTTTTTCTGAACTTCTTGACTTCCATATCGCTGCGCCTTTCCAAGGGTTTTCTATAGTATACCCGCACAAAAGAGCGATTGCAAGGAGGGATTTGGATCGCTATAATAGAGACAAACGAGGGGGAGGTCCTGCCATGGAGATATTGGCTCCTGCCGGAAACGAACAAAGCCTGATCGCCGCCGTGAGGAGCGGCGCCGACGCCGTGTATCTGGGCACCGGCGCCTTCAACGCCCGGCGCAACGCGGACAATTTCAAGGACGACAGCCTTGCGGAGGCGGTGAACTACTGCCACGGCCGGGGGGTGAAGGTGTACGTGACCCTCAACACCCTCATCCGGGACGAGGAGCTGCCCGCCTTTCTCGCCGCGGCCCGGGAGGTGGCGGAGGCGGGGCCCGACGGGGTCATCGTCCAGGACCTGGCCGTGGTGAAGGTGCTGAAGACCATCTGCCCGGACCTGCCGCTGGTGGGCTCCACCCAGATGTCCGTCCACAACGCCGCCGGGGTGAAGACCCTGGAGGACATGGGCTTTTCTCGGGTGGTCCTGGCCCGGGAGCTGACCTTGGAGGAGATACGCAAAATACGGAGCGAGACCAGGGCGGAGCTGGAAGTGTTCGTCCACGGGGCCCTGTGCATGAGCGTGTCCGGCATGTGCTACTACTCTGCCATGATGGGAGAGCGCAGCGGCAACCGGGGCCTGTGCGCCCAGCCCTGCCGCCTCAACGCCTCCTGCAACGGGCGGCCCTACGCCCTGTCGTTGAAGGATATGAGCTTCATCACCCGGGTCCGGGACCTGGAAGCGGCGGGGGTCTGCTCCGTGAAGATCGAGGGCCGCATGAAGCGGCCGGAGTACGTGGCCGCCGCCGTCACCGCCGTCCGCACCGCCCTCGAAGGCAAGGAGCCGGACATGGCCACCCTGCAGGCGGTGTTCTCCCGCAGCGGCTTCACCGACGGGTATCTCACCGGCAAGCGGAACGTGCGCATGTTCGGCGTCCGCACCGCGGAGGACGCTGCAGCGTCCAAGACCGTGTTCGGGAAGCTGGCCGACCTCTACCGGCGGGAGTTCCCCGGCGTGCCCGTGGACCTAAAGCTCACCGCCACTAACGACACCCTATCGCTGACGGCGGAGGACGGCGCTGGCCGTCGGGCCCAGGCCGCCGCGCCCATCCCGGATGGGGACATGGCCCCGTTGACCGAGGACATGGCCCGGCGGAACCTTAGCAAGACCGGCGGCACGCCCTTCACCGTGCGCGACTGCCGGGTGGAGCTGCCGGAGGGCCTGCCCGTGCCCGGCTCCCTGGTGAACGGCCTTCGGCGGGAGGTCCTGGATAGGCTCCTGGAAATGCGCAGTCGGGGCAACGGCTACGATCTCCATCCCATGGCAACGCCCGAGATAGCGCCTTATATTTCCCAAAAACAAGCCCTGCGCCTGCGCTTCGAGCGGGCGGAACAGGCCTTCTTCCCGACGGAGGCGGAAGCGGTGGCCCTGCCCCTGGAGGAGATCGAACGCCATCCGGAGCTGCTGCAGGAAGCCGTGCCCCTGTGGGCGGAGCTTCCCCAGCTCGTCTGGCCCCTGGAGGAGCAGGCGGCCCTGGACCGGCTCCTCGCTCTGAAGGAGAAGGGTCTCAGGGACGCGGTGGCGGGGAACGTGTGCGAGCTGGTCCTGGCCCAGCGGGCCGGGCTCGTCGTCCACGGCGGCCCCACCCTGAACGTGACCAATACCCTGTCTTTGGAGACCTACGAGGCCATGGGTCTTGCGGATACCACCCTTTCCTTCGAGCTGCCCGTGAAGATGGGCGCGAAGCTGGGCGGAAAGAAGCCCCGGGGCATCCTCGCTTACGGCCGATTCCCCATCATGCAGTTCCGCGCCTGCCCCGCCCGGGGCGAGAAGGGCTGCGGCAGCTGTGCAGGAAAGCCGGAACTGGTGGACCGCAAGGGCGTCGTCTTCCCCATGCTCTGTCACGATCGGCGGTACACCACCCTCCTCAACTCCGTGCCCCTGTACCTGGGGGACAAGGCCCTGCCGCCCTTCGACTTCGTGACCCTCTATTTCACCACGGAGGACAGCAGGACCTGTCGGCAGGTATTCGAGGGCTTCCGCCGGGGGAAAGATCCCTGGTTCGACCGTACCTCCGGCCTGGCCTTCCGCACCTTGTTATAATTCCACATATTGTTCAGCGGTTCGCTACGGCGGGCCGCTTTTTTTGTTGCATGCACATGTGCACCAAAGCCGTCACATACAGTGGACCATGGATGAAGGAACGAATTGGAAAACCTGGCTGTTGCCCCTGCTGACGGAGGACATGCGTCAGGCCCTGGCGCCTCTGGACCTATCCGGGGCCACGGAGATACGGCTGCGCCTGGGCCGGCCCATGGAGGTGGTCACGCCCACCGGGAGCCGGCTGCTCTACGCCCCCAACGGTCGGCCCATGCTGCGGGAGGGGGAGCAGGAGGGGCTCTTGTCCGCCTTCTGCAACCACGCCCGGTACGCCTGGGAGAAGGAGATACGGCAGGGGTTCATCACCCTGCAGCAGGGGGGCCGAGTGGGCGTCACCGGGCGGATATCCGCCGAGACCGGCGCGCCCGCTGCGGTCACGGGCTTCTGCATCCGCATCCTCCGGCCCGTGGTGGGCTGCGGGGAAGGGGTGCTGCCGGATCTGCTCCAGGAGGGGCGCCTGCGCTCCACCCTCCTCTATTCCGCCCCGGGCTGCGGCAAGACCACCCTGCTCCGGGACCTGATCCGCCTCCTGTCCGACGGCCTCGCTGGGGCGACGCCTCACCGGGTGGGCGTGGTGGACGAGCGGTACGAGATCGCCGGGGAAGGAGGCGCAGCCTTCGATCTGGGGGATCGGACGGATGTGCTCTCCGGCGTCAGCAAGGGGGAGGGGCTGCTGCGGCTGCTGTCCACCATGGGCCCCCAGGTCCTGGCGGCGGACGAGCTGAACCTCACCTCCGACGTGGCGGCGGTGCTGGAAGCGAAAAGCCGGGGCGTGGACGTGCTCTGCACGGCCCACGGCGGCACCTTTGAGGAGCTGCTGCGTCGGGAGGGGATGGGGCGGCTCTTCGAGGGCAGGACCTTCCAGCGGTACGTGCGCTTGACGGGCTGCGGCCAGGTCCAGGAGATACGAGACGAGGAGGGAAAGACGCTGTGAAGCTGTTGGCGGGGATCGCCCTGTTTTTGCTGTGCGCCTTGGCGGGGGAGAGCAGGAGCCGCCGTCTGCAGCGCCGGGCGCAGGCGCTGCTAAAGCTCTTTGAGCTCATCCGCGAGATCGGCGAACGGCAGCTCACCGCCTTGTTGTCCTTTCAGGAAAGCGCCTTGCGCTGCCCGCCCTCGTCGGAACGGGAGCAACTTTTAGAGCTGGCAAGAGGCAAGGAACCGTCCATGCCCCTGCTGACGGCGGAGGAACAAGGCGCCCTCGCCGCCTACGCCCGGTCCGAGACCCGGTCCCCCGCAGCGTTGCGGGCGGAGCGGGACGCCCTGTTGGTCCTGCTCCAGCGAAGCCGGGAGCAAACCGCTGCCGAGCTCAAGAACAAGGGGCAGGTCTATCGCTCCGTGGGGTACCTCACCGGCGTAGCGGCCCTGCTGCTGGTCCTGTGATATGCAGATCGAGATCCTCATCAAGATCGCGGGCCTGGGGCTGCTGGTGTCCGTGATCATGACCCTGTTGAAGCAAAGCGGCCGGGAGGAGCTGGCGGCCCTGGTGGCGGTGGTGGGTCTGGCCATCGGCACGCTCCTGGTGCTGGAGACGGTCAATTCCCTGATGGAGACCATCCGGCGGGTGTTTTCCCTGTACTGAAGGAGGTAATGAATGGAGCTGATGCGCGTTCTGGGCGTGGGGATCGTGGGCACGCTCCTGGCGGTGACCCTGGCCCGGCATAACGGGGGCTACGGCCTGCTGACGGGCCTCGCCACGGGCGTGCTGCTGCTCATGATGCTGCTGGGGCAGACGGAGGAGCTGGGTGTCTCCCTGCGGGAGCTGACCGGCTTCGGCCAGCTGTCCTCCGAATATTTGAGCCGGGTGGTCCGCATTTTGGGCCTCGCCTGCCTCACGGAGGCGGGGAGCCGCATTTGCCGGGACGGAGGCCAGGGGAACATCGCCCTGAAGGTGGAGCTGTGCGGCCGGGTCATGATCCTGTGCGCCATGCTGCCCGCCGTCCGGGAGGTGCTTCGCTCCGCCGAGACCGTGCTGGCGGAGATAGGCCCATGAGGGCGCTCCTGCTCTGCGGCCTGCTGCTGCTTTCGCCTTTGGACGGACCCGCGGCCACCCTCCCCCCTACGGATACGGGGGACGTGCTCGACGGGGTGGACCTGGCCGCCTGGGACGAGTTCTTCTCCCGTCTGGAGGGGACGGAGCCGTGGCAGCGGCCCTCCGCCCTGGTGCGCTCCCTGGCGGAGGGGGAGGAGGACCCGTCGCGGCTCATCGTCTGGCTGCAGGAGAAGGGCCGGGCGGGCCTGCCCGGGGCGGCGTCGCTGTTTTTGATCGCCCTGGTCACCGGGGTCCTGGCGGCCCTCTTCGAAACCTTGCTGGACGCCCCCAGCGTGCCCGCCCGCCGGGTGCTGTCCGTGGGGCTGGCGGCTTTGCTGCTCCTGCAGCTGGTGCCCCTTATCCGGCGGGGCCTGGCATGTTTGAGAGGGATCCTGGCCCTGGCGGACGTGACCGTGCCCCTCATGACCGGAGCGCTGCTGCTCCTCGGCAGCCCCCAGGGGGCGGCCCTCATGGGGACCTTGGGGGAGCTGCTGGTCCACACCTGCCTACGCTGGATGGAAGGGGGCCTGGTGCCCCTGGTCCTGTCGGCGGGGGTCCTGCGGGCGGCGGACCTGACGGGGGACAGTGTGCTCGCCTCCTTCTCCCGGCTGCTGTTTGCCGTGGCCCGCTGGGGCGTGCGGGCCGTCTCCCTGGGCTACTCCCTCCTGGCGGCCCTCATGGGCGCAAGCGCGGCGGGGATGGATTCCCTGCTGCTGCGCACGGGCCGGGTGGCGGCGGGGAGCCTGCCCCTGGTGGGGTCCATGGTGTCGGATTCCTTGAGCGCCGCCGCAGCCTGCCTGGGCCTGGTGAAGGGGGCCCTGGGTCGGACCGGCATGCTGCTGGCCCTCTGGCAGGCGGCGGGACCCGCCCTGGCGCTGCTGCTGCACGGCTTCGGCCTTCGCGGGGCGGCCGCCCTGCTCCTGCCCCTCGATCAGCGGGAGATGGGCACCATGCTGGCCACCCTGGGGGAGATGCTGACCGTCCTCGGGGCGCTGATCCTGGCCGCCGGGGCCATGTTGGGCGTGTCCATCGGCGGGGCGGCGGGCTGCTTTGGAGGCGGATCGTGAGGGAAGGGATGCTGGATCTCTGCGTGTGCGGCGCCGTCACGGGCCTGTTGCTGCTGCTGTTCCCCTCGGGGACCGTGGGGACGGCGGGTCGGCGGGCCGTGTCCGTCTGCTATCTGTTGGAAGCTTTGCGCCTCTTTTGGCTGGCGCTGAAGGGAGGATGAATGAAGGGGACGGGGATGAAAGCCGTCTGGGATCGGCTGCGGAGCTGGAAGTACGCCTCCTGGGTCCTGTACGGGACGCTGCTTTTGTTGGCAGGCTTCTTCTACGGCCTGGGCGAGGGCTGGTTCCAGGCCGCGCCCCGGGACGGGCCCGCTGCGGCGGCGGAGGACACGCTGGAAGCACGGCTGGAGGACATCCTGAGCACCGTGCGCGGCGCGGGCAAGGTCCGGGTCCTGGTCACCTACGCCACGGCGGGGGAGCGGGTGGCCGCCACCGTCAGCACCCTGGACGAGAGCGTGTCCGAGACCTCCGGCGTCAACACCGCCACCCGGTCAGAGCAGTCCCGGGAGATGAAGCAGCCTGCCACCGTTTCCACCGAGAGTGGGCAGAGCCCCATCATCCTGGTGGAGCGGGAGCCGGAGATCCGGGGCGTCATCGTGGTGGCGGAGGGGGCGGCGGACCCGGCCGTGCGGCTGAGCCTTCAGCGAGCGGTGCAGGCGGTGACGGGGGTGCCCCTTTCCTGCATCGAGGTGTTTGAAATGAACTATCCCTCATAGGATAGACCATGAAACCCATATCCCCAGATCTGACAATATTCGATAAGGAGGAAAAAACATGAGACCATCCATCCAAAACATGAGGAAACTGCTGAACCGACGCACCATGACGCTCTTTGCGGTGTGCCTGCTGCTGCTTGCCGCGGTGGCCGCCAACGTCATCATGAACCGGAACGAGGAGAAGGCGGCCAAGGCCGCCACGGCAGCGGTCAGCGTGCCTGCGCCGGGGGCTCAGGGGAGCTTCTTCGACATGTACCGCAGCGAACGGGACAGCGTCAGGACCCAGGAGCTGGCGTATCTGGACGCCATCGTGGCCCAGGGCGGGGACGAAGCCACCCTGTCCGAGGCCCAGAAGCAGAAGATGACCCTGGTGGACTGCATGGAGTCGGAGCTGAATACGGAGAACCTGATCCGGGCCAAGGGCTTCGAGGAGGTCATCGTGTCCATGCACAACGGGTCCGTCAACGTGATCGTGGACGCCGACGCCCTGACCGACGAGCAGGTGGCCCAGATACTGGACATCGTCCTGCGGCAGACCGGCGAAACGGCGGAAAATATCAAGGTGTCAACCGCACAATAACGGGTTGCCTTTTTCCACAGAAGTTGGTATACTGTTACCGTATCAATGTGTCCAAAAACCAGAAGGAGGTCAACACAATGAACGAAGTCGATACCAACATTGAGAACATCCAGGGCGGAAAGATCGTATTTGCCGAGGACGTGGTGGCGACCATCGCCTTCCTGGCAGCCAGCGAGGTGGAGGGCGTCCATGCCATGATCGGCACCACCATGGAAGGTCTCTCTGAGAAGCTGGGCAAGAAGAACTACACCAAGGGCGTGAAGGTCGAGGTGGGCACCGAGGAGTGCGCCTGCGACATCACCATCGTGGTCAAGTACGGCTATCGTATTCAGGAAGTTGCCCAGAAGGTGCAGCAGGAGATCAAGAACGCCATCGAGACCATGACCGGCCTCAAGGTGGTGGAAGTCAACGTGAACGTGAACGGCATCTACTTCGAGCCGGAGAAGAAGGAAGAGCCGGCCCCCGCGCCCGAGCCCGAACCCGTGGCGGAGGAGCCCGAAGCGCCCGCGCCGCGCGTGAAGTGATTTAGCAAAAACGATCCTGGCCGGAGCCCGCCTCGGGGCGGGCTCTTGCCGGTGGGAAGGGGAGAATACTATGAAGCTGTTTGACCGGTTGCTCCTTTGGGTGCTCTCTGTGCTGGCCGTTTTGCTGGGCTTGCTGCTCATCATCCTGGTCCTGTTCCCGTCCCTCGCCTGGCTCCAGGTGAGCGCGGTGCGGGTGACCGTGGGCGTGCTGGCCCTCGTCAGCATCCTGGCGGCGGTGGGGCTCCATCTGCGCCGTGCGGCCCGCAAGCGCCAGGAGGCGGCCCTGGTCAACGAGGGCGAGAACGGCAGCGCCTACGTGAATCTGAACGTGATCAGCGATATGGCCAAAAAGATCGCCCAGGACTGCGACGGCGTCCGTGCCTGCAAGAGCGCGGTGAAGAACAACGGCGGCGGCGTGGATCTGGAGCTGGAGATGGCGCTGAACCCCGGCGTAGCCGTGGCGCCGCTGGCGGCCATGCTGCAGGAGCGGCTGAAGAACCGCATCTTCGAGATGACGGGCATCCGCGTTGGCAAGGTGGGCATCCTGGTGGAGGCCGCCTCGGAGGCGAAGGAGACCAAGCCCGCCCCCGTGGAACAGCTTCCCAGTCGGGTGAAGTAAAGGACAGGCTATGAAAGAGTGGATCAAAACGTTTTACAGTGAGCACAAGTGGCTCTCCATCATGGTGGTCTCCGCCCTGGTGCTGGGGATCCTCTTCCTCTGCATCGGCTTCTGGCGGACGCTCCTTCTGGCGGCCCTGGTCGCCCTGGGCGTGCTGGTGGGCACCCTGCTGGATAAAGGCGGCTGGGCGGCGGTGAAGGACTTCTTCGCCAGCATTTTTCAGAAGAAGTGAGGGCGGATATGGATCCTCGTTCCTTGGCGCGCGAGATCGCGATGAAGATGCTCTACGCTGCCTCTTTGGGCGGCGGCGAGACCATGGATGAAGTTTTGGAGCAGTCGGAACAGGCGGACACCCTCTCCGGCAGCGACAAGACCTTTTTGGAGAACCTGGTGGCCGGCGTCACCGACCGTCAGGAGGAGCTGGACGCCGTCATCGGCAAGTATGCCCAGGGCTGGGCGCTGAACCGGCTGGGCAAGGTGGATTTGACCATCCTGCGCATGGCCGTCTACGAGCTCATGTGCATGCCCGAGATCCCCGTGGGGGCCACCATCAACGAGGCGGTGGAGCTGGCCAAGAGGTACGCTGAGGACAAGTCCTCCGGCTTCATCAACGGCATCTTGGGCAGCGCTGCCCGGGAGCTTCGCAGCGAATGAAGGGGGCAGTGCTGGGCGTAGATACCAGCTGCTACACGACCTCGGTCGCCTGCTTCGGCCGATCCGGCGTCCTGTACGACGGGAGGACCCTCCTCCCGGTCCAGAAGGGCGACAGAGGGTTGAGGCAGTCCGAGGGCGTTTTTTTGCATACGCGGCAGCTGCCGCCCCTGGTGGAGGCAGCTTTTTCCGCCGTGTCGCCGGAGGATATCGCGGCCGTGGCCTGCAGCCGGTCCCCCGTGGCGCGGGAGGATTCCTACATGCCCGTGTTTTTGACCGGCATGGGCGTGGCCCGGGCCCTGGCGGCGTCCCTTCGGGTGCCGCTGCTTCCCCTGGACCATCAGAGCGGCCATATCCGGGCCGCCCTGATCGGGAACGAGGCGTTGATGGCCAAGCCCTTCTATGCCGTTCATCTTTCCGGCGGCACCACGGACCTGCTGGCCGTGGAGGCCAGGGAACCCGGCGCCTTCTCCATCGAGCCTCTGGGCTGCTCCGAGGACTTGCACGCGGGCCAGCTGGTGGACCGGGTGGGCGTGCTCCTGGGCTGCGGCTTTCCCGCGGGGAAGGAGATGGAAGCCCTGGCCCGTCAGGCGACGAACAGGGATATGCGCATCCCCGCCTCCGTGCGAGAGCTGACCTGCTCCCTGTCCGGGGCGGAAACGGCGGCCCAGCGGGCGCTGCACCAAGGCGCAGAGCCTTCGGAGGTAGCCTTCGGCATCTACGATTTGTTGGCCAGGACCCTGACCAAGCTGCTGACCAACGCGGCGCGGCAGCGAGGGGAGCGCCCCGTGCTCCTGTGCGGCGGGGTGGCCTCCAGCCAGCTCCTCCGGGAGCTGCTGCGGGAGCGGTGTGAGCTGCCCCTGTTCTTCGGCGAGAGCCGCTTCAGCAGCGACAACGCCGTGGGCGTGGCGGCCCTGGGGTACGATCGGGAGGTGGCCCTATGACGGAGCTGAAGCCGGTCTTTACCGTGTCCGAACTGAATGAATACGTGGATCTGATGCTCTCCCGGGACCCCTTCATGGGCGAGCTCACGGTGACGGGGGAGATCAGCGCCTTCAAGCGCCACACCTCCGGCCACCTGTACTTCACCCTGAAGGACGACGCGGCCTCCGTCCGGTGCGTCATGTTCCGGCCCAACGCCCTGCGGCTCAGCTTCTTCCCCAAGGACGGCATGTCCGTCCGCATCGAGGGACGGGCGGGCCTGTACGGGCGGGACGGCTCCTTCCAGGTCTATGCCGAGCGCATGGAGAAGACCGGGGACGGGGCGTTGTATCAAAAGTTTATCGCCCTGCGGGAGGAGCTCAAGGGGCGGGGATGGTTCGACGAGAGTTTGAAAAAGCCCATCCCCTTCCTGCCCCGGGCGGTGGGGGTGGTGACCTCCGGCACCGGCGCGGCCATCGAGGACATCCGCAACGTGATCGCCCGCCGGTTCCCCAACATGCCCATTCGGCTGTACCCGGTGGCGGTCCAGGGGGAGAAGGCGGCGGGGGAGATCGCCGCGGCCATCCGCCAGGCGGACCGGGAGCGTCGCTGCGACGTGCTGATCGTGGGCCGGGGCGGCGGCTCTTTGGAGGACCTATGGGCCTTCAACGAGGAGATCGTGGTGGCGGCGGTACACGACTGCACCCTGCCGGTGATATCCGCCGTGGGCCACGAGATAGATTTTTCCTTGACGGATTTTGCGGCGGACCTGCGTGCCCCCACGCCCTCCGCGGCGGCGGAGCTGGCGGTGCCGGAGCTGGGCAAGCTGAAGGACGGCCTGGCCCAAAGCCGGGACAGGCTCTGCTCGGCCCTCCGGCACGGCGTGGAGCGCAAGCGGGATCGGCTGGAGCTGCTCATCCGGCGGCGGGGCGCTCTGCTGACGGAACAGCGCGTGATGCAGGAGCAGCAGCGGCTGGATACCTGCCGGGACGCCCTGGAGGAGGGGATCGAGGGACGGCTCCAGAGGCAGCGGGACGCCCTCGCCACCGTCGGGGCCCGGCTCAAGGCGGCGGACCCCCTGGGGGCGCTGGATCGGGGCTTCGCCCTGGTGTATGATGCAAAGAACGACCTCGTTCGCAGGGCGGACGATGCGGCCGTGGGGGAGGGCCTCACCCTTCGGTTCCGGGACGGCCGCGTCCAGGCCCATGTGACGGGAAAGGATATGACATGAAGAAGAACGAGAAGACCTTTGAGGAAAAGATGGCCGAATTGGAGGAGCTGATCGGAAAGCTGGAAAGCGGCACCGTGCCCCTGGAGGAGATGGTCGCCCTGCACGAGCGGGGCATGGCCCTCTACGAAAGCTGCGCTCAGGAGCTGGCCGCCTTCGAAAAGCGGCTCAAGGGCACGGAGATGGGGTCATGAAGGACTATCTGCCCATCATCGAGGCAGCCCTGGACCGGTACAGCGCCGCCTTCGACCTGCCGCCCCTGTTCCTCACCTCCATGCGCTACAGCCTCCTGTCCGGGGGCAAGCGCATCCGGGCCTGCCTGTGTTTGGCCTGCTGCGAGCTGGTGGGCGGCACGGTGGAGGACGCCCTGCCCTTTGCGGCGGCCCTCGAGATGATCCACGCCTATTCCCTGATCCATGACGATCTGCCCGCCATGGACGACGACGACATGCGCCGGGGCAAGCCCAGCTGCCACAAGGCTTTCGGCGAGGGGAACGCCATCCTGGCCGGGGACGGGCTCCTCACCATGGCCATGCGGCTCCTGTCGGACGTGCCGGGCCAGGAGGCGGCGAAAAGAGCCGTCTTCCAGGGGGCGTTGGACATGGCGGCGGGCCAGAGCCTGGATCTGAACGTCAGCGCCAGGGACCTTGCCTCCCTGCAGCGCATCCACGATCTGAAGACCGGGGCCCTCTTTCGGGCGGCCTGCCTGTCCGGGGCCTATCGGGGCGGCTGCGATGGAGCGACAGCGGAGGATATCCGCGCCTTTGCGGACAAGCTGGGGCTCCTGTTCCAAATGACCGACGACCTTTTGGATATAGACAAGGACCAGGCGGAGGGGAAGCTCACCTACGTGACCCTCCTCGGCGTGGATGAGACGAAGCGGGAGATCGACGCTTTGGCGTCGGACATCCGCAAGCTGTTGAACGGGTACAGCGGAGAAGCGGCGGCGTATCTCTGCGATTTAGCCAACCGGATCGCCGTCAGGACAGTATGAAGGAATATCCGATCTTACGACAACTGAACGGACCCAAGGACCTGCAGGCCTTGCCCGAGGACAAGCTCCCCGCCCTGGCGGAGGAGATACGGGGCTATATGGTGGACTGCGTCTCCAAGAACGGCGGACACCTGGCCGCCAGCCTGGGGGCGGTGGACCTGATCATCGCCCTGCACCGGGTGTACACCGACGAGGGCGACCGGCTCCTGTTCGACGTGGGCCATCAGGCCTACGCCCATAAGATCTTGACCGGGCGGCGGGACGCTTTCACCACCCTGCGCCAGGAGGGGGGCCTTTCCGGCTTTCCCAAGCGGGAGGAGAGCCCCTACGACGCCTTCAACACCGGCCATGCCAGCACCTCCATCTCGGCGGCCCTGGGCATGGCGCGGGCTAAGCAACTGCTGCACCAGCCCGGCCATGTGGCGGCCGTCATCGGCGACGGCGCCCTGACCGGCGGCCTCGCCTACGAAGCGCTGGATGACGGGGGCGACAGCAAGCTGCCCCTGGTGGTGGTGCTCAACGATAACGAGATGTCCATCT
>JAEEGH010020983.1_pt1 | contig 13532 bp, 8 predicted proteins | sample 9134181 | NCBI WGS metagenome assembly JAEEGH01 (sample SAMN16246544, study PRJNA631951) | gut metagenome | biome: gut microbiome; feature: rumen; material: DP-attached | host: Bos | place: Iran: Karaj | collected 2018-10
AGAAGATCCGGGAGAGAGTGAATGAGCTGATCGAACTCACGGACTTAAAGGGGCTGGAAAAACGGTTCCCGAATGAGCTTTCCGGCGGGCAGCGGCAGAGAGTGGCTTTTGCCCGCGCTCTGGCACCGGAACCGGGGCTTCTGCTCCTTGACGAGCCCTTCGCCGCGATCGACGCGAAGGTGCGTAAGGAACTCAGACAGTGGCTCCGCGGAATGATCCACCGCGTCGGTATTACGAGTATCTTCGTGACGCATGACCAGGACGAAGCCGTGGAAGTGGCGGACCAGATCATGGTCATGGATCATGGCCGGATCGAGCAGACCGGCGTGCCCTATGAGATCTACAAGGAGCCGAAGACCGCGTTTGTGGCGGCCTTTGTCGGGAATCCCGTGATCCTCGACAACTTTGACGGGCTGAAGGGCTTCGAAAAGGGAGATTATACGCAGGCGATCATCCGCCCCGAGTTCGTCGAGGCCTTCAAGAGCGACAACCCGCACTTCAAATCGATCATCCCGTTCGCGCAGGAAGGCGTGATCAAGGACATTCTCTTCCGCGGCAGCTCGCTGGAATTGAAGGTGGATGTCGGCGGCGTGCTCCTGACCACACACCGTTCCCTCGAACGCCGCCCGGTCGAGATCGGCGAGAAGATGAACGTGATCGTCTACCGCGTCTATGCGATCCGCGGAAACGAAACGATCCTCCTCGAAAATCAGGATCTCAAGAAGATCGATCCCGAGAACAAGAGGATGGAGTCCTATCTTTATGGGGATGGGGTGTACTTTACTTCCTAAATATTTATATCTGCGTCTTCAGCAGTCAGGATGTGGCTTGCATTGTATTATCGACAGAGCAGACTGTGGACGCTACGCGTTACTTAATGAGTGCGAGCACGTTTTATCAGCGAGCACGAATTTAGTAACGTACGCAAGCGTCCCCAAGCGAAAGCGTGTCTGCGGTCGATGATGCATATGCAAGCCACATTCGTCCGAGTAAACACCATATCTATAGAAAAATCTCCCAATCCGTGGTATACTATAAAAACTGTGTGGATCAGTTTTGATAGGAACCGGAGATGGCAGCATCCTGTTTATATAATATATTCATATATCCGTTACAACTTTTATTCGAGACCGTTTTCGACCTGTTTTACTCCATCGGCGAGAACCCCGGCGTGGCGATCCTCGGCGTGAGCCTTGTCATGAACTTTCTGGCTTTGCCGCTGTATCGGCGCGCGGACGCCTATGCGGCAGCGGAGCGGAGGAAACGGGCCGAGATGAAGCAGTGGACCGATCATATCCGGCGGACCTTCCGCGGGGATGAACGGTACATGATGCTGAACGCCTGGTATAAGGAGCAGGGGTATCACCCCATGATGAGCCTCAGAGGCTCGATCTCTCTGCTGCTCCAGATTCCCTTTTTTACGGCGGCATATCGCTTTCTTTCCCGTCTCACCCTTCTGAAGGGAGCCGAATTCTGGTTCCTGAAGGACCTGGGGGTTGAGGATGGGCTTCTTGTCGTGGGCACGGTTACGATCAATGTGCTCCCGATCGTGATGACTGTGATCAACCTGATCTCGGGCTTCATCTACACGAAGGGGCAGCCCTTCCGCTCGAGGATCTCGATCTATGCGCTGGCGGCGATCTTTCTGGTGCTGCTTTACCATGCGCCTTCGGGCCTGGTCTTCTACTGGACCTGCAATAACCTGTTTTCTTTGGCGAAAAATCTGGTGCTGCGCGGGGTCTATGGTTCGGACCCGCCGCTGGCGGAAGAGGATGCACCGCAGAGGAAGGGCGTGGCAGCCGCATTCTTTTCGTCACAGCTTGTTCTGACTTTGCTGGCAGGGCTTGTGATCCCGGCGACGGTCATCGCATCCGACCCTTCGTCATTTACGGACATCCATCACTTTGTGGATCCGAACACTTCCCTCATCCTTACGCTATCGCTCGGCGCAGGCATGTTCCTGTTCTGGGGCGGCGTGATCTTTTATCTTTTGCCGAAAAAACACAGGGAGAAGGCGGCGATCGCATCGGCCTGCATAGCCGTATTCTGTCTTATCAATTACCTGGCGTTTGCCACGCCGTTCGGCACGCTTTCCGCTTCCATGGTCTATGAAGAGGAGGTCACTTTTGGCGTGAAAACGATCCTGGTCGGCGTGCTTGTGCTGCTGCTCGTGGTCGCCGGCCTGATCCTTGTATGGGATGTGATCCGGAAGTGGTTTACCTGGGTGATGTTCGCGCTTTGCCTGACGCTGGTTACCTTTGCCGCGGTTAAGGCTGCGGAGACGGAACGCACGCTGGAAGAGGAAGGCTATATGGAGGCGGTTGCAGAAGACCTTCCGGAGCAGCCGATTACACTGAGCAGGACAGGGAAAAACGTGGTGGTCATGATGCTGGATCGTTCGATCGACAGCTTTATCCCCTGGCTCTTTTCAGAACGCCCCGAACTCAAAGAGGCGTTCACCGGCTTTACCTGGTATCCGGACACGCTATCCTTCGGCGGGCATACAAACCTGGCGGCGCCTGCGCTTTTCGGCGGCTATGAATATACGCCGAAGCGGATCAACGAACGCGCGGAGGAGTCTTTGAAGGAGAAGCATGACGAGGCGCTGCTTGTCATGCCGACGCTGTTTTCGGAGGCCGGGATGGATGTGACCGTCGTGGATCCGCCCTATGCGGGATATCGGGAAAACCCGGATCTTTCAATCTATGACGGGCTTGACCGCGTCAACGCCTATAATCTTTGCGGCGCGTATGAAACAAAGGAGAGCGCCGAGATCCGTGCCTCCCAGCAGGAGCGGCGCACGCGGCAGCTCTTTACCTACAGTTTGTTTAGGATTTCCCCCGACTTATGGAGGAACGCCATCTATGACGAGGGGGATTATCATGATCCGGAGTACTACCCCTATGTGGATCCGGTGCTCGTGGATTATGCGCCGGTGCTGAAAAAACTGCCGGAGATCACGGAAATCTCGGACAAGGCAGCCGGGTCGTTCCTTTTGTTCCAGAACGGCACGACCCACGGGCCTTCTTCGCTGCAGCTCCCGGAGTATGAGCTTTCCCTGCATGCGGACAACAGCGCCTACGACACGTCCTATCGGATCAATGACGACGGGGATGTGCTGGTCACGGAAAACTACCGCGTGGAACGGCATTACGAGGTGGACATGATGGCGCTGACGGATGTGGCCGCGTGGTTAAACCTTCTGAAAGAGGAAGGTTTATATGACAATACGAGGATCATCATTGTTTCCGACCACGGGTATGACATCGGGCTTCTCCATACGATCGAGACCGGGGAAAAGACCTATGATACGACGTTTTTGAACCCGCTTCTGATGGTGAAGGATTTTGACGCCGAAGGAGAGCTCGTTGTTTCGGAGGACTTTATGACGAACGCGGATGTGCCGGAACTGGCGATGGAAGGGGTCATCGAAAACCCACTGAATCCGTTTACCGGGCGGGAGATGACGATGGAAGCCAAGGGCGTGGATCAGATCGTGACCACATCGAAACACTTCTGGATCACGGACCGAAATACCTTTGATACGACGGACGGCCACTGGATGGCAGTGGATGGGACGGTTCTTGACAATTCGGGGTGGAGGGACCTCGGGGAGGGAGAAAAGTAATGCAGGCATTGATCCTGGCGGCCGGCATGGGCAAACGCCTGAAGGACCTGACAAAAGAGAATACGAAATGCATGATCGAGGTCAACGGGGAGACGCTGATCGAGAGGATGCTGAGGCAACTGGATGCGCTTTCTCTCCAAAGGATCGTGATCGTGATCGGGTATGAGGGGGAGAAGCTGAAGGGCTTTTGCGAAACGCTCTCTGTTCATACGCCGCTTGTTTTCGTGGAAAACACGGCTTATGAAACGACGAACAACATCTTTTCTCTTTATCTTGCCAAGGAATATCTTTGCGAAGACGATACGCTTTTGCTGGAGTCGGATCTGATCTTTGAGGACGGGGTGCTCGAAGACCTCCTTGCGGATGAACGTGAGACGCTGGCGCTGGTGGACCGCTATGAAAGCTGGATGGACGGCACCTGCGTGAAGCTGACGAAGGATGACCGGATCGAGGCGTTTATCCCCGGAAACCGGTTCCGGTTTGAGGAGATGGGGGAGTACTATAAAACGGTCAATATCTATAAGTTCAGCCGTCATTTTTCCGAGACGCATTATGTGCCGTTTCTGGACGCCTATTCAAAGGCGCTCGGGAACACGGCCTATTATGAGCAGGTGCTCCGTGTGATCACGATGCTGGATGACCCGGAGATCCTCGCGAAACGGCTTTCCGGCGAATTATGGTATGAGATCGATGACGCGCAGGATCTTGATATCGCCTCTTCCATGTTCAAGGAAGATGAGAACGCGAAGGTGAAGGGGATCGCCGGCCGTTTTGGCGGGTTCTGGCGCTATCCCGGCGTGCTGGATTTTTGCTATCTTGTGAATCCTTTTTATCCGCCGCGGCGCCTTACGGATGAGATCAAGGCGAACTTTGAGAAACTTTCGGCCGCGTATCCGTCCGGACAGCGTGTGCAATCACTCCTTGCAGCCAAGGATTTTGATCTTTTCCCGGAGCAGGTCGTGGTCGGAAACGGCGCTTCGGAGCTGATCGCGGGACTGCTTCGGAACGAAAAGGGAAGGATCGGCCTGATCCGGCCTTCGTTTGAAGAGTACCTTCATCGCTGCATGGAAGAAACGGTGGTGTTTGAAGCAAAGACGCCGGGCTTCCGTTATAATGCCAAGGATATTATCGCCTGTTTTGAAAACAGGGAGATCCGTACGCTTGTGCTGGTGAACCCGGATAATCCGTCCGGGAATTACCTTTCAAAAATGGAGACAGAGGAGCTCCTTTCGTGGACGGAGAAAGAAAAGATCCGGCTGATCCTGGATGAATCTTTTACGGATTTTTCGGAGGAGGGAACGACCTTCCTTGACAAGCATTTTCTGGAAAAACACCCGTCGTTGATCGTGGTGAAGAGTATCTCCAAATCCTACGGGATCCCGGGGCTGCGGCTGGGGATCCTTGCGTCCGGAGACCGGGAACGGATCGCTGCGCTGAAGCAGGAGATCCCGATCTGGAACATCAATTCGTTTGCCGAATTTTACCTTCAGATCATGGAGAAATACGCAGAGGATTATCAGCGCGGACTTTCCCTCCTGCGGGCGGAACGGAAACGTTTTGCCAAGGCTCTCGCAGAGGTGGATGGGATCACGGTTTATCCGTCGGAAGCAAATTATCTGATGATAGAGCTTACGAACGGGGCGAAGGCTGCGGAGCTGACAGCGAGGCTGTTTTCGGAGGATAAGCTTCTCGTAAAAGACTTAAGCGAAAAGACGGGAGGAGAATACCTTCGTCTGGCGATCCGCACGCCCGAAGAAAACGATCTATTAGTGAATGCGTTGAGGAAGGTTCTATGAGGATCGCAATTCTTGGCGGCGGCAATATCGGCACGGCGCTGGCGGTGCTCCTTTCCGAACATGGAGCAGAGGTAAGGATCGCTTCTTCGAAGCCGTCGGAGTTTGCGCCGGATCCGGTGATGCTGGATCATGAAAGAAACATAACGCATCGGGGGAAAAACGTGCGCGCATTTAGCGCCTTGCAGGAAGCGCTTGAAGGAGCCGGACTCATCTTCTTTACCTGGCCGGCTTTTCTTGCCGAAGAGAAGAAGGAGCGGCTTGCGGCAGCAGTGCCGGAAGGCAGCACTCTCTGCTTTGTCCCCGGAAACGGCGGGATGGAGCAGGTGTATAAGGGGCTGTTCCGAAAAAAAGTCACGCTGTGCGCCTTGGAACGGGTGCCGGCGATCGCGAGGATAGAAAATTACGGGAAGTCCGTGGCCTGCGGAAATCTTCGAGAAGAACTCCATGTGGCGGCTTTACCGTATCAGGAAACAGACCGGTGCTGCCGCCTCATTGAAGGGGCGCTCGGGATCCCGGCGCGGCGCGTCGAAGGGTATCTGAATCTGACGCTGACACCGTCGAATCCGATCTTACATACCTCCCGCCTGCGGACGATCTTTCGGGATTATCACGAGGGGATGACCTATGAAACCCTTCCTCTTTTTTACGAGGACTGGGATATTGATTCCGCGGAGCTTTTGATCAAGATGGATGCGGAAGTGCAGGAGATGGTAAAGGCACTGCCGGAGCTTTCTTTAAACGGAGTGAGGAGTTTAAAACTCCATTATGAGAGTGATACGGCGGAAGAGATGCGAAAAAAGCTCTCTTCGATCCCTGCGTTTCAAGGGATCAAAACGCCTGCGAAGGAGATAAAAGAAGGATTTGTGCCGGACTTTTCCTCTCGTTATTTTGTTTCCGATTTTCCTTATGGTTTAAAGCTCCTTTTGGACACCGCAAAGATCGCCGGGGTGGAAACGCCATGGATGAAGGAAACGTATGAATGGTATCAACGAATGGTCCCGGCCGGAAAGGAATTTTCATTTTCGGCCTATGGGATCTGCGATAAAAATGATCTGGTGAGTTTTTATGGGAACGATGCTGCTCTACATTGACCCGGGCACCGGCACGATGCTGCTGGCGGCGATCCTGGGGATATTTACAACCGTTGTCTTTGCCTGCCGCGGGCTCCTTTTGAGGCTCAAGTTTTTCTTCACCGGCGGCCGCAGCAAGGACTATAAGGAAGAGGGGGATGACCTCGTGATCTTTAATGAACACAAGCGCTATCTCTCCACGTTCCGCCCGATCCTGGCGGAGCTGCAGAAGCGGAAGATCCCGGTCCGCTATCTCACCGCGTCCAAGGACGACCCCCTGCTGGAAAAGAACCTGGAAGGGATCAAATGTGAATTTATCGGAGAAGGGAATCTGGCCTGGGCGAGATTAAACCACGTCCGCGCGAAGGTGCTGCTCTCGACAACGCCGGGGCTTTCGGTGTATCAGTGGAAACGCTCGAAGGGAGTGCAGTATTATGTCCACATCCTTCACGCCGTGGGGAGCGCTTTAGGCTATCGCATGTTCGGCCTGGACTTTTATGATGCGGTGCTGGTGGGCGGTCCGGTGCATGAGAAGGAGATCCGGGAAATAGAAGAGATCCGGCAGATCTCCAAAAAAACGATCGTCACGGTGGGGTGCCCTTATATGGACAGCCTGAAGCAGCGGTTTGATGCGGTACCGAAGAGAGAAAACCCGGTGCGTACTGTCCTTTTGGCGCCGTCCTGGGGACAAAGCGGTCTTTTGACGCGGTTTGGGGAGCCTTTGATCCGCTCTCTCATCGATACGGGCGCGCGCCTTATCATCCGGCCGCATCCGCAGACCGTACTTACGGAAAAGGATATTTTGGAGCCGCTGCAGGAGAAATTCCCGGAGTCGGACCGGGTGGCGTGGGATCTTTCGGATGATAACTTCCCGGCGCTTTTGATGTCGGATATCATGGTGACGGATTTTTCGGGCGTGATCTTTGACTACGCGCTTGTCTTTGACAAACCGATCCTCTATGCCGGGGACGCCTTTGACCCGGCGCCCTACGACGCGGCCTTTGTGGACCACCCCTTATGGAAATATTCGGTCCTGCCGAAAATAGGGATCTCGTTTGGAGAAGACGATCTCGGCAGCATGAAAGACCTGATCGAAAAGGCGCTGACCGGGAAGGGATACGCCGAAGGCCGGAGCGACGCGAGGTCGCAGGTCTGGAAATACGAGGGGCAGGGCGCGAAAGCGGCAGCGGATGCGCTTGTTGCATTTTATACGCACAAAGGATAAAATTTTTAGTATGAAGAAGCCGTTCAAAGTAGAAACAGAACAGTGGATCAGCGACAGCCGCTGCGCCGTTCCCGCCGAAACAAAAATGGTGGCCGACGTGCGCCTTTTTGCGAGTGACTGGGAGATCCGCAATTTCGACGGGGTGGATAAGGACACGATCAGCCCGTTATATGCGGGGCAGTCGGACCGGATCAAAGCCATGAAAACGAAGTGGTACTGGCCGGTTGTAAATCCCGTTTACCGCCTTTACGCCAATGTCAAAGTCCGTACGATCCTTTTTGCGAAAATGGATAAAAAGACGGCCTTTGTAAAGCTGAAAAATAAGGTCCATGTGAAGTGGAAAAACCGTTACAGCGTCCGCATGAAAAGGAACCGGGCGTTTTTGCGGAGCATAGAGCTTGGCCCGGAAGAAGGGAAACGGCAGAGCGAATTCGTGTTCCAAAAGCCGGTGAAGATCTCGGTGATCGTGCCGCTTTATAATACGCCGGAAAAGTATCTTCGTGACATGATCCAATCGGTACAGAAGCAGACCTATCGCCACTGGGAATTGTGCCTTGGGGACGGGTCCGATCCGGAGCATTCGTATGTGGAACGGGTGGTCCGGGAATACGCCGATAAGGATGATCGTATTGTTTATCAGAGACTGGAAAAGAACGAGGGGATCTCCGGCAATACCAACGCCTGTCTCGCCTTTGCTACAGGAGACTATGTCGCGCTTTTTGACCATGACGATATGCTCCATCCTTCCGCTCTTTTCTTCGTGATGAAGGAGATCGAGGAAAAGGGGGCGGAGTTCATCTATACGGATGAAATGACCTTTGAAAAGGACGATATCCGGCACATCGCAACGCTCCATTTTAAGCCGGCCTATTCGCCGCAGAACTTAAACGGCGTGAACTATATCTGCCATCTTTCCGTATTCCGGCGGTCGCTTCTTGACACGAACGGGCTGTACCGGGACGAGTATGACGGCAGCCAGGACCATGACATGATCCTGCGCCTGACAACGGCCGCGAAGGTGGTCTCCCATATCCCGAAGGTGCTGTATTTCTGGAGGGTGCATCCGGGATCCGTATCCGATAATATCGAAGCCAAGCCCTATGCGATCGATGCGGGGAAACGCGCCGTGCATGACAATGAAGCGCGCCTCGGACGGGAAGCCGAGATCCATTCTTCCTGTATCTGCGCCACGCATTACCGTCTGGACTATGCGATCGAGCCGAAAAAAACAAGGATCATCATTACCTGCAGGGATTCGGATAAAGACCTCGCCAGGCTCCTTTCTTCGCTTGATGAGCGGACGGAGTGGGGCGAATTTGAAGTGACGATCGCGCGGTGCCGGGGAACCGAAGCGGCAGCAGTGCCGGGCCTGGTTACGGTCGATCAGAATGAAGGCGAGACGATCGCGGCCTTTATGAACCGCCTCGTTAGGGAAACAAAAGAGGAATTTGTGGTTTTCCTGGATTCGCATATGGAGCTGGTGGACGGGCTGTTCTTAAAGCGCCTCCAGCAATACGCGCAGCAGCCGGATATCTACGCCGTTTCTTCCCGGATCACGGATTCCTATGGCATGGTTGAGGAAGCGGGTTACATCATCGGGCTTGGAGAAGATAAGATCTGCCTGCCGATCGAGCATAAGAATAATTACAGCGCGCCGGGGTATATGGGCCGGATGTATTACGCGCATAACGTTTCCGCGGCCTCGTTCTTCGGTATGATGGTCCGGCGGGAAACCTTCCTGTCGCTGGGCGGGTTTAATGAGACGCTGGATGAGCCGTCTTTGATCGGACCGGACTATTCACTGAAATGCCGTGAAGCGGAAAAACAGGTGGTCTTAAATCCGTACGTGATCCATCTTTCACATGCGCCGCTGCTTATGGGATATTCCGATGAGGGAAAAAAGGAAGCGGCGAAAAAGACCTTCCATTCGTTATGGGACAAAACGATTTCAAAAGGAGACCCCTATTACAACGCGAACTTGAACCGGGACGGTTCCTTTACCTTTGACATGGACAGCCTATGAATGATTTTGATACCGTAAACATGAATAAACTGCAAAAGGCGAAGTACTATCTGAAGGAGTACGGGTTTGCCTATACCTTTGACCGGGCGCTGAAAAAGATCGGGATCCCGATCTCCGCCGATCTCGAATACGCGGGGTGGCTTCATCGCCGTCGGCCCGATTTCGGGACAGGGGACCGTGCGAAGGTGAGGATCCTTCCTGAGGAAGAGCTGGCCGGGAAGGAGAGGCTCCCCGAGAGCAGAGAGGAACTGACGATCTTTCAGGGGACGGATACCGTGCTGGACGAGTCTTACATCGCGGCGCTCTGCAAGGAGGCGCGCGAGCACGAAGACGTTCTTCTTTTCTATACGGATTCTGATCTTTGTTATAAAAAGAAACGGTGGAAACCGTATTTCAGACCCGACTATTCGCCGGAGCTGCTTTTGACCTTTCCTTATATCGGAGAGGTGTTTGCGGTGCGCACAAAGCTTTTAAAGAAGCTGACGGAACCCTTTCCTCTGGCCGGAAACTTCTGGTATGAACTGACGCTGCGGCTATCTGCGTTGGTAAAGGAAAACGAGGTGCGCCATATTTCGTTCCCACTTTGGTCCAAAAAGAAGGAGAAAGGCTTTAGCGGGTTTTACCGCCCGTTGGATCCGAAGCTTTGCAGGTGCATCGAAAACCAACTGAAACGGCAGGGGTGGAACGGACAGGTCCTTCCCGTGGACGGCGCGGCCGGGTTTTACCGGGTAAAGTGGGCACTTGAAAAAGAGCCGCTTGTATCCGTACTGATCCCGAACAAGGACCATATCGAAGAGCTTTCCACCTGTATCGACTCTTTGCTTTCGGTCAACACCTATAAAAATCTTGAGATCCTGATCATTGAAAACAACAGCACCGAAGCGGAGACGTTTGCCTATTATGAGTCCCTTAAGGATGAGAGGATCCGCGTCGTGCGCTATGAAGGCGGCTTTAATTATTCCGCGATCAACGATTTCGGCGCGAAGGAGGCGAAGGGGGAGCTGATCCTGCTCCTCAATAACGATACGAAGGTGATCGAGCCGGATTCGATCCATACGCTGGTCGGCGCGGCGCTGCGGCCGGGCTTTGGCGCGTCCGGAGCGATGCTTTACTATCCGGATGACACGATCCAGCACGGCGGTGTGGTCATCAAGATCGGCGGGTTTGCTGCAAATGCGCTGTGGAGCCTTACGGACCGGGATGAAGCGTATTTCCCTTATTCCGTGACCAAACGCGAAATGACGGCCTGCACGGCGGCCTGCCTTATGATCCGGCGCGAAGCCTTTGATGCAGCCGGCGGGTTTAATGAGAAGCTGGCGGTAGCTTTGAATGACGTGGATCTTTGCCTTCGGATCCGAAAGGCCGGTTTCAAGATCATGTTCTGCCCGGAGGCGAAGCTTTATCATTATGAGTCCAAATCCAGAGGGATGGAGGACGATCCCGAGAAGCAGGAGCGTTTTAACCGCGAGATCGCTCTTTTCCAGGAGACCTGGCAGGAAACGGTGGATGCAGGGGATCCTTATTACAACGTGAACCAGACCCTGCATTATGCCAACTATTCCATTGAATTGGCGGAGGATAACCGCGGGAGGTACAAATGCTGAAAGCCTTTGCGCTTCCGAAAGAGAATTACCGGCCCATTTTTGACTGGATGCGGCTCTTTTCCTGCATCGGCATCATCGGGCTTCATGTGACCGGGGATAGAAATGATCCCCTGGGCCTTCATTTTGAAGCGTTTTTCAGGCTCTGGCTCCCCATGTTCTTTTTGCTTTCCGGCGTACTGATCCTGACCTCTGAAAAAGAGGAACCGATCGGGCGGTTTTACCTGAAGCGGGTCGAAAAGGTCGTGATCCCGTTTTTCATCTACGGCGCGTATTACACCTGCTGGATCAACCAGGGGCACGCCATTTTAGAGCTCCCGACGAAGGAGAGCTTTTTGAATGCGATCTCACTGATCCCTCTGTCCTGGCAGCAGACCTTTACCGGGATCCAGTACTTCCACTTATGGTTCATGTATGAGATCATCGGGCTCTATCTCATTATGCCTTTCCTGAAAAAAGGGCTGCAGGCGATGAATGAGAAGATGCTGAAGATCATGTGCCTTCTGATCCTGATCCTCATGGCCTGTACGGATTATCTGCCGCTCGTAGGTCTAAGCTTTACCGTGGATAATTATTTCGCTTATTGGATCCTGTATCTCATCGTGGGGTATGCCCTGATGCAGGAGTTTTCGAAACGGAATTACGTCTGGATCGCGTTCTTCGGTTTCTTTGTCTACATTCAGGCGCTGCGGCTGAAGTTGCTGCATTTTGACGTTGCGGAAAAGATCGGAAATTATTACGATCTGTCCCCGCACATGATCCTGCAGGTGGCGGGCTTGTTTGCGCTGTTCATGCTCCTGGAAAAGGTGCTGACGCGATGGAAGGCTTTGAACATCATAGTGCACTTCCTTGCGAAATACACGCTCGGGATCTACCTGATCCACGGGTACATCATATCCTGGTGGGGCGTGCATTACGGGACGAGCAACGGGACGGTCTATGGGACGCTGCATTCGGTCTTTTTCGTGTTCCTTCTGTCCCTGGCCTTTGCCCTTGTTTTCGACACATTGATCACCTTCAACGCGCAGCGTGGTTTCCGCGCGTTTGTGAATGCGGTATCAAGGAGAAAAAAGATTGCAGAACAATAGAAATCCGGGGCTGGACGTGATCCGGATCGCTTCGATGGCTCTGGTGTTCGCGGCGCATTCCTCGGTCTTTTCCACAAATTGGGGCGGCTTTTTCGGGCTGCGGTATACCTTCGGAGAGGTGGGGCTGACCTCTTTCCTTGTGCTGTCCGGGTACCTTCTCGGCGTGTCCGTATTTCGCGATCCGGATTCTTTTCATGTGGGAAAGTTCTATGTCAACCGGTTCATCCGGATCCTCCCCGCCTATTATGTCGCGCTGATCTTCACGGCGATCTTAAATCACTCCCCGATCCCGCCGATCAGTTTCGCTTTGCTGCAAAACTACAATAAAGACCAGCTCTCGTTCATGCCGACGTCATGGAGTCTTTGCATCGAGGAATGGACCTATATCCCGCTCATGCTTCTCTTTCTCCTGCTCCTGCTTTTCCGGCGAAAGGACCGGGGGAAGGCGTTCCTTGTTGCGGTGGTGCTGATCCTTGTCACGGCGCTCGTCCTGCGCTTGATCTACCTGATCCAGCATCCCGGTTCGGGCATCGATTTTAAGCTCCGCAAAAGAACGCAGTTTCGGATGGACACCTTTGCGCTCGGCATGCTCGCTTCCTGGCTGGAGTGCAAGCATAAGGCCGTGTTTGATAAGGTTTTGAAAAACCTGTGGGTAAATCTGGCGGCGCTCGTTGGGCTGATCGGATCGATGGCCATGTGGTATGTCCTTCTGGACGGCTCCGAAAATCCGGTCTTCAAATATCTGGTCTTTACGGTGATGCCCATCTTTACTCTGTTTTTTGTCCTGCGGATCAAGGATCTGCCGATCTGGAAGAAGCCGTTTTTCGAAAAAGCGGGGAAACCCCTGGCGCTGCTCTCGGCGCTGACCTATCCCGCCTATCTGGTGCACTTCCAGTTCTACATCCTGGTGTCCAATTACTGCAACGACAACCTCGTATGGCACCGCGCCCTGCCGTTTATACTGACTTTGCTCATGACCTTCGGCTGGGCCCTGATCGTGCATCTTGTCGTGGAGAAGCCGATGAACCGCCTGCGGCGGGTGCTTGTTTCGAAAATACACTTATGATAAACTGATAGAGAATGATCCGGGATGGCAGTTTG
>JAEEGH010020985.1_pt1 | contig 13531 bp, 10 predicted proteins | sample 9134181 | NCBI WGS metagenome assembly JAEEGH01 (sample SAMN16246544, study PRJNA631951) | gut metagenome | biome: gut microbiome; feature: rumen; material: DP-attached | host: Bos | place: Iran: Karaj | collected 2018-10
GTCTGCCGTGGTCTAGCAGATAAGCTTGTGGGAGTCCGAAGCCACGAGAGTGGTGCTCTCGGTGTCGATATCGAAGTAGATACCGTTCATGGCGGGCCTCATTTCGTCGTCGGCAGTAGCGTAGATGGTGCCGCTGATGCCGTCGGCGAGTGATTTGGCGGGGAATATTACTGTTTCTGCGTCTTCTCCTACGCCTTTGATTTCGGGATAGTCCGATGCGGGGAAGAAGGGCAGGGTGGAGTTACCGTTGTTCCAGATGCACTCGAAGGAACCCTCGGATTTGACTTTGATGGTGAGGGGCTGGTCGGGGAGTGCTTTGAGCAGGTCCGTGAGCTGGCGGGCGGGGACGGCCATGCGGCCGGGGGCCTTGACTTCTACGGGCACCGAGGTGCGCAGGGTGAGCTCTTGGTCGGATGCGGTGAGGTCGAGGCGGCCGTCGCCGAGGACGAAGAGGAAGTTTTCCAGTATGGGGAGGGATGTCTTGGCGGGGATGGCCTTGGAGACATTGAGGACTCCCTTGAGTAGTTCTGCGCTTGATACTATGAATTCCATATTCTTTGTTTTATAGTTATTTGTGCAAAAATAGTAAATATTCGTGACATTTGGCACAGGTTTTGACTTTTTATAGAAGGCTTCGGCTGGCACTGTGCTGCGGGGCCCATAAAATTTGGGGAAAGGGCCCCGTCAGCACAGTGCCGGCCGAAGCGAAAGAACGTAAAAGCTTGGAACTGAAGGGATCCGGCAGTATGGTGCCAGCTGAGGCTGACAGCCGGGGCGCTTGAAATTGAAAATAGTTTAGATTATATATGGCAAAAGGATTTTTTACAGTTGTAGCGTCGGTCTTGCTTAGCGGACTGACTGCTTTTGGTATTGTCAAGGCTGCTACTCCGCAGCAGAATGGCATTGTTTATTCGAAAGAAGATGGCGAGTCACCTCGTACTGTCAATTTGTCAGTGTCGGATTATCCCGATTTTACATATGCTGCCGAGCACGCCGTTGAGGCCGTGGTTTACGTCAAGGTTACCATCAAGTATCAGCAGCAGTATCAGATGATCGATCCGTTCTTCCGTTTCTTCTTCGGCGACGAGGGACAGCCCCAGACACGTGAGCAGGAGAGGCAGGGAAGCGGCAGCGGCGTTATCATCCGTCCCGACGGTTATATTGTCACCAACAATCACGTGGTGCAGAACGCTACCAGTATCGAGGTTACTCTGAATAACAATAAAACCTATCCCGCAACGGTCATAGGCACCGATCCCGCCACCGACGTGGCTCTTATCAAGATCGACGCCGCCGGCCTTCCGACCCTCAAGTTCGCCGACTCCGACAAGCTGCGTCTGGGCGAGTGGGTGCTGGCCATTGGTTCACCTCTGGGTGAGGAACTCCGTTCCACCATTACCGCCGGAATCGTGAGCGCCAAGGGCCGTTCGATGCCAAATTACAACGGCGAGTTCAAAATCGAGTCTTTCATCCAGACCGATGCTGCCGTCAATCCCGGCAACTCGGGCGGCGCTCTTGTGAACAAGGCAGGTGAGCTGGTGGGCATCAACACCGCCATCATCTCCACCACCGGATCTTACACCGGATACTCGTTCGCGGTGCCTTCCAATATCGTGAGCAAGATTGTCAGCGACCTTATCGATTTCGGCTCCGTCAAGAGGGCCCGCCTGGGTGTGACGATGTCGCCCGTTACCGACAAGATCGCCAAGGATATGAATCTCCCTTCACTTGACGGCGTGTATGTCAACGAAGTCGCCCAGGGCAGTGCCGCCGACCAGGCTGGCATCAAGAAGGAAGATGTGATTATCAAGGTCGATTCTACCCTCATCAAGAGTCCTTCCGACCTGCAGGTGGTAGTCAACAACTTCCATCCCGGTGACAAAGCTCTGGTGACTGTCATCCGTGACGGCAAAGCCAAGCAGGTCGAAGTCCAGTTCCAGGGGACTTCCGAGATCACCGGTACCGTGGGCGCCGACGGAAGCGTAGCATTCTACGGAGCCCGTATCGGCATGGGCGACAAGGGCGTGACCATCCTTTCCGCCGGCAGCGGCAAGCTTGCACAGGCGGGTGGCGAAGACGGATTCGTGATCCAGTTCGTCAACGACCAGAGGGTGAACAAGCCCCAGGATGTTATCGACATTGCCAAGAAGGCACGCCGCAGCATCGTCATCGAGGGCGTGACAGCTACCGGACGCCAGGGCTACTTCGCCTTCGGCAAAGAGGAGTAGTGAGTCAAAAAAAATGTGAAACTTCCCCGGCAAGCGTGAAACTTACCGGGGATTTTTCCGTATATATGGTACAATAACTTTTGTATGAGACAATTAAAGATTACTAAATCCATTACCAACCGCGAAAGCGCTTCCCTCGATAAATATCTTCAGGAGATAGGCCGCGAGGAACTCGTGAGCCCCGAGGAGGAAGTAGAACTCGCCCAGCGCATACGCAAAGGTGACCAGGCGGCGCTCGAAAAGCTTACCCGCGCCAACCTCCGCTTCGTGGTATCGGTAGCCAAACAGTACCAAAACCAGGGCCTCAGCCTTCCCGACCTTATCAACGAAGGCAATCTCGGACTCATCAAGGCAGCCGAGAAATTCGATGAAACCCGTGGTTTCAAGTTTATCTCTTATGCAGTGTGGTGGATACGCCAGAGCATTCTACAGGCTCTCGCCGAGCAAAGCCGTATAGTCCGCCTCCCGCTTAACCAGGTGGGTTCCCTGAACAAGATCAACAAGGCCCTCGGTAAGTTCGAGCAGGAGAACGAGCGCCAGCCCTCGGCCGAGGAACTCTCAGAGATGATAGACGTTCCCAAAGACAAAATCGCCGATACTCTCCGTGTGTCGGGCCGCCACGTCAGTGTGGACGATCCGTTTGTGGAAGGAGAAGACAACTCCCTGCTGGACGTTCTCCCCAACGACGATTCGCCCAGCGCCGACAAGGGCCTTACCAACGAGAGCCTCAGCACCGAAATAGAGCGTGCCCTTCAGATCCTCACTCCCCGCGAGAGGGAAATCATCAAGAGCTTCTTCGGCATCGGATGCCAGGAAATGACCCTCGAAGAGATAGGCGAGAGGCTTGACCTCACCCGTGAGCGTGTGCGCCAGATCAAGGAGAAGGCCATACGCAAACTCAAGAAACCCTCGGCCAGCAAACTTCTCAAATCATATCTGGGCTGATGAGTACGGAACAATTCATTGCATCCAGGGCGGTACAGGCGGTAAAGGCTCTTTACGGGGCCGACGTGGAGCAGGGCGTGATGCAGATTGGCCCCACTCGCAAAGATTTTGAAGGGGACTACACCCTTGTAGTGTTCCCCCTGCTGCGGATTTCACGTAAGGCTCCCGCTGCAACTGCGCAGGAAATAGGGGAGTGGCTCACTGCCAACTGCCCCGAGATCAGTTCGTTCAATGCGGTGCAGGGCTTCCTGAACCTGTGCCTGAGCAATATCTACTGGCGTGAAGTCCTCGAAGAAGTGACCTCCGATCCCGGCTTCGGCACCCTGCCATCTACGGGCCGCAGGGTGATGGTGGAGTTCTCTTCGCCCAATACCAACAAGCCCCTCCACCTGGGGCACATCCGCAACAACCTTCTGGGCGCCGGCGTGTCCGAGCTGCTCAAGGCTGCCGGCGATGATGTGATAAAGGCAACCCTTGTCAACGACCGCGGCGTGCACATCTGCAAGAGCATGTACGCTTGGGAGAAACTCTTCGACGGAGCTACTCCCGAGAGCACCGGCATCAAGGGCGACCATCTCGTGGGCGACTGCTACGTTGCCTATGCCAAGCTGGAGAAGGAGCACCCCGAGGTGATTGACGACGTCCATCAGATGCTCATCAAGTGGGAGGAAGGGGATCCGCAGGTCCGCGCTCTCTGGGAGAAGATGAACGGCTGGGTGTTCGACGGCTTCGAGCAGACCTACAAGGCTCTGGGCATCAGCTTCGACCGTACTTATTACGAGCACGACACTTATCTGCTCGGCAAGGAACTGGTGCAGAAGGGCCTGGATATGGGCGTATTCGTGCGCGACCCCGACGGAAGCGTATGGTGCGACCTTACCTCCGACGGCCTCGACCGCAAGCTCCTGCTCCGTTCCGACGGTACTTCGGTGTATATGACCCAGGACCTGGGCACCGCGGAGCGCCGTTTCTCGGAGTACAAGCTCGACTCGCACGTGTATGTAGTGGGTGACGAGCAGAACTACCACTTCCAGGTGCTCAAGCTCGTGCTCCGCAAGCTCGGCTTCGAGTGGGCGGACCAGATATTCCACCTCAGCTACGGCATGGTGGAGCTCCCCGAGGGCAAGATGAAGAGCCGCGAGGGTACTGTTGTCGATGCCGACGACCTTATCGAAAAGATGTACCAGGAGGCAAAAGCTACCAGCGAGGAGTCCGGAAAGCTCGAGGGCATAGCCGACGAGGAGAAGGAACGCCTCTATCGCATGATAGGTTTGGGAGCTCTCAAGTACTTCATACTCAAGGTGGATCCTAAGAAGAAGATGCTCTTCAACCCCAAGGAATCCATCGACTTCAACGGCAATACCGGTCCGTTTATCCAGTACACTCACGCGCGCATTTGCAGCATACTCCGCAAGGCGTCCGAGTCGGGGATACAAGCGGGCATCGCTCCCGACGCCGTGCTTAGCCCCAAGGAAATCAGGCTGGTGAAGCTCATAGCTACCTATCCGCAGAAAGTCGGGGAGGCTGCCGCTGCATACTCGCCGGCGCTTATCGCCAACTTCGCCTATGACCTTGCCAAGGAGTTCAACCAGTACTACCACGAGACTCCTGTACTCAAGGAACCGGACGGCGTACTGCTCTCCATGAGGCTGGCGCTGATAGGCACCCTCGCCTCCACGCTCCGCAAGGCAACGGGTATTCTCGGAATCCAGCTCCCCGAACGGATGTGATTGACCAGCAGGCATATATGTTCCCTACCTCCGTCAAGGAGGTGCAGAAACTCGGGTGGGACTACATCGATGTGATCTTCTTTACCGGAGACGCCTTTGTAGACCATCCGAGTTTCGGTACTGCCTGCATATCCCGCTGGCTCCAGAAGGCCGGCTACCGCGTGGCGGTAGTGCCCCAGCCCAACTGGAGGGACGACTTGAGGGACTTCCGCAAACTGGGTGCTCCAAGGCTCTATTTTGCCGTAAACTCCGGGGCAATGGATTCGATGGTCAACCACTATACGGCTGCCAAGCGCCTTCGGCACGACGATGCCTATACCCCTGACGGCCGTGCCGGAGCAAGACCCGACCGGGCCGTAACCGTTTACTGCAAGATACTTAAGCAGCTTTGGCCTGATGTGCCGATAGTTATAGGTGGAGTCGAGGCATCGCTCCGCCGCCTGACGCACTACGACTACTGGGACGACCGCCTGATGCCGTCCATCCTCGTAGACAGCGGCGCCGACTGGCTCTGCTACGGCATGGGCGAAAAGCCAATGCTCTCCCTTACCCGCGCTATCGAAAAAGGCTGGTCCCACCGCCAGATCGAGAAGCTGCCGCAGCTGGCCTTTTACCTGGCCGGTAAAGGCCGGCTACTATCCCCCTGCGCCCCCAGGGGACGGGGGAAGGCTCCCCCGAGACCCCCTCTGTCGGCCTGTCGGCCTCCGATCCTTCAATACACGGCGCAGCTTCGGAGACACTCCCTTCAACAGCAGAGCCGGGACAGCCGTTCGTGCTGCATTCGTACGAAGAGTGCTGCAAGAGCAAGCAAGCATTCGCCGAGAACTTCCATCACATCGAAATATACGCCAACATGCTCCATCCCCCGGTGCTCATCGAGCCGGTAGGGGACGGATACGTGCAGGTCAACCCCACCTGCGAGCCTTCCACCACCGAGGAGATGGACTCCTTCTGGGACCTGCCGTTCACCAAACTCCCGCATCCCCGCTACCAAGGCAAACGCATCCCCGCCTACGACATGATCAAAGACAGCATCATCACTCACCGGGGCTGCTTCGGAGGATGCAATTTCTGCACGATCGCCGCTCACCAAGGCAAATTCATCCAGAGCCGCAGCGAGGAGAGCATACTCAAGGAGGTTCGCAAGCTGGCTGCCATGCCCGAATTCCACGGCAATATTTCCGACGTGGGTGCTCCTACCGCCAATATGTACGGCATGCGCGGAATGGACCCGTCGCGCTGCGAGAAGTGCCGCCGCAAATCGTGCCTCTATCCCGCTCCGTGCGTCAATCTCGACCGCTCTCACGAAAGGCTCCTGCGCCTCTACGAGCGCATCGACTCTGTAAAGGGAGTGCGCCATTCATACATCGGCAGCGGCATACGCTACGACCTCTTCCTGAGCGAGAACGGATTCGTTGACAAGAGCTCCTGCCCGTACCTTGAGACCGTAATGCTCAAGCATACATCCGGCCGTATGAAGGTTGCTCCCGAGCATACCTCCGACAAAGTTCTGGGGTATATGGCTAAACCCAGTTTCCGCCTCTTCGAGCGTCTGCGCAGGGAATTCGACACCATCAACAGGCGGGCGGGAACACATGTAGAACTTGTACCGTATTTCATTTCTTCACACCCCGGGTGCACGCTCAAGGATATGCAAGACCTCTCGCATCACCCGGCCCTCAAAGGAATCTGGATGGACCAGGTGCAGGATTTCATGCCCACACCTATGACAACCTCCGGCGTCATGTTCTATTCGGGCATCGACCCGCGCACCATGAAACCCGTCTTCGTGGAGCGGGACCCCGAGCGCAAGAAAGCGCAGAAGTCGCAGTTTTTCAGGAAGAAAGGCTGAGGCCTGAGGTGAATGTTCTGAGTTTCCGTTTTTTTTTGCTATCTTGCAGGCAAAGAAAAAACTAGTAGCCATATGAAGAAAAACATCCTCAGCCGTCTTAACGATTTGACTAACATCTCCCGCCGGGCAGCATTTTCCGACATGGAGCAGCAAATCAAAAAGTACAAATACGGCTCTGATGCGTTCATGCAGATTCTGGAGAGCCGTTATTCCTGCCACGCTTTTACCAATCATCCCGTATCCGAAGCCAAGCTGGACATGATTCTCGACGCCGGCCGCATGGCCCCTTCGGCATCGAACAACCAGCCGACCCGCATCTGGGTTGTCAAGAGCGAGGAAGCGCTTGCCAAGCTGCGCACCGTGCACCCTTGCTACAACGCTCCGGTGGTGCTCATCGTCGGCTGCCGTAACGAGGAGGCCTGGGTACGCCCAAGCGACGGGGTGAATTCGGCAAAGACCGACGCCGCCATAGTGCTTACCCACCTTATGCTCACCGCCACCGACGTGGGCCTGGCTAATATGTGGATCTGGGATTTCGATCCCAGCAAGATACGCGAAGTGCTTCCCCAGACCCGTGAGCATGGAGTTTATGCTCTGCTGGCCATCGGCCATGCCGCCGTTGGCGAAGGCAAGCCGCTCGACCTGCACGGAAGGCGCAAGTCTATCGAAGAGCTGGTAAGCGAGCTGTAGGTCGGGGCGGAAGCTATTTGCTCAGTGAGTGTGAGTGAATCTCTTTCCCTTCCTGGTTAATGATTTTGATGTTGATGCTCTTGGCTGTTACGCTGCAGTCAAGGCGGTCGACATTGCTGTTGACCAGAATCGGGAAAGCGTTCTTGTTGCCTTCGGCGCCGGGCGTCACGTAAATGTATTTATGATGGTGGCCACTTAGCATGAGGTCCACACCTGCCTCGTTAAGTACGGGCAGCACATTGTCGCACAGCCACTGCTGGGTGTACCAGGGAGTGATATGGGAGATAGTGGGTATGTGGATGAGTACAATCTTCCAAGGAGCGTTTACAAACTCGGGATTCTTGACAGCAGTCTTAAGCCATTCCAGCTCAGCCTGACGGTAGGTATCAAAGTCGGCGGTGTCGGAGTACTCACCGCTGGAGTCGGGCTTGTCTTCGCCGCCGTCGAGCACCAGGAAGGCGCAAGGACCCTGGCGGAACTGGAAGTAGAATTCGCCGGTGGGGGAGTCGAAGATGCGGGGCACCATGTCAAACTGCCGCCCGCGGCTCTCGTGATTGCCCCTTACGTAAATAGACGGCACGCTTTGGAGCAGTTCCTTGGCAGGGCCGAAGGTGTATTTCATCATGGTGTCGAGGCTGTTGACGTAAGACGCCATGTCGCCGTTCATTACCAGGAAGTCCATATCCTCGGGCTTCAGTCCCTTTACGAGGGCCTTGTAGCGGTCGGAATGGGCGTGTATGTCGTTGATCATGCTGAAGCGGCACTCCGGGGCTTTGGCATCAAGGGTGCGTATGCCGCTTATCTGTTCTACCATATGGAGCTGCGGGCCCCAGACTATGCCGTATGCATAGCTGTCGTCGAGAGCGACTTTGCCGGTGACCCTGTACCTGTAGGCGGTACCCGGCTCCAGGCCGGTAACGCGAATCTTGTGAAGGGTGCCGCTGGTGCGCCTTCCTGCGACGGTCTCGTAGAATCGGTGCAGGTCAGAGTTGTACATCGATGATCCGTCCTCCGGGGCCACTTCTACAAAGGCCAGGGTGGGCTCGGGAGTTTTGAAAACCACGGTGAAGCCCGTTTCCGTTACATTCTGAATCCAGGGACCGTACTGAAAAGATGCCTTTTTGGGCTGGGCAGAGCACAAAGCGGTTGTCAAGAATAGCGCCGCAACAATAGTAAGGTATTTATTCATAGCCATAAATATAGCATTTTAATTCCGAAAACTCTATATTTGTTAGCATAAACCTACCGATATGAAGTCCAATATACTCATCTGCCTTCTGGTCGTATCTGCTTGGAGCATAGCAGCTCCCGCCCAGAATTCCCGTAGCGGAGATATTCGCAAAGCTGTAATCGCCGACCCCAATATGGCTGCCGGTCTCGACGGCCTTTACGACTTTTCGCCCAAAGCTTCCACTCCTGCCCCCAAGGGATACGAAGCCGTATATATCAGCCATTACGGGCGCCACGGTTCGCGTTATGCCTATACCGAGAAGACTTACACTACCGTCCTCAATCTCCTCTCGGAAGGGCGCAGGTGCGCTAATCTGACTCCATTCGGCGAGAAACTTCTGAACGAATTGCAGCCCTTCTGGGACAATGCACGCTACAGGGTGGGTGACCTTACTCCCGCGGGATGGGACCAGCACCGGAAGATTGCCGGCATTATGGTCAAGAGTTTCCCTTCGGCTTTCGGCAAGGGGAGCAAGGTGGATGCGTGCTCTTCGGCATCGGTAAGGAGCATTATAAGCATGTCGTCGTTCTGTAATGCCGTCTCGCTTGCTGCTCCCAAGGCGGAAGTGTATGAGCATCAGGGTATTATGGACGTGCAGGCGACGCGCCCCAATATGGGCGGCAACCCCTTCCGTTACCAGGGCCCCGCTATTCCTTTCCCTTACCCCGAAGACTCCGAGGCGTTCTTCCTCAGGCATATGCCGGGCTACGCCAACGTGCTTGCGCGCCTGTTCAAAGACCCCGAAAAGGGCATGTGCGGAATGAATGCCCACGATATCTTTTTCTATCTCTATATGTTTGTGGCCGGCATGAACAGTCTGCCTGAGGATGAAAAGCTGGACCTCGCCGGCCTCCTGACCCCGGAGGAGTTTGCAACCCTTTGGGAGACAGACAACTACGAGCGCTTCCGCGAGTATCTGCCGTATTGCACGTCTTGCTTTTCCATCATTGACGATATGATCTCCAAGGCAGATGCCGCTCTTTCGGAGGGCAGCAGGGGAGCGCACCTCCGTTTCGGGCACGACCACGTGCTGATGTCTCTGATGATGGATATGGACTTGGAAGGCTCCGGCAGTTTCGCTCCCGATGCCGACGACCTCATTCAGAGCTTCAGGACCTTCCTGTCTCCTATGGCCACCAATATCCAGATGGTGTTTTTCTGCCCCAAAAAGAAAAACGGCGGCCCCGTGCTGGTGAAGGTCCTGCTGAACGGCAGCGAAGCCTCTCTGGGCGACCTGAGCCCGGTAAGCGGGCCTTACTACAGCTGGGAAGCGGTCAAGTCGTTCCTGCTCGCACGCAAGAGCCTGTTTGTAACCCACACCCTCGACGAGGGGTGGAGCAGCACCGAGATAGGTCCCGGATTGGTGTACCGGCATTTCAGCGGCATCGACCCCGTTTCCGGAAGCGCCCAGCAAGTGTATGTAGCAGACTGGGATATGAACGTCCCGGGGTATGCGCTCAAGTTCACCAGTTCCTTCCCCACCAGCATTACTTCCGATGTGATGAAGGAGTACGGCGCCACGATAGCCATGAACGCCTGCTACGAAACCCCTTCGGTGGTGGTCAAGGTTGACGGCGAGCTGCTGTCCAATATGCCCAACCATACAATCATGACTACCGGAGTGCCCAACTGGAAAAGCGATGGGGCGGTCTATACCGACGGTCAGAGAGGCGTAAGGATATCGTGGGACGGCAAGGACCGGACTCCATCCGAGCTCCGCGCCTTCTATGCTTCCAGCACGGCTCCCAACATATTTACCAGCGCACCTATGCTGATTGACGATTTTGAACCCGTCGGGGAGACCTTTGCGGGATTCTATTCCGCTGACGCCATAAAGAACTTCAACTACGAGGATTACCGCCGCCACCAGGGCGTGAGGCATCCCCGTACCGCGGTTGCCATAACCTCTGACAATCACTTCCTTATGGTGGTTGTGGACGGGCGCCGGACGGGGGTATGCGAAGGTATGACTGCGCGGGAGCTGACCCGCTACCTGAGGGCAAACTTCAATCCTCGCTACGCGCTCAATATGGACGGAGGCGGCTCTTCGACGTTATGCGTTGAGGGCCTTGGCGATCCTAAAACCCACGTGGTAAATTATCCTACCGACAATAAGCGCTACGACCATGCAGGGGAACGTTCTATCCCCACTCACTTCTGCATCGTGCGTCAGTAGCTCTACTGCGTTTCTATCCCGTAAAGCTGCTCGGAAGTCTCCTGGCGGCCGTCGAGGAAGAAGCTGTCGTGCTTGATCATGCCGTAGCCGAGGGCGTACCAGGTATAGGTAATACGTTCGCGCTTGTAGAGTGGCGCGCTTTCCGCCTTGTGCTCTTTTATCACGATGCACTCGAAAGTGCCTCCGGGTACCGTAACCGTTTCTTTTTTAACTACTGAACGGTCGGTATAGTCGATGTTGTACTTGATGCCGCTCCATGCTACCTCAGCGTGGATTTCTTCCAGTTTGTCACCCGGCTTTGCGGTGGCTTTCATTATCGACGTGCCGCCGCTGGAAGTGAAGTTGAAGGCCGAGAAACGCTTCTTGGCCGCGATTGCTGCAGCTTCGGAGATGTTGACCTCGATTGTGCCGTCGGCGTGGAGATACGACTTGGTCTTTACAGAGCCCTTGACCGGGGGAGTGGCTTTGCGGGGTACGATGTTGGCGCTGACGGTAATATCCAGCGACCCGTCTGCGGTTTTCTGGACATCGTTGATTGTAACGGTGTTAGTCCACCAGTGCTTGGAGTTGTCGGGGGAGTATCTTTCGTAGCGGAGCGACATTCCCTTGGTAGAACAAAAGTATCCTTTAGGCTGAGCCGTCGAGCTCAGTGCGGCCAAGATGGCAAGGGAGCATATGAGAAGGCGTTTTAGCATTACTTAATGACTGAGCTTAAATCGCTCTTTAATGATGTGTTGTAACCTTTTGAAATATAGAAGATCCGCCCGAAACTGTCGCACAGGGCAACAATCGGGAGTTCGTCTCCGCCCGTGCCTGTGCCGGATAGTCCCTTTCGGACAGCTCCGCCTTTATCGCTTCCGTAAACGGCGCGGTTAAGGCCTTTTAAGCGGCAGCTTCCCAGCACCACGACCGGTTTCCCCCAGGCGTTGAGGGCTTCTGCCGATGCTTCCAGCTCATGAATTGCATGGTTCGTGGGTTCATGCCCTTCGCGGCCGGGAATGAAAAGCAAGTAATCGCCTCTCCCGCTTAGCTCCAGCAGAGGATCGGCGTTGAATGTGCCGATAACCGACAGCTTGCCTTCTTGCTTTCGAAGCACAAGGGGGACGTTGTAAGACCCTTCGTCTCCAAGCTCGAAAAACTCCAGGTGTGCAAGTACACTGCCGTCCTGCAGGCGGGTGCCTGTAGTGAGCAGGTAGTATCCTTTCTCCAAAACGTAGTCGAGGCGGAAGGGACCGTTCTCCTCGTACTCCATAAGGCGGGAGCCGCTTTGGCCGATACGGGTAAATGTATATTGCCTGTAATATTCCGGCTTCGAAGAGAGGGGAGTGGAAAGCTTCACGATTGCCACGGGCGCAGCATTTCCGGGGACTTCGCTTTCAAATGCCGCGTCAATCCACAGGTCTCTTTGGAAATACTGCACCTTCCCGGTCACCAGGTCGATGCGGGCGGGTATGCCGAGAGTGCGGCACAAGGCCACAAAGAAGATGTCCCTCCCGCGGGCGTCGGCTTTGCGGGCTCGCCACACATCCACCGGCGAGGTGCGCAGGCCCTGCGGGTTCCGTCCCTCCACCAGGGAAATGCTGTCGCGCACCCATTGAACCACTTCCCGGGCGGAATGCAGCCGCCCGGCTATTCCGGAGCCCCGGACTTCTTTCCTGAAAGGCCTGAGGTGCTCCAGCTCCACACGGGGCGAGAAGACATCAGGATTGTCGCTCGTAATGGGGAGGGCATCTTCAAGGACATCCAGGGTAACATCGCCCCAGTCTTTGTCGGAGAGGGACTGAAGCACTGTTGTGCCCTCCTCGCCGTAGGCTTCAAGAAATGAGTCGGAATCAGGGTTGCGGTGGGGATGGGAATTGCGTATGGCGTCTTCGGCGGCAAGGCGCTGCCTGTTGGCCTCTTCCTGCTCCGGGGTGGCGCCGGAAGGAATGGGGTTCTCGGGCGGCGGCACTATGTCGATATCGGCGCTGAAGCGCTCCCCGATGTTATGCTCAAGGCGTACTGTCACGCTCTCGGAACTTGCTTTTGCAAATCCGAACTTCCCGTCTTTTTGCGCCCAGACCAGCAGGTCTCCCAGACCGGTGTCGAGGGCTGCAGTGCCGTCGGCTCCCGTGGTGTAAGAAGCGACGGTATAGAACTCGGCGTAATTGTAAATCTTGAATTCCACCTTTGCACCTTGGACGGGCGAGCCGCCGTCGAGCACGGTCACAACGGTGCGCCGTGCAGGTACGTAGCCTCGGATTACATTGATTTCGGTATAGCAGGGGGTGCGCCGGATAACATCCTCGGGTCCGTCGTAATTGCCGTACACCTTGGTGTGCAGGAGCATGGCCCGTGACACAGGGGCGTTGAACCAGGCATTGTCAAGTGTGGGTGCAGGCTCACAGGCGCCCATGAAATGCCACTTCCCGTCTTCGGTGAAAACTTCTACCCAGGCATGGTTGTCGTCGGTGTGTGCCCAGCGGGGAGTGTAAACCTGCCGCGCCGGTATGCCTGCGGCCCTTAGCGCGGCTACGGTAAGTACCGACTCCTCGCCGCAGCGCCCTACACCCCGTCGGACGGTAGCCATAGGAGCGCTGGTGCGGCCATCGGAAGGTTCGTAACAAGCCTGCTCGTGGCACCAGTGATTGATTTCCCGTGCAGCCTGGCTTAAGCTCATGCCCTTTACCCGTGCGCAAA